>Ga0224496_10000824_pt1 | contig 20668 bp, 26 predicted proteins | sample SF_Jul11_sed_USG_2_FD_168127 | JGI IMG/M metagenome (GOLD analysis project Ga0224496, IMG submission 168127) | Sediment microbial communities from San Francisco Bay, California, United States - SF_Jul11_sed_USGS_8_1 | ecosystem: Environmental > Aquatic > Marine > Sediment | place: USA...
AACAATCAATGAGGCGGGCAGAACCGGGCCATCACCACATTAGCTCAGGCCCAATACTGGGATGACCTGGAACTACGTTTTCCACTGGCTCACCAAAAACAGGTGCTGATTCAGGCCAAAAAACAGAACATTAATCCAGCCTGGGCATTCGCTGTAATACGCCAGGAAAGTGCTTTCACCAGTGACGCACAATCTCATGCCGGAGCAATGGGTCTAATGCAGCTATTACCCCGCACAGCCCGCCGGGTTGCCCTCAGTATGCGTATCCCCATGCGCAACCGAAGCGTCTTACTCAACAGTGATACGAATATTCAGCTGGGGGTTAGCTACTTACGCAAAGTGCAGGATCGTTACAATGGCCACCCGGTGCTGGCTACTGCGGCCTATAATGCCGGTGCCACCCATGTAAAACGCTGGTTACCAGAACAGGCCAGTCTCCCTGCGGATATATGGATCGAACTGGTGCCCTTTGAAGAAACACGCAATTACATGAAGCGAGTACTAACTTACACCGTCATTTATGAACAACGTTTAGGTTTATCACCTGTTCCTCTGCTTGATCGGATGACGCCCATTCCGGTAAACCCATCCTCGACCACACTATCCAGAACAACTATAACTGACAAAGAGAAAAAAGCCCGCCGGTCCTGAATAAACCATTAACTAGCCTGATTTTTTATTGTGAACATCTGCACAGATAGAAGATCCTGTTCAAGTCTGTCTCAATAAAACCGATATTCTTATTTATCATTCAGGCGAAAAAATAACATAAGGTGAATATGTATGCTCACAATTACTGTAATCAGTCTTGGCATTCTCGGTATTTTTTATATAGGTTATTACTTTGGAAACCAGATGGGCCGTACAGAATCTATCCGTCATCACCTGGCAGAAATTCGTGAACATAATCAGATCCGATAACAGCCTGCACAGCTTACACTCTGGCACAGAAACAATAAGTAACCCCATTGCAAATAACAGGGAATTCAACCCGATAACACAAAATCAATAGCTTACATCTTTTTCTTGATATTTTACATTAGGTATCCTATACCTAATATATGATTTTTCTAGGAAAAAAAGATGAATAAGAATGCATTGCCTTTATATGAAGTCAAAGAATTAAGCCTGAAGGAATTTTTACTGGAACTGGCTTCTGAAAATGACAAATATCAGACGGAATACAGGGAAGCCTCAGCCCGGCTCCTGCAACTTTGTCATTAACCATAAAAAAAGGGCTTAAAAAAAGCCCTTTTGCAATTTTATTATATTAATTATTCTTTTTCAGATTATTCAGGCAAATGATACCAAGCCCAAGAACCTCAGATCACCGGTAATAATGCTTAAATATCAATCCCGTCCTTTGATCAAAAGCTCAATGATCTGATCTTCATAGTTGATACGTTCGGCCAGAATTTCACCCAGTTTGGACAGGTCGCTATCCAGATGTTTAAGATTATTACAGCTATCGCAGCAATCATATTTCTCATTAAAATCAAGAATTATCTGGGTTGAGTCCGCAATACGGGGATAAACGGATTCAGCCAGATCATTAATTGAACTGCGTCGTTCACTACCGGATTCAATAAAACTGTATAACTGGAAATGTGCACTCGCGGTGTAATCAACCAGCGACTCACAAAATTCCTGTAAAAGATTCTGTACATCCTCATCAGCCTTAAACGGACGCATGGACGCCAGTTGATTAAGGCATAACAAGGTTTCCTTGCGGGTGCTAAGCAAAGTATTCAGTTTGTTATGTGACTCGACTCTACGTTCGATGACAGCTTGAGCATGCATATCGTTTTTCCCTTTAGTATTTATTTAACTTAAATATGCCCTTATTTGATTAGATATTTCAAGGCTTTTTTTAAATTTTATATAAAAAACCGTAATTTAAGCTTAAATATGCACCCAGAGCGGCAACGACTTACTCGCTAAACCCAGTTTCCTGTCCTGTTTGCGATAATCTACCTCAAATGCCTCAACCTGTTTCCAGAAATTCACCGAATGATTCATATAGCGTGTATGACTTAATTCATGGATAAAAAGATAACGAACCAGTTCAGGAGAAAGGAACATCAGATTACGATTCAGATTAATGATCTTTCTGGAAGAACAGCTTCCCCAACGCGTTTTTTGTGCACGAATCTGAGCCTGCTTATAAGACATACCCGTTTCATGGCTGACTTGCGCAAGCCACGGCAATAATATCTTTTTCGCCTTGAGCGTCACCCATTGTTGTAAACGCTGGCTGATCACAATCTCTGCCTGTCTATCATCCTGTTCCGGATAGGTTAAATGCAAACAATGTCCTGCCAGTTCTTTCAATCGAAACCGTTGGCCTGAATTGGGTTGATACTGAACCTGCCAGATCTCATCCACGGCTCGCAGGTCAATTTGTTCCGGCATCAGCGAATGCTTTTCTGGGGATTGTGCCCAGCGTATCTCAAGTTGATGGCGAGCCTTGCTGATCCATTCCTGCCGTTGATGCAGAATGTCTGGCACTCTGAGTTGATCAAAACCTTTTGGCACCACGACTTCAATCTTACCGAGTGGATTCATTTTTATGTAAACCCGCTGACTCCGGGTACTGATCCGCACATCATAATCAGGTAAAGCTAATATTTTTACTGATGACGCCATTATCCTGTTTTTGACTCACTTATAGTTAATGTGGTTAATCTCGAAAATCCACCGTCCAGCCTCATCCTGGCCGTATAAACGTTATTTTGAGTATGAATAGCGTATAATATGCCTTTATTATCTCATCATATCCAGCACTGACGTACTTTAACGAGTTAAGCATTATGCAGTCCAGACCCGAACTATTGCTCCCCGCCGGAACACTGAAAAATATGCGCTATGCCTTTGCCTATGGTGCAGATGCCATTTATGCCGGGCAACCACGCTATAGTCTGCGAGTGCGTAATAATGATTTTGATATGGAGAATCTCGAAACAGGCATTCGCGAAGCCCATCAGGCAGGCAAAAAGTTTTTCCTCGCCAGTAACCTGATGCCACACAACAGTAAGCTAAAAACTTATATTGCTGATCTCACTCCCATTATCGCCATGAAACCTGATGCGATCATTATGGCCGATCCCGGTTTAATTATGATGGTACGCGAACAATGGCCCGAAATGCCTATCCATCTTTCCGTACAGGCTAATACGGTTAATTATGCGGCCGTACAATTCTGGAAAACACTGGGCATTGAACGCGTTATTCTTTCACGGGAATTGTCACTGGATGAGATTGAAGAAATTCGCCAGCGTTGTCCCGACATGGAACTGGAAGTTTTTGTACATGGTGCACTTTGTATCGCCTATTCCGGGCGTTGTCTGCTGTCGGGTTATTTTAACCACCGGGATCCTAACCAGGGTTCCTGCACCAACTCCTGCCGTTGGGAATACAACATACATAATGCGGATGATAAACAGGAAGGTGAGATCCAGAAAATAGATTTTGATGGCATGGCCGCTATGGAGCAAACTGAAGCCTTTCCTGAACCGGTCACCAAACGGCATCCCCTGGCTGAACGCACCTATCTTATCGAAGAAAAAGGCCGCGCCGGTGAACTCATGCCTATCTTTGAAGATGAACATGGCACCTATATTATGAATTCAAAAGATCTGCGTGCCATTCGTCATATAGAACATCTGGCACGTATTGGTATTGATTCTTTTAAAATCGAAGGCCGTACCAAATCCCATTATTATGTCGCGCGTACGGCACAGATCTACCGCCAGGCCATCGATGACGCAATAGCCGGGCGTGATTTTGATATGCAGCTATTAAATAAACTGGATGGCCTTGCTAATCGGGGGTATACCGAAGGCTTCTATCAACGTCATTCAGAACATACCTATCAGAATTATCTGACCGGTTATTCAAAAAGTAATTCCCAGCAATTTGTCGGTGAAATCTCATCTTATAATTCGGACAAAGGCCTGGCTGAAGTACAGGTAAAAAACCGTTTTGTTGTTGGTGATACGCTGGAAGTCGTCACCACCCATGGCAATCAGCTTGTCACTGTTGAGTCAATGGAAGATTTACAAGGGCAGCCTATGCAGGAAGCCAAAGGCAGCGGCTACCAGGTCAGGATCCCTCTACCGCCCGGCCAATATAGACAGGCCTTACTCGCACGCTGTTTTACCGATTAATCACTTTTATTGAAAATATTGTTGTTCCTGCCGATACAGGCTATACCTTCAATAAATAATGAACTTAAAAAATGCCACACAACTATAGCCATAATGATGATCTTTACCTTGCCATTGATCAGGGAGGACAAAGTAGTCGTGCAATAATATTTGATCAACGCGGTCAGATCATCGCACAGGCTCAACGCGATGTTGAAGCCTACCAACCCGGCCCGGACAGGCTTGAATATGAGCCGCTGGCCATGCTGGATTCTATTAGCCAGTCGATTGATGACGTCTTGAATCAATTAGGTGAACGACGCTATAAAATAACCGCCGCCGGGCTGGCAACACAACGCTCTAATATTTGCTGCTGGGACCGGCAAACTGGCGATGCCCTGTCACCTATACTCAGCTGGCAGGATCGGCGCGCCCATAAATGGCTGCAACAGTTTCAATCGCAGACTGAATCCATTCATAAAAAAACCGGTCTGTTTATGACCGCTCACTACGGAGCCAGTAAATTACGCTGGTGCCTTGACAATATCCCATCTGTCCAACAGGCGTACGAAGAACATACGCTGGCACTGGGGCCAATGGCCAGTTTTATTATTAGCAATCTGGTACAGGGTAACCCTTTGCTAACGGATCCCATTAATGCCTCGCGTACTCAATTACTTAATATTAAAACAGGTAACTGGGATCATGAATTAATAAAACTGTTTGGCCTGCCCATCGAAACCTTACCCCAGTGTGTTCCCAACCTGTTTGACTATGGAACAATACAAATTGATGATTGTCCTCTTCCCCTGAAACTGGTCACTGGCGACCAATCTGCCGCCATGTACGCTTTAGGAAAACTACAACCGGATACGGCTTATATCAATATTGGAACCGGTGCCTTTGTCTCTCGACCATCCGGGCAATTACAGATTTATAGCCCGCACCTCTTAACCAGCATTATTTTACATAAGGACAAACAACAGGAATATGTACTCGAAGGGACTGTCAATGGTGCTGCGTCCGCGCTTAAGTGGTTTGCACATCAGGTTGGTGTGGAAGACATATTCAGCTCACTGGAAGAATGGCTCAAACAAAGTGAAAATCCCCCCCTGTTCCTCAATGGTGTTTCCGGTTTAGGTTCCCCTTACTGGATTACTGACTTCCCCTCACAATTTATTGGTGAAGGCACCATGCATGAACAGGCTGCCGCGATTGTTGAAAGCATTGTATTTCTGCTTTCTATCAATCTCGAACAGATGCGCCAGTTATCATCCCCGCCTGAACAGATCCAGATCAGTGGCGGTCTGGCACAATTAAATGGTCTATGCCAACGCATTGCCGATATCTCACACCTGCCTGTTTATCGTCCTCTTGAAGCCGAAGCCACCGCCCGCGGCATGGCTTATCTACTGGCCGACTGTCCACAGCACTGGATAGAAAATGAACCCGGTGAATGGTTTCATCCAGAAGATAATCAACCACTCATCATTCGTTACCGGCAATGGCAGGAACAGATGGACAAGGTAGTACAAGCCATGAATAAGGATAAATAACGATCCCGACACCTGCATTATAAAAAATACAACGTTATTATTTATATTTTTTGCAGTCTGGTTGAATCCATAAAATTAGATAAAGTGTCAGAGCCAACATTTATTGATATTAAAATTTTATACTTTTATGCATATTGGCTCAGACACTTTCTGTTCTTCAACCTGCGTTCATACAGAGACACTTCAGCGCAGACTCTTTCTGTAGGGCCGGATTTGTCCGACCATGACGGCTGTAACTTATACCCGCTTTTATTTTGATGCCGTCAGCGGGTTAAATGCCACAAGGGCACAAGGGCACAATGGCCCGCCCTACAGCGAGCAAACTTTCTTAAGTGCCTACTTATGAACCGGCTTTAACTCGATGTTTCGTGTATCTGCTATGGCTTTGCGCTCAGGAAGATCCGCTTTTATTTTTTTAATTACCTGTTGAGCCGTGGCACGATAACCGGTGAGTTTTCCGCCATACATAGTTAAAATATTTTTTCCGCTTGACTGTAAAACAGTATCGCGGGGTCGATTGAAATAACTAGAATCAGTTTTGGGTAAAACTCTTACACCGGCAAAACTATCTAATAATCCGGCAGACCGGGAAGGAAAATAATATTGATATACCGCCTGCAAATATCTTATCTCTGCTTCAGTGGCTTCGATCCTGTTTAAATCACCATTGAATTCTGTTTCAGTAGTGCCAACTAAAGTTTTACCTTTCCAGGGCATTACAAACACTGCACGTTGGTTCTGCGGAGCTTCAAGATAATAGATACTTTCCCCGGCTTTAACATCCAGAATAATATGCGCTCCCTGGACAAGATCAATCATTAATTGTTCAGGCTCAGGTTTTATTCTGTCCAGCACATGGTTCACCCAGGGACCGGCAGCATTAACAATAAATCGGGTATACACCTGTTTAGTTTCTGCATTCTCTGTATAACTCACCTGATAGTGATTCTGCTGATAAACAGCCGATTCAAACCCGGCCGGGCATATCAATATTAAACCCAGATCTTTTGCCGACTGCACAACTGATCGTGTCAATGCAGCATCATCGGTTTGCGCATCCCAATATTGATAAAGCGCAGATAAATCATCCTCTCGTAATCCTGCAAGCTGATGCTTAAACCCGGATTTTATCTCTTTAAATGCAGTGTATTGTTTAAACCCACCCAATACTGCATAGAGCATTAAGCCCAGCCTTATTTTCCAGGCCGGGCGCGATGAATTTTTATAGACCGGAATATAAAAGGGGACGGCCTTAACGAGTTCGGGGGCCATGCGCAATAATAAATCCCGTTCATATAATGCCTTTCTAACCAGGCTAAACTGGCCACTTTCAAGGTAACGCAAACCACCATGAATTAATTTACTGGAACGGGATGAAGTCGCAGAAGCAATAGCCGTTTTTTCTAATAGACAGGTATGATAACCCGCCGCCACAGCCGCCTGAGCCACACCCGCCCCCTGAATCCCCCCGCCGATAATTAAAATATCAAAAACATTATCCGACATAATCAGCTAATGTCTCACGCATTTTAACTATGGCAAAAGTCTCAATCAGATCGACACCCCGTTCAAATAAATTAACAGCCTGTTGCGGTTCAACACATTCATATACGGCCAGTCTTGAGCCGGGGATGTTTAGTGGACCCTGTGCAGGCAAGGTATCAAGATCACAGAATACATATTCAGGTTTTAATGTTTGTAAGTCATGCTGTTTAAGCGCCTCCCAGTCATCACAGACAAAACCAACCGGCTGTTTACTGGCAGACCTGACTTTTTCCAGTGCCGTTCTGGAGTAGGAAATAATCACACATTGTTTTAATACCGGTTGCAAACAATCCAGTATGACGGTGACTACTTTGTTATCGCCCCAATGATCCAGGCTGATACGTTTGAGTTCAATAAATACAGTCACTGCTGGATGCTGACTGATCAGTTCCACCAGTTGTTGCAATTGTGGAATAGGCCCCGAGCGCGCCTGTTCATTAATGCTATTACAGACCCGAAAACTGCTTAATTGCTTCCAGGTATATTCATGTATTCTCCCGGCTTTCTGACACAGGCGTTGTAAATCCCGATCATGAAATATCACGGGTATGCCATCTGCGGTCAATTGAATATCGACTTCAATGTATCTGGCCCCGGCATACATTGCAGCCTTGATCCCTGCCAGCGTATTTTCCGGAAAATGTTGTGGATACCCCCGGTGTGCAACCAGTTTGTCGGCATAATTATTCATAAGATCCCTGTTTTATTATTGTTTCAATCCAGTTTAGCTTCTATTACGGATGTTGCCTTATCGATAGTTCTGATATGATGGTTTTATTTATCAGTTAATTGATATGTCACTATCCGGTCTCAATACCCTACAGCTCGTTTCCGTTGCCCTTCTTCCAATGCTGTTTGCCATCATTGTGCATGAAGTCGCGCATGGCTGGATGGCCAGACGTCTGGGGGATCCCACTGCTGCCATGCTGGGACGGCTGACGCTTAACCCGATCAAGCATATTGATCCCATCGGTACCATTTTAGTACCGGTGATCATGGTTGCAACTTTAGGAATAGCTTTTGGCTGGGCCAAACCGGTTCCCATCAACTGGCGTAATTTACATAACCCCAAGCGAGACATGGTTTTAGTCGCCGCCGCTGGTCCCGCCTCCAATCTATTGATGGCCCTGGCCTGGGCCATACTGGCACGAATCGCTGAGCTACTACCAGCCAGTATGAATTTTGTCTCTGTCCCGCTCATATACATGGGCACGATTGGTATACTAATTAACACTTTATTAATGGTCTTTAATCTGATCCCGCTTCCTCCTCTGGATGGTGGCCGCGTTGCCGTCGGGCTACTTCCACCACGATGGTCAATAACTTTAAGCCGCGTTGAACCTTACGGGATCATGGTTGTGCTGGTTCTATTTATGACCGGTATGCTGGAAAAAATTATCTGGCCGACAATCCGTTTGATCTCAGGTATCATCAGCAAGCTGGTGGGGTTATAAACCCGGCTCACTACAGCGCCGTAACGATATAAATTTATTATTCTCGTCAAATTCCAGCTCAAATTCCCCATACACTCCTCGATGGCTCAGATAGGGACGTAACTTCTCAGCCGGAAAACGCAGCCGTCGCCCGTCATGCCCCTGCACCTGAATAAATCGTGCATGCCCGCTATAATAATGACGATAGCTCTCGACCGACAAATTGATAGTAAAACGAATGCAACCCATAACTATATTACTGATTTCTAATTGTTAAATGAAATATCCCTGAATCCTGCGGGGAAGACTCTGACAAATTATCCGTGTAGAATATCCCCATCAGGATGATCGCTATAATATCAACTGTCACCACCTGAATGACTGATATTGATACCTCTCTCAGTGCCCCTGTATTTGTTTCGGGCTTCGAGATAATTAAAACATACTTATAGATTAAAGAGTGATAACGACATGAAATTTACTTTTCCGACTGCAAAATATTTTATTAAATCCCTTATTATTGCCTTTGTTCTGGGCGGCCTGGCTTATCTCCTCGCTCCCTCTTTTAATATTGCCAGCCTGAATGACTCACAGGGCTTTGCCTACGGTGTACTTGCCGGAGCCATTATCGGCAGCATGCTTGCCGCCACCCAGGTTTTTCTGGCTTCATCCGTAGAAATGGAATCTATCTTTATTGGTAACCTGGCATTTAAAGCCTCATCCAATGCTGTGCGTGAACTGTTTGAACAGTATGGCGAAGTTCAAGCTGTACGCCTGATGACCGACCGCGTAACCCGCAAACCTCGCGGTTTCGGATTTGTTGAAATGCACCGCAAGGACGCCTTAAAAGCCATCGATGCGCTCAATGGACAGGACTTTCAGGGCCGCGAACTCAAAGTCAATTTAGCCAATGAACGCAAGTCACGCGAAGAAATGGAACAGGCAAGCTAATATCCAGCCCAAAAACAAAGGGGGGCATGAAGCCCCCTTTATTTTATCTCCCCGCTGATACAGATTTAACCCGTCACTCTAAAAAACAAACAATACGTATCATTAAACAAGTACAAGCTCAGGCTTTAATCCCTGTCAATTCACCGCCAGCAGCTCAACATCAAATACCAGTGTGGCATTAGGCGGAATAACACCACCCGCACCAGCCGCTCCATAACCCATATTAGCCGGAATTATAAGTGTGCGTTTACCACCAATTTTCATTCCGGCAAAGCCCTGATCCCAGCCCTTAATCACCATGCCTGCACCCAGTACAAAATTAAATGGATCATTACGGTCTAAGGAACTATCAAACTTTGAACCTTTATTATCTGCTGCTGATTCATCATACAACCAGCCCGAATAATGCACTTTGATAGATTTCCCTGATACAGCTTCATCACCCTGACCATGTTCATGATCAATAATCTGTAATTCACTCACACCTGCTGACATAGATTTAACCTCTGTAAAATTTAAATAGATTTCATTATATGTAAATAAATTACAATTGATAAAGTATTCCTGGTTTTAAATCGATAGATGTATCCCGATCGCACAGATAAAATACCCCCCATCAACTTTCCCACATGGAATGAACGGGAATCTCACGACTCAGCTTGATCGATAATGAACAAAACATACCGGGGTGAAGGCAAATCTAATGATGGAACAATAATCCATAAATAATTATTCCTGTTTTGCCAGACGGCGCTGAAAAAAACTCATTCTTATGTTATTTATTCTGGTCTTTCACATTATCGCTGACTTTTGCTGTTTTTAACCACGACATAAATGTAGCAACACCATCAGTCTGCTCTTCTGGCGCCCAGTCTGCAAAATCCTTATCAGCAGTCACAATGTAAGGACCCGGCTTGGTTTCAAAAAAAACAGACCCCGGCTCCAGTGCTATAACACCATGCCAGGTTAAAGGTGGAATCTCAATTATTATAGAGAATTCACCATTTACAGATAGAATCTGCGTATCAAGAATAGTGCCCTGTTGATCAAAAATAAATGCCTGAAATTTCCCTTTAATAACAATAAATAATTCCCATTTACCCGGCTCGGCATAACGATGTGGTCTAACATAGCTATCTGGTTCCATAGCAACCAGCAATCGTTGTACAGGATCCTCCAACTGTGGATGGAGGTTAAGATGTGCTCGGCGTCGTGGAGATTGACTCGCATTGATAGACAGTTCAAAAAGCATGTTATTATCAATATTTTTCATTATATCTAATCCCTGTTTATATTCATAAAGGGCAGAAAAGTAACGGGCTATTTTCCTGTAACATGACCTTCAGGTAACCCATGTACTTCTGATTAATAGCTATCGAATTCAATTATGATTATAATCACTACCCGGATAATTATTAACAAGCATTTAAATTTATGAAAAATAATCCCGATATTTTTGATGTCTCGCTCACCGATTTTGAATCGCGTGTTATTGAGGCGTCCCATCAACGCCCTATTTTACTGGATCTCTGGGCTGACTGGTGTTCACCCTGTATCGTTATAGCCCCCATTCTGGCAAAGCTGATAGACGAATATAAAGGACAGGTCGGACTGGCAAAGATTGAAGTAGATGAAGATGAAAATATGAAAATAGCAGGTAAATATAAGGTACGCGGTTTCCCTACTATCATTCTGTTTCAATATGGCGAAGAGAAAGGCCGCTTTAGTGGGGCCCATCCGGCTTCATATATTGAAAAATTTATTGAAGAAAATTCAGATATTTAATTTATAAATATTTATTCGTTATTTTTTATTCTTGTCACCCGTATAAAACACACCCGGTATCCAGGTTCGATACAGCTTTGATGTTTCATCCAGCTCACCACTGTTTTCATCAAGAAACTTGAAGTTAGTTACACCAATTCGGATCATGTCGCCATTCTTTAATTTATATAATGAAACAGGATCATCATTGACGTAAGTATGATTGGTACTTTTCATATCCTGAATAATATATTCTACCTGTGCAGTCTCTTTTGACAAAAGCACAACTTCAATAACCGCATGTTCCTTACTGACCAGTTCATCACTGATACAAATATCATTCTCTTCTCCTCGCCCAATACATATACGCTGTTTATCAATAGGGAACTTGATACCTGCACCTTTATTTAATTGTAATAGTATTGCCATGTTTTAAATCCGTCTGCTTCAATGCGTAACAGTTGTTGTCTTAATACGTGCTTTATTATTTTCTGCGCTACGTCGAATAAATTTTTCCAGTAATTCGACAGGGACCGCCCCTGCTTGTTGTGCCTGTAATTCACCTTCGGGTGTATAAATAAGAATTGTAGGTGTGCCCACCCAGTTCTGCCCCGTTAAATACTCAAACCAACGGGCCATTCGGTCTGGTTCGACGAGTAAATTTTGAAAATCAACATCATGGCGTTCAATAAATTTTATTGCTTCTGTTTTTTTAGCCTGTCCATCAATAGAAATTCCAATGACCTGCGCCAGACCGTCCCTGTGCTTGAAGTTAAAATCAATATAATTACTGACTTCTTTATTACAAATGCCACAATCTGAGGCCCAGATCAGGAATACCGTCCAACGATCATGGCCAAAATATTCTTCCAGTTTATGGGGCTTATTATTGAAGTCTGAAAACAATGGTTCATTTGCGAAAGCCTGTGAAACAGGCCATGCTGTCATCAATGACATGAGAAAAACAAAAAATGTATTTTTAATTATATTTTGAATCATAAGCTTCATAAGTGATATCCGGTTGTATTGCATGTAACAAGTATACTATGCGAATGTTGTTCCCGACACAGGCATAAACTCATTATTTAACCGAAGTTTTTTAAACTCCTCCAGAATATCTTCCTTTACCAGTCCCTGATAATCCTGACGATTAAATGTAATCGTCCCTCCCCCCATTTCATACCACGAAAAACCACCACTCCAGTCTGACTCCTGAAACCTGCCCTGAAACTGTCTAGGGAATATCAGTATTTTCCCCGGCAGATATATTAAATTGTATGGAATTTTAGCTGCATGCAGGGCTTCGATATATTCCCAGCTTTGTTCACAATTATTCATATTCTCACACTGCACAGGATAAGGTATGTTGCCACCATTATGTTGCCATTTGCCCTGCATAACCGGCAGTCCTTCAGGCCGTAAAAACATTTGAAAATGCAAATGATTGACCGAAGCATGAGCGCCATAGGCATTATAACCAAACCCCACGCCATCAAGTGAAGCCTCCATTTCCTCCGCCAGTTGCCAGACATAATGGTGATATTTTTTCTGTAAAAACTGAGGCAGCGATTTTTCACGATCAGGCAACAACAAACCATGGTATTCAATAAACGGGTACTTATTATAAAATAACGATACCGAGCGCTTTCTTAATATTCCCTGCCAGAAACATTCTTTTTGCATGAATGGTTTATTAAAATGAAAACCATCCTGATTAAATGGTGACTTAATATCTGTGGCCACTTGACCACTCATACGTTGAGGACGAAAGGCACGCACATGATTAAACTGGATCTCCCATTCCGCGTCCTTACGAAAAGCGGTTGAACTTAAATTTTCGAATCCTATGCTGGCCATTTTAAGAAATACCAGAAGGTCTTCATCTGACTCTTTGATTTGATGACCGAGCTTAAGCTCTTCCGTATATCGCGTTCTTAACCGTTCAAACTGTGTCAGTAATGCCGAATGTGTCGCATCAAAAATTAACGGGTCAAATGTGGCATTGGCACAAACCAGAATGAGCGTCCCCAGACTGTCATGATTTAATAACTCAATCAGCCCTTCATGAAAGGCATCCATGTAATGTGAAGAAGATGAAAAAAGAATGGGGGTCATAATATATTTAATCGTCCATTAATCTGTTTATTGATTATGACTTTTTATTGCCCCGCTATCCAGCGATAAAACAGTAATTCCATTATCCGTATGCAACCACTTTAAATCAAAATCCAGCAATTTCATCGCAAATACCTTCTCTTTATTGCTGGCAGCATAATATGCCGGTCGAGGATCTGTTTTCAGAAGATTAACTATTAATGACTGGAGCTGCGGATAATCAACGGAATGCTGGCGACATTGTACTAGCGCTTCGTCAGTAAAACTGATTTCGCATACAGTATCGGGGACATCCGGGGCATAACCACCGGTTGCTTCGGCAATATTTTCTGCGTAGGGCAAATAGGGTTTGATATCAATTACAGGCGTCCCATCCAGCAAATCAACGCCACTCACGTCCAGTCTTAATCGATTATTTTCACGCCTGATGCCTTCAAGTTTAAGCACCGAAAGTCCAATTGGATTCGGGCGAAACATGGAGCGTGAGGCAAAAACACCCATACGTTGATTGCCACCCAAGCGGGGTGGTCGCACAGTCGGCTTCCATTTTTCCTTAATGCATTGATGGAAAATAAATATGACCCATATATGTGAAAATACCTGTAGGCCATAAAAGGCTTCATCCCGATCATACGGAGATTCGATAATAATACTCGCACGTGCTTCCGGCACCAGCCCCGGCTGACGCGGAATGCCAAACTTTTCCTTAAAACAGGACTCGACCACGCCTATAGTCTTAATTTCAAATTTCACCCGTGTTATCTCATGACATGTGGCCTGGCAAGATAGGACTTGCCACCCATTTCATGCAGTCGACTGAACGTACGCATAAATGTATCTGTTTGTGTACGACCACAATAGAGTTTATCCATCTCCACCTGGGCTGTTATTATTAATTTAACATTATGATCATAGAAGGCATCCACCAGATGAACAAAGCGCTTGGCAATGCTGTCATGGCATTCCTGCATTTGATAGACATTACTTAAAAACACCGTGTGATAAATCTGTGCAATTTCCAGGTAATCATAGGCAGAACGCGGTGTATTGCATATTGCATCAAAATCAAACCAGATCACATCATCGGCCAGCGCAATATAATCAATAAAGCGATCATTTATCACGATCTGCCGGTTATGTTTTGCTTTTGAGGGAGCCATCATATTAAACATGGTATTCAGTCTGGCAGGCATCTCCTCTTTATCCATTACAGAATAAGAACTGTTTTTTTCCAGTTGAGAAAGACGGTAATCATTTTCACCATCAAGCATCACTTCAACCGTATGCTGTTGTAACAGATCAATCGCATACATAAAACGTTCACGCTGCAAACCATTTTTATACAATTCACTGATAGCAATATTAGATGTTGCAACTAAAGTCACGCCCTTATCAAACAGGGCTTTCAATAAACCTGCCAGTAACATGGCATCAGCAATATCATGGACATGAAACTCGTCCAGACACAATACCCGGTATTCTTTTGCTATGTTAGCAGCAACTATTTTCAATGGATCAGGAGATTTGGGTAGCTCTTTTAATTGAAGATGTATATCGCGCATAAACTGATGAAAATGAATACGGTGTTTTTCCCTAAAAGGGAGGCAATCATAGAACCCGTCAATCAGCCAGGTTTTTCCGCGTCCTGGTTCGCCATAAAAATACAGGCCTTGAATAGGGGCCTGTTTACGTAAAAACAGTTTATGCCATCCCCCTGTTACAGGCTGCGGCCACTGTAATTGTTCAAAAAGACTTTGAGTATAAGCAACAGCCTTTTTTTGTGCCGGGTCAGCAACAAAACCGCTTTGTTCAAGATCCTGCTGATAACGTTGCATAGGACTTATGTGATTATTTATTCTGTTTTTCAACAACAACAACCTTTAGTTGATAACATTACAAACGGCTTTCAAGTAGTGCTTTTATTTCCCTGTCTTCTAGCACAATCGGATTGGTTTTCATACTGCTGCCTCTTGAATGTTTCACGATATGATCCAGTTCGAATGCCGTAATGCCAAATTTAGATAATCGTGGCAAATTCATTTGTTCACACCAGTCACCCAATAAATCAGCCAGTGCCCAACCTGCCGTTTTATTATCGCTAAAATGCTGTTGATGCATCACCTCACTGACATGTGCGTATTTTTGCAATGAAATGTCACTCGCTGCCCTGGTATGTAAAGCCTCAAGATTAACCCGCGTCGCTTCAGCAACTAACGTACCACAGGCCACGCCATGTGAGATCGGATAAAATGCGCCCAGCGGTGAGGCCAGTCCATGCACGGAACCCAGCCCGGTTTGAGCCAGAGTAATTCCCGATAACATGGCGGCATAAGCCATTCCATCCATGGCAGATTCAGCTTTTTCGCCCTCGATGTACCACTTGAGCAAACTGTCCCGAATCATATGCAAGCCACTCAGATTCAGTGCATCGGTTATCGGGCTGGCTTTAATAGACACATAGGATTCCAGTAATTGGGTCAGTGCATCCATTCCATTGGCGGCAATTAATTCTGGCGGACAGGTAGACAGCCATTCAGGGTCAACGACGGCATATTCCGCTACCAACCTGTCATCACGAAATGATTTTTTAAATCCATTTTCCCCCTGTCGGCTCAATACTGCATTTTTGGTCGCTTCACTTCCTGTTCCGGCGGTAGTCGGTACCGCGATAAAAGGAATAGCGGTTCCCTGATACGCAAGCTCAGGACCGACACCTTCCAGATAATCCATGACGCTTCGCTTTACTTTTAACAATCCGGCAACAGCTTTAGCCGCATCCAGCACGCTCCCTCCGCCAACCGCAACCACCAGCTGGATATCCTCACTGCAAAACCGGGCGACCAGCTCATCGATCAGCTCCGGTGAAGGTTCACCTGAAACGGCACAATGCAGATAAATCGTGCCCTGTTGCGATAAGGTAGCCATCAAGCCAGCCCATAATGCAGAGCCCTGTACCGACGCCCCACCACTGATAAGTAAAATTTGCCGGCCATACTGTTGTATTAAGCCGGGCAGTTTTTTCATGGATCCACGACCAAATTCAATACGAGGCAGTCGTGCGATAGAAAATGTATCAATCATTATTGAAATTCATCCGGATAATATTTAATGTGCCTTATCACATCCTCACTCACACCTGTAACTCAATCCTTAAAACCACAGTGCTTATGGCTTGCATCACAAAAGGGTTTGTTATTTGATGCTCCACAGCGGCACAGGCCACCACGACTACGATAACTGTACATCGAACCATCCTTGTTCTGAATTTTTACCGGCCCCTTGATCATTAACATGGCATCGGGTTTTACTGTAATAACCAGGCCACCGGATTCGGTCTCCAGCACTTCTGCCCGTTGATCATGAATTTCAGCTGCATCAGTAAACTGTATTTTCTTATGGCTGCCATCACAGAAAGGCATTTTTGCTGACGCTCCACAACGGCATAAATAGGCCTCAGAATCCTGTAACAGTACTTCTTCTGCTGCCGATAGTACGGTAATCTCACCTTCACATACCAGCGGGCCATTTACTTTAACGGTGATAGTATTAATCGACGCCATAACGGAAAAAACTCCTTTATCTCAATGCCTGTACAAACAGGTTTAAATTAATAGTACACATAGCGGGGGCAGGTTCTTGAAGTTATATTTTATGCGTCACGGCCAGACCAATTATAATCGCCTTGGCCTGTGTAATAATGACCCCGCCAAAGACGTTCATTTGACCCCTGATGGAATCACCCAGGCCGAAATAGCCGCCCAACAATTACGCCGTGTACCACTTGAATTTATTATTGTATCGGAATTACCCCGAACCCGTGAAACCGCTGAAATTATCAACCGTTATCACCATGTTCCAATCCAGACTGAACCCGCTATTAATGATATACGTTCCGGCTTCGATAGCCTGCCCGTCACAAACTACTTTCAGGCCATCAAAGCAGATCCTCTGCATATAACCCCTCCCGGAGGTGAATCCCTGCTCACCCACAAAAAACGGATATTTCAGTTTCTGGATTATCTAATTTTGGGGCAAAACAAGCATGTCCTTGTCATCGCCCACGAAGAAACCCTGCGGACTGTAAGCTGTTATTTTCACAATTTGACCGACGAACAAATGCTTACACTGCATTTTCAGAATTGTGCGATTCTGGAGTTTAGCCCTCAAAGCCCCGGCACTGAATATCACTAAAATAACCTCAGTAAATATTGAGGATATTGTAGGCATAATCCTACATGAGTTTCAGCCTCGTCTGACAGACATATCTCCTGCCCATTCTTTATTCTATGCCCGTGACCCGGATAATGACACCGGGGAAGAAATTTTCACAGGGGGACGGGAAGTCCATTTTAAATGGAATTAATAATAATGTTCAGTGATTGGCTATCATATAGCGATGAACACAACAGGTGAACGGAATCCGGGTCACACCCTATACCAACCTGACAAGTACTGAACATTAAACATGACTCATAACCATAAAATCCACCAACAGGATCAACGTCTGATCTGTATCAGCAATCAGGGCTGGTATCTGCGCACTCGTGAAGGACTCAAAGGCCCATTTTGCAACCAGCAAAGCGCACAGGCATTTCTCAAAAATATCACTCGCACAAACAACTCTAAACGACAGGTCTGCTGATATGCCACTGAATAAATTCCACCCGAACAAAAAAAATCGATACGGTGAACAGGCAGAAATTCCTCCACGGAAATCCAGAATTTTTAGCCAACATAACGAATGGTACTTCCTGACCCGGGAATACGGTGTATATGGCCCCTACACCACGATCTACCAGGCCAACAATGAATTAAAACTATTTTTGCGAAGGCTCGGCATTATACATCCGGCCACACTCTCATAATCCGACTATCACTTAGTATTATTTAAATAGCCCGTTACCACCATTCAGCAACTTTCCCCGTTAATCTGATGGCCAAAGTGTCATCAAACTGTCATATTTGCCTCATCAGCAATAAATTTATATCCTTATGAAATTATTAGCACCACAAATACTTCACTCTGTCATATAATTATATGATGGATATAAAACATGAAGAAATCGACCTCAATCGCCCTGAGCTTTACATCAACCGTGAGCTCAGCCTGCTGGAATTCAACCGCCGGGTGCTGGAGCTCACCAAGGACGAGCATATGCCTTTGCTCGAGCGTTTACGCTACCTGTGTATTTCCAACAGCAATCTGGATGAATTTTTCGAAATTCGCGTAGCGGGACTCAAGGAAAAAACCAATTTAAACAGTCTACACAGCGGCCCGGACAATATGACGCCGACTGAAACCCTCAAGGCTATTCGCACAATAACCCTTGAACTGGTAACTGAGCAATACCGCATCCTGAATGAAGAATTATTTCCCATGCTTGAGCAGGAAAACATTCGTTTCATTCGCCGCGCAAACTGGACCGAAGAACAGGAAGCATGGCTGCACAATTTTTTTAATGAAAGTCTGTTACCGGTATTAAGCCCCCTGGGTCTGGATCCGGCTCACCCGTTTCCTCGCATTATCAACAAATCGCTCTCTTTCATTATTTCACTACAGGGCAAAGACGCCTTTGGGCGTGACAGCGGAATGGCCGTAGTTCAGGCTCCCCGCTCCCTGCCCCGGTTAATTCAACTGCCTGAAACAGAAGATAAGGACAAAAAATACAGCTACGTTTTCCTGTCCTCGATTATTCATGCCTATATTGATGAACTGTTTCATGGCATGACGGTAACCGGCACTTATCAGTTTCGCATTACCCGCAATAGTGATCTGTTTGTGGACACGGAAGAAGTCGATGATCTCCTGCATGCCCTTGAAGGTGAGCTTGTTTCCCAACGTTATGGCGATGTAGTGCGTCTTGAGATTGACAAGGATTGCCCTGAGGACATCACTCGATTTTTACTAAAAACATTTAATCTACAGGAAGATGATCTTTATCAGGTCGATGGTCCGGTTAATCTTAATCGACTACTGCAAATCTGCGACATCGATGATCGGGCTGATTTACACTTCCAGACATTTAATCCAGGCCTTCCTGTTAAATTACGCGGCAACCCGGATCTATTTGCAACCATCAAAAAACAGGATATTTTACTTTACCACCCATTTGAATCTTTCCTGCCCTTTATTGATTTCCTGCGCCAGGCATCTATCGATCCGCACGTGCTGGCCATCAAACAAACCCTGTATCGAACAGGCCCGCAATCAGCCGTGGTTGATGCACTGGTACAGGCTGCCCGCAACAGCAAGGAGGTAACTGTTGTTATTGAAATTCGGGCACGCTTTGATGAAGCCGATAATATTGCCCTGGCCAACCGTTTGCAGGAAGCAGGCGCCCATGTGGTTTATGGTGTGGTCGGTTATAAGACCCATGCCAAAATGGCCCTGGTCATACGCAGGGAAAATAAAGAGCTGAAACGCTATGTTCAGTTAAGCACTGGCAACTATCATCCCCGTAATGCCCGTATCTATACCGACTATGGCTTATTTACCGCCGACAAGGGAATTGGTGAGGACGTACATAATACGTTCATGCAATTAACCGGTCTCGGTAAAGTCGCCAAGATGAATAAACTATTGCAGGCTCCCTTCACCATGCACAAGGGTATTCTTGATAAAATTGAGCGTGAAACACTTAATGCGACCAATGGGCTCCCTGCAAGAATCATTGTCAAAATGAATGCACTGATTGAACCTAAAGTGGTACGTGCACTTTATCAGGCATCAATAGCCGGGGTTAAAATTGAGCTTATTATTCGGGGCATTTGTCGAATTCGACCAGGAGTGCCCGGTATTTCTGAAAATATTACGGTACGTTCAATTGTTGGACGTTTTCTGGAGCATACCCGTGTGATGTTCTTTCAGAATAATGACAAACCTGAAGTTTTTTGTTCCAGCGCAGACTGGATGGAACGAAATTTTTTCCAGCGTGTAGAATTATGTTTCCCCATTCTATCCAAAAAATTGAGTGAATCTATTATCAAACACCTTGAATATTATCTGAGCGACAACACCCAGGCATGGGAACTCAATAAAGAGGGACAATATCAACGTTTACACGCTGATGGTAATGAACCGTTTTCGGCTCAGGATAAGTTGCTATCTAAACTGGCTGATGTATAAATTCACATCATAACACTGATAATTCAATACCTG
>Ga0224496_10000825_pt1 | contig 20661 bp, 20 predicted proteins | sample SF_Jul11_sed_USG_2_FD_168127 | JGI IMG/M metagenome (GOLD analysis project Ga0224496, IMG submission 168127) | Sediment microbial communities from San Francisco Bay, California, United States - SF_Jul11_sed_USGS_8_1 | ecosystem: Environmental > Aquatic > Marine > Sediment | place: USA...
AAACATTTTGTAGATTCGAATAATTCTTTAAAAATTTTGTTAAGCCCAAAGGCGGTTATCGCAATTTCTTTTTATGCTTTGAGCTTTTTACTTTGTGGCTATTTTTTATTTGTATGGTACTGGTCGTCTTTCGGCTATATTTTAATTTATAAATTTATTGGTTTTACAAAAAAAACAAAAGGGATTACCCCTTGGGATGATCTACCATCGCTGACGGTTAGCAAATGGGTTGCTATCGAAACAAATGACTCAAGAATTATAATGGGGCAGGTTTTATATATCAGCCACCGTCCATATCCAAGAGAATTAATTATCTCAGGTTCAGATGAGGACACTATACACATATATGAGAATAAAGAAGAGATTAATTATTCTGATAGTCTGGAGTATATTTATTTGAATGATGAAAATATAAGATCAATTCAGATCCATAATACTGGACTGCGAAAATTTTTGAAAATAAATAGAAAATTATCAAAAAACAAGAAGCGTAGAATAAAATATATTTTACTGCGTATATATTTTAGGATTATAAAATATATACGATCTCATCCTTTTATTTCCTTTCCATTTAGTATAATTATGGTTTTTTTGCTTTCATTTTTAACTCTCTCTCAAGCATTCAGTTTGTTTTTTTTCGTATCTATAAAGGAGCTGCTGTTTTTTTTGGTCACTGCATTTATTCTTATTTTATTTATGAAGTTATCATTTTTTCTTTCGGAAGTTATTGATAATGATAGAGAGTCGTTTCTTTTGAATAATAATAAATAATTTTTCCCCTTCAGCCGCTCTTCGCATCGACACTTCCCGCCGGGCGTGATTTTTGCCGTGAGCGTTTGCTAAATTAATAAAGAAAATATATGAATTTCTAATTCGTCGCAAACGCGAACATGCAATTCCCCTCTCTCTTTTTGAGCGTCCCCCGATACAATAAACTTCCGCTTTTGGAGCGGCCGCTTCGGACGCGACCGGGGTGAGAGGTAAGCCCAGGGGGAACGGGGGAGCGGCAAGGAGAGAGGGGATGAAATCATGCCCGGCGGGAACAGAATCGTCCGGGAAAATATTTAAGAATCTAAACTAATGCGAAACCGGAGGGCAAGGACGGCCGGAGGTTTTGCCCCGGATGGCTCTGGAAAAAGACCCGGCTGAAGGGGAAAATTTATCTTTTTTTGCTTGATTTTCTTTTTTAACATACAGTTATATTATCAGGAAAAGGAGATTTAAAATGTCAAAATCCTTAACAATACCTTATATCTTAAATTATGCTGAAAAAATTGAATCAGATATGAATATTCAATTTGAAAAATTAGTTTATTCAGAAGAAAGTAATTTAACTGTTGTTAAAGAAACAAATGAGCCAGCAATTTTATATGGATTATTAGATACAGAGACTATTTCAAAAACAGATTATGAAGTATCTGATACCGACCGCCAAAACCATCCTGTTTTAGAGACTATGACAAAGACTGATACAATGCAAGAAGTAAGTGATTCAGATCGCGATTGGGAATCTGCTTTAAAACCGATGCTCGGAACAAGCACATTTACTGAAGTGGCGAACGAATTAACAGATAGCGATTGAATGACATTAATAATTTCGCATACAGAAGACTATACAACTGATTTTTTAATTGAAAAATTAAATCGCAGGAAGTATAAATATTTCAGATTAAATACCGACAGAATAAATTTACGTGATATAGATATACATTTCAATAGAGAAGGATTCTGTGAATTAAATAAATTTGGCAATTTCAAATCTGTTTGGTTTCGTAGGATTAAAAATATTGATCATGGGATTAACAATATTTACTTGAAGAGGTATGTCGATGATGAGTATAAAAATTATTTAAATAATTTATGGCATTGCATAGATGCAAAATGGTTAAGTAGCCCATTTGAAATATTTAAAGCGGAAAACAAAATGCTTCAATTGAAACTTGCTTCAAAAATAGGCTTTAAGATACCTGAAACGCTTGTGACAACCAATCATGATTCTGTTTTAGAGTTTTGTAAAAAATATAATAATAAAGTAATTGTTAAGCCCATTTATTCAAACAAATATTTTGATGGTAAAAGCAGTTACAGCATTTTTACGAGTGAAGTTGATGCAGGTTCCCTAAAAAACTTGAATGATTCAATTCCTTTGCCATCTATTTATCAAGAAAATATCCCTAAAAAAATCGAAATTCGTGTCACGGTTGTTGGACATGATGTGTTTGCCGCCTCGGTAGATTCTCAATCTAATATGGAGACGAAAGTGGATTGGAGAAGGAAAAAGTTGCCTTTTAAAATATTTAATATAGACGATGATCTAAAATTAAAGTGCATTAGATTAACAAGTGCTCTTGGATTAAACTTTGCAGCGATGGATTTTATTGTTACACCAAATGATGATTTTATATTTCTTGAAGCAAACCCAAATGGCCAATGGGCATGGATTGAAATTGATACAGGATTGAAAATTTCAAATTCTATTATAGATTTTTTATATTCTTAAAATATTATGAAATATAACTGTAAAAAAAATAGAAAGTTTTTGTTAATGGATCTGGAGTATCTCAGAAAAATTTACGATAGGGAAGAACTAAGACAGGAGACCATTGAAAAAAAATTATCTTTGATTCTGACCCAAACATCTATATATATTTCTATTCTTGCAATTTTACTATCGACTTTCTCTTCCTTTTTAAGTAATCTTGGTGTTTTTTCTGGGGTAATGATGTTATTTTTTTCAGCAGGAGCGATCTCTACTGCTGTATTCTCATTATTTCGCTCATCTAAATTTTTACACATATCAAAGTTTAAGTATATGACTTTGAATTACAAAACTGTTCTCAAGCAATTTAAAAGTGAAAATGATGTGATTTGTGAAGAAATTAACGACTTGTTAAAATCAGTAGAAACCAATAATAATACAAATAATCTTAAAGCAAATGATTTGATAATTGCATCAAGGTATTTTGCATTTTCGGTTTTTTTTACTGTATTTCTCTCTATATTTGTAATGTTCAATATTTTTGGAAAATATCTTATGGATACATTACTGCTCATCTGTAAATTAATCTAATATTTTGTTTACATGTTACTTTTTTTGCTTGATCTGAATTCACATTTTCCATAAAATCAGCCTTACGGGATTTATTCCGTGTTCTTTTAAAAAGCGCAGTACCGGCGATTTTTTGGGGTCAAAAACCTCGCTATGAGAAATCGGCCATTTGAGTGGGACTGCGTTAAGGATTTTGGGTCTTCGGCGTCAGCCTGTATAGGTCGATCTCTTCACCTCAAAAGAGCTGGATAGCGAAACCGGTCTTTACTATTTCGGTGCACGTTACTACGATGCGCGAACGCAGGTGTGGCAGAGTCCTGATCCTATACTGGCGAAATACTTACCTTCAGGCGACAAAGAGCGGGATGCAAAACTTCCAGGAATGGGAGGGGTGCAGAATTCAAAAAATCTGGCGATGTATACTTATTCGCATCAGAATCCAGTTAAGTATGTTGATCCTGATGGTAATGAGGCTGCACCTAAATGGGTATTATTTATTTTACAACCATTTACAGATGTGGGTAAAAAAGAACACTATTCAAGAAATGAAAATCAGCCAAATCCTCCAAAAACAATTAAACAATTACCCAAGGATCAATTTGAAAGTTATGGGAAGACTCCAACACATAATCTCGGTGCTACAAAAGATAATGTCGATATTCGTGGAAAGGTGGGAAAGAAATTTGAAGGTCATCAGTATGTTTACGACGAAAAAAGCGGCAAATTAGATAAGACGGATCTAAATATGGGATCTTTTGATAAGGTTAGTCCAACCAAAGATCCTGCTAAACATTCGAGCAAGGACGTTGTGCCATGGCTTATGTGGGGGAATACAGAAAAAGATCCTTCAACATTTTTTGAAAGAACTGAAGCCTTAGTTGAAACTATACTTAGGGGACCTGTAACCCCAGAACCGGTAAAATGATGGCACGTTTCTCTATAGTGTGGTCCATGTTGCTTTGGATATTATTTATTTGGGCATTAAGAGGGATGCCTGATGAGTTTCATAAAGTCAGTGGTATTACTGCTACTTGGATATTGATATCAATTTTAACACTCGCCTTTTTTGATATTAACAAGTCAGTGTATTGCATTTATAAAACTAAATTTAGAATCAGCAATACAATATCAGCAGTAATCAGCCTTTTACTAATTGTATTGATTTTGATATTCATATATATTCCATTAGCTGGTGGAGTGTAACTGATGTTTGAAATTCCCCCGGAGTCTGTCAAAATTCAAATCTGCCATAAATATGTCACGTTCGCATGAAAATATATGAAATACAGGAGATAAAAATCAATATTTGCATGTTTGAAAAACGTTTTTATGTAAAAAATTACAATAAACGAACGAAAAGGCATGCGGACAAAATCAAGAATACGCAGGAATGACGTTGCTTGTGGAAAAATAAAATAAAATTGTAATCAGGCTGTGTTTTCCAGTAGTGGAAAATTATCCATTGGGAATCGCCACCTACGCCCATCCATGAGCCCCCAGCGCATAATGTGCGTCAGGATAAGCTGATGCAATCTCGTTAGGTGAAAGTCCGGACCGGGCAAAGTTTAGCAAACAGCCCTGAGTGTTGCTGGAAGGTAACAACCATTGCGAAGCGTACACAGAGAAATATGCAGGCCACAGGGGAGTCGCACTGAAGCCGTAAGCCTCTTAAGCGGGTAATTGTAGATGGCAATCTGATATTATCCAGAGAAGCCAGAAACATCCCCCCGGCGCAAAATCTACATTTTTTGCAGCCGGGGTGCCGTGCGATAGATAAACAAAATTCCGCGCAATATGCGCGGCCCTGGCCTTCGCTCCCGAAGGTCGCTGCGGCACATCCAGCCCTCACCCGCGGTGACCGTGGAGCATGATCAATGAATCCAATGCAATACGCGCGGGTTGAGAGCTGGACGTCAAAAAATTAGAGATTATCCGCCAGGGGGGCTAGCATTTTTTTAATAAAGGAGAAATATATGAAGTTATCAAAAATCAAGATTAATAATTTTCGTTCTATAGATGAAATGGAAATTGATCTCTATTCATATACTTCTTGCATCGGACCCAACAATTCCGGGAAATCGACTGTTCTTTCAGCTATACATAAATTTTTAGAACAAACAAAAATTACCGACGATGATTTCAGAAAAGGCGCTGAAGAAGAAATTGTTATTGCAGGTGAATTTACAAATATTGAGAAATGGGAAAGAGAAACACCAGGTGTGGCAGGATTAGTATATAACAATTCAATACAACTGCGATTAATTGCAGAGATTACGGAATCAGATTCCGGAAGAAAAATTGAACAGAGATATGAATCTTTTACTCAAGATGAAACTATTGATGGATATAACGAAAAATGGGGAGAGGTATCTGAACAAATAAAAACGATTGCTAGCACTGTTGATGTAAATACTGGAACACACTGGAAAACCAAAAATAAAAGAGAACTAGTAAAACAGAAGATTCGAGATAGCCATGCAGAATTAATTGCATACGGTGACCCTAAATGGAGTTCAGAGAATATCAGCATAAAAGAAGCATTGAAGCAAGCATTGCCTGCCGCTATTATTATTCCTGCAGTCCGCGATGCATCAGATGAAACAAAACCATCACAAAATACAGCTTTAACAAATTTGATGAATTTGCTAATTTTCCCTGAAATACAGAGATCGGAAGACTATCGTGAATTTTTAACAGCACTTGCTAAACTGCAAGATAGGCTTGGGGGAAATACAGAAAAACAATTGCCGGGAATTAATAAACTAGCGCAAGATATATCAAAAAGAATTTCAGAAATTGTATCAGCAACGGTCAAATTTGGAATGGATGATCCAGACACAGAAAAAATTCTAAATTCTAATGCGTATATTCGTATTGACGATGGATTTGAAACAAAAATTCAATATCAGGGTCATGGAGTGCAAAGAGCATTGATTTTTGCACTAATTGAATCGATTGCCAAGCAAAACACTTTGCATTTAGACGGTGAGCATAGCAGAGCAATTTTATTGCTCTTCGAAGAGCCTGAACTTTTTCTTCATCCTCATCTAATGCGTCGATTGCGTCAATCACTGGAAAAAATGGCTGCGACCGGGCCATGGCAAATTATTGTATCAACTCATTCACCTTTCTTGATCGAGGTTGCAAATAATCCCAAGTCATTAGTTCTTTTCAGAAAAAATGATCCGATGAAGCCTCCCTATATAAAACAGCCAAAAGTTGATCCTTTTGAAAAAAGCGAAAGTTCACGAGATGATAGACTAGCATTAAGAGCTGCTTTGGACTTTCATCCAACTGTAACAGAAGCATTCTTTGCAAATCAAGTTGTGCTTGTTGAAGGAGATACCGAACTTGGTATTTTATCACATTCAGATGAGTTGTATAAAAAATTTGATATAACAGAAGAAATTTATAATAAAACAACAATAATTTCATGTGGGGGAAAATGGACAATTCCAGCCATTGCAAGAGTTTTAGTTTCGTTACACATTCCTTTTCGCATTATTCATGATTTGGATAAAAAAGGTTTATCTGAACAGGAACTCTCTAAACTTCCAGCTATTGATCCTTATAATGCAAATAAACGCATAAGTGATGCCGCAGTAGATAATAAGATTTATTTAACTGAAGATACATTTGAAGATGTCCTTAATATTTCTGGAACAAGCGACAAACCATATCGCTCTTGGAAAAAGTTACAAGAGGAAATAGGAGAAAATCTTAAAGAAAAATATCCCAAATTGAATGAAATATTTAAATTTGCATTTGATTGGGATGGTAATGACGGATAATTCCACCTTGTCAGAATCAGGATGATATGATAAAATCCCTCTTTTTGGAGGGAATATGCAAAAACAAACAAACTGGCAACAACATTTAGAAAACTGGAAAGCGTCCGGTCTTTCTCAATCGGAATTCTGTCGCAGGAATAATCTGAAGGTAGTTTGCTAATAATTTCGCAAAAATAATCCATCCGGGCCGCCGCCTACACCCATCCGTGGGTCTCCGGCGGCGTGCGAAATTGGAATAAGGTATTTTTCCCCGGATGTCCGCTCCGGTCACGGTTTGCGCCTCTCTCCCCTTGCCGCCCTCCGGACCTCCCGGCTTACCCCTCTCTCCGTCTAATCGGAAGGGGAATGTTCCGGAGGCGCTCAAAAGGGGAAAGAGGCTTTGCGTGTTCGCGTTGCCAACCCGGCAACACTCACGGGCAAAAACCGCGCCCGTCGCGGAGTTTCTTTTTTTATTCAGCTGCTGGCCGGGAATATGAAAATTTTTCGTTTTGACCTCCCGCAATACTTGCCTGTACTTATAAACATAGATTTTTAGATATGCGCACGACCGCGCCTTCGCTCTCTCAGGCACTTGCCGTGCAGGGATTTTTCTTTTTGAATACCTCAAAATCCTTCATGATTCATTTGTTTTTCAGACCTGCATTTTATCCGCCCGGAATCTCCGGAGCGTGCCTTCACCGGCGGCATTTTTTGTGAAGCCGCCGGTGAGTCCCGCATCCGGGAAAATTCATTCATCCGGTGGCAGAGGTAAAATATGCAGGCTTTCAAGAAAAACTATCAAAGCATCATGGGGTTAATCAGCACTTCTGAAAAATTTCAGAAAACCGGCCAGCTTCAAATTTCCGGCAGAAGAAATTCTGCCATTCGCATCGGTCTTGTGAACCAGGAAGAAGGTTCCACGCTTCTTTCTCTCTCTCCCCTCCGGCAAAAAAGAACATATGAAATGCAGGTTGCATTGAATCATTTTGCCGGTACCGCAAAGGTTCTTTCCATCACCAGTGCAAGGCGTCAAAAGTCTGTTTACACAGATGAATACACAGCAGACAGCCGTCTCAGGGTTTCGCTCAACAGGAGGCTTCGCCGCCTGCTCGGGTGAGCGTCAAACGCGGGTCTTTATGGCCCGCTGTTGGTGCGCGTTTGGGGGGGGGAAGCGTCCGCTTAACTCACGATGTTTTCAGATTAATTAACTCTTGTCAGATTAATACAGAATATTTTACTAGAGTATGGATATAGATATTGAGCTAGTGCCTAAACCCACTAGCAGTAATTATGATAAGGGAGCTTTTTTTGAATCAATAATTAAAAAGGTCTTGGAAACCCAAAGATATAAAATTACAAAAAACATAAATTTTACAGGTCATGAGATTGACCTGCTATGTAAACATTTAGATAGAACAGATGAAGTTGCATATGTTGAATGCAAGGATAGAATAAATTTGGCATCTAAAGATTTGACTCATTTTAATTTCAATGTAAATGATAAAAAAGTAAATTTTGGTTATTTTATATATACTCGGAATTTTCAGCATCAAGTTGCTGGCCTGATCGAGGAATGGGGAAATAAATATAGTAATTTGTATTTTTTCGCTGCTCCAAAAGTTTATGAATTGCTGGTTGATTCTAAATACATCAAAAAACTTGATGTTGATCCTGCAATAATTTCAAAGATGAAAATTGCACTAACATATTTTGGTAACTTTTATATTATAATAAAGGGTAAAGGTTTTGTTCCTGAGTATTTTTCTGTCTTAGATTGTCATGAATTGAAAGAAATAAATCAATCTTCAGTAATTGATAAATTGAGAAAATATATTGATGAGATATCTCAATTAAAATATGAAAGAGAAGATCAAATTCAGGATGATCATGGAATCATTAATGATATAATAGTAGAAGTTCAAGAAAGTGAATCATGGTACGATTTCAAACCTGCGTCCAGCAAGCATTTCGTTGGTAGAGAAAATATAAGGCAAGAATTTTTAGATTCCTTTGGAAAAGTGATTGATAATAATACAAGGAATAGGCTTTTTTATTTAAATGGAAATTCAGGTTGGGGTAAAAGTTCTTTTATAAACGAATTAAAAGGAAGGTGCCGAAATAAGTATTATAAGAATAAATATTTTATTTTTCCAGTTGATTCCAGAGCAATCGAAAGCAATTATTTCGTCGCAAAAACATTTTATAGTGCTATAGAAAAAGCTGCAAAGGAAAAATTTATTCCAAAGCAATTCATAAATGTTTCATTTACATCTTCATTTGACATTCTTTCTTCAAAAAGTGTTCAGGAATTATTTTCATGGTTAAAATCAAACAAAAGATTGATCATAATTGTTTTTGATCAATTTGAAGACGTATTCAGAAAGGGTGACATCTTTAAGCCTTTTTATAAATTTTTATTGGATGTCAATGATCAGCAGCAAAACCTAATAATAGGATTCTCTTGGAAATCCGAAACAAATATACCCATAGATCATTCTGCATACAGTCTTTGGCAGCAAGCAAAAGAATTCGCAACGGAATATAGATTAACAGGATTTGATTATTCAGAAAGTAAAGCGATAGTGCAACAGCTCGAAAAAGGTATTAATAAAAAATTAGAGGCAGATATGATTAATCATATCATTTTTAATTCGCAAGGCTTCCCATGGCTTGTGAAGAAATTATGCGTTCATGTCTACAATCAGTACAGGACTGGAATTTCTATTGAAAAAATCTATGAACAAGATTTTAATGTAAAGGCCCTATTTAATGCCGACTTAAATGGAATAAGCACCTTGGAAATTAAGGCGTTAAAGTTGATTGCGAAACGAGCGTCAGAAAATAATTTCTTTGATATTACTGAAGTGGATGAAAAAATTTCAGAAAACACGATTCGTGAGCTTGTTAACAAGCGATTGTTAATTAAAAGTGGTAGTAAATATAATAGACTTGTTGGTAAATTAATATTTTTCATAGATCTAAATGAAAGTTCCAAACACCACAAGCACACAAGAATACTTTATCAGCGAATCCATATTTTATATTTCGAAAAACATCCCAGACCGCTCGAAGTCTTTTAACACCAGCAAAGGCATTTTCAATTTTAACTCGCTTTTTTGAAATTCTTTTATTTCGCTCCTTATCTCTTTGATTTAAGATTATCTGTCCTCGTTTCCGTTTAATTGGCTTGATTATATTTTGCATTTTTGGACAATTCTTTTCGATACCTTCAAATCCGCTGTCAAATAATTTTTTTGTTTCATCAGGAAGAAATTTCCAGAATTTCTCATTCACAAAAATTGTTTTATCGTGCTCTTTTCCCGGATATGTTTTAGAAACGCATATAATTCTTCTCTTCCGATCACCTATACAGACATTCTTGAAAGAATGGCATTTTTTTTCCCCGAATAAAATTCTTTCTGTTTTTCACTGTTTTTAGGTCTTCTTCGACGTCTCTCGGTTCCATCTGTGATCACAATTTTGAGTTCTGGAAAGTAATCAATAAATTCATTTCGATTCTTAAACTTTCTTTTTGGTAGGGCACCGGATTGTTTCAATGCACTACATAATACATCAACATATCTATGAGCCCATTTACATGCAGTTCCGCGATCCATTCCAAATGCACCGCCTAAAATATCAAATGTAGGATACGCTTTGAGATAATATAGAGCGTAAAACAATCTCTTCTCCATTGTATCTAACTTTGATTTTCTGCCTGCATTTCTGGTGTTTTTAGTTTTTGATTTACTTTTACTGTAACTTGTACAAGCTGACTCAAAAAAGGGAAGCAATTTAAAAAATTCTTTGCCTGTCATTCCTATATGCGCTTGACTACTTCTATTATCAGAAAATATTTTATCTATGTCCATCGTGACATTAAATAAAAACAGGGAAAAAGTACAAGCCTAATTTACCAACAAGTCTAATATATATTGGGATATCTTTCGAGATTTTCTACTTACTGACAAAGTGCCTCCAATAGGCGAAACATTTTTCATGAGACAGGATTATCAATCTACTTTAGATGTCTATTTGTTATTTAAGCCCATGACTCAGATGACATTTTCACAAATAAGAAAACTTGTTATTGGATATTCTGATGGTACTTTACTCAATCTCCTCAGGGAATTAAGACAATTTGGCTTAATTAAATATGAAAAAGAGAAGTATTCATTAAGAAATTCGAGAGAGGTTAATTCTGAGGAGTTATTTCAAGCTTACGCAAGGAAAAAACTTTTGAATAACACCATATATATGGAAATCATGAAGGATAAATCAAAAGAATATTCGCTAAGTATGATAGGTGACATTATTAAAGACAAAATTAAAATTACTTCATATAGCGACAAGACATTGGAGACCTACGCAAGGAAAATAATAAATTGGTTTAAGTTTGCCGATTTGCCACTTGCGAATCTTGAGCTTGCGTTAAGGAAAGAAGTCGAAAATATAACAACATTTACACCACAAAACAATCCGCGAAATGTAATCGATTATTTTTTAAGCGTAAAAAATAATCAAAAAGTTAATATGGATCTAAAAACGAGCAAATTGTTATACGACTTGAAATCAATTGGATTGTTGACGTATATTTCTGGAAAAGTGCTTTTAACAAATCAAGGTGCAACTATAAAGAAGGAAAAAAATAGAAAGATTCAGTATAATAAAATTGCCAATCTGGCTCTTAAAAAAGAAAAAATAAGGAAAGCATATGAAATCATTAAAAATCAACCCAATATTAAAACGGAAAAATTTCAATTTGCAGCTGAAGACATATTGATAGGGATTAATTCTGAAGCATATTTAAAAAGAAGCGTAGGCATACTTAAGCAATGGGGAAAGTTTGTCTTTGAAAATTGCGCTTAACCTTTTTTATCCGAATTTTCATTTTAACGCAAGTTGATTTTTTATCTCCATAGACTAAAAAGGGAAATATTTAAGACGGATATTTTTTAGTCTATGGAATGAAATATCAATCTGAAAGCTTGCAGCGGTATTTTTGTTTGAAGTTATATAGGCGCCTGCTGGCCTTTGCGAATACCGCATATATTACGAAGGCTAACTTGAGCCTACAGTTTAGAGATTAACCTTTTTTGAAGTTTGTTGTATTTTACCTGATCCATATTCACCGTCCTCCTTGAGCTTTTTGCCTCACATTTGCGGGCGATAAGCGATCAGGAAGACGGGACACGGAGAGAAAGTCGGCGGAATACTAAAGAGTATTATTTTGATACAAAGTCGTTGTTTTTCTGGATTCTAAAAAATTCAGATTTATTTTGCCTTATTTCGTGCCAGCAAGCAAAGAAACACTGTTTTTAAAGCAGATCAATTCAAGAACCTGCTTGGCTGCGGCCTTTTGTTCATCTGAAAAGCCATCAATAATTTCAAAGTATTTAAGCAATTCCGGATCTTTTATTTTTCCCTGCACATTTCCGCCGTTTCGCTCGAGAGCAAGAAAATCCAAGCTTACATCAAATGTTTCTGCAATTTTGATTAAAACCTCTGTTGTTGGGTGACTATGTCCTCTTTCGTAGGATGATATTTGCTTCTGTTTAACTCCAATTTTTTCTGAAAGATCGGCCTGGCTCCAATTCCTTGTCTGTCGCAACTGTTTTATTTTACTTCCAAGATTCATTTTATATACCTTCTTTCGGACTGAAAAACATACTTATTGCAATAATTTATCCATGTACTTCCAGATTTCCATAACTTTTAGGAATTTTTTCTTGACTTAAATCTCATACAAGGTATTTATTATACTTAATATAGGAATTACGCGAAATACCTTTAGACGGATTTTTTTCACCCGGAGGGCTATAAATGACATCATCCAGAACTAAAATCGATCATCTCAAGAAAACAACGGAACTTTCCGCATATGCGAGAAGCCGTGGAATCTCTCTTTCAAAGAAAGGCAAGGACCTTGCCGGACTCTGTCCCTTTCATGATGATAAAAATCCGAGCATGATTGTCACTCCCTCAAAGAATCTCTGGAACTGCGTTTCCTGCGGAGCCGGTGGCGATATATTCGAATTTGTTATGAAGCTGGATGGTATCGATTTTCCGTCTGCAGTCGAAAAGATCCGGGAATATACAGGGATTCACAATGGCGAAGTCTCCGGTGAAGGCGAAGATATTTCTGAAAATGATACTCTCGATCTTTCATCGGATGAAATCACACCTGAAGAAATTCAGATCCTTGAAGGCGTGATTCGATTCTACAGGCACAATATCAAAGAAAGTTCAAGAGCAAGGCAATATCTCAAAAATAGAGGTATCGGGAATCCAGAAACCATTGAGAAATTCCAGATTGGATACTGCAGCGAAGGACTTCTCAAAATGCTTCCCCGTCCGGATTCAGCCGAGGGAAAACGCATCCGCTCTGTTTTATTCAAATACGGAATCATACGTGAATCGGGAAGAGAACACTTCCGGGGATGCATAACATTTCCCATTCTGGATGAAAAGGGAATCTTCCGGGGCATGTATGGAAGACGCATTGAATCCGGTGCAAGAGTGCGACATCTCTATTCTGCCGGAAAAAACAGAGGAATTTATAACAGCAGCACATTCTCACAGGAAGAACTGATTTTATGTGAATCAATCATCGACGCTCTTACATTTCATGCAAACGGAATAAAAAACGTATCCTGCATCTATGGAACAAACGGATATACAGAAGAATTTCACAAAAAAATTAAAGCATCGGGAATAAAGCGGGTGTATGTGGCCCTTGATTCGGATCCATCCGGCAATGAATCAGCCGTATCGATCATGGAGCGGTTGAACATCTCCGGCATCGATGCTTTCCGTGTTGTTTTACCCTCGCAGATGGATATAAACGAATATGCATTGAAGATGCCACCTGCAGAAGATTCGCTCCGTTCTCTTCTCAAAAATGCTGTTTCTCATGATGAAAAAAAATCCGTGAACATACCGGCCCCTTTCTATTCTGCAGCTGAAAAAGAAAGTGCAGTTACAAAAAATGATAAAGAAACTTTAATAAATGGCGATCCCGTAATTTCAGGTGAAGAAATCCAGATAAGCTATGCGGAAAGAAAATACAGAATACGCGGCCTTTTTAAAAACACATCGGATCATCAGATGAAAATCAATCTGAAGGTGAGCGCCGGCGATTTTCTGTATGTCGATACCATCGATTTTCTTTCGGCCAAAGCAAGACATCATTATATAACAAATGCATCCACCGAGCTTTCCATTTCCGAGGACATCATAAAAACCGATCTTGCAAGGCTCCTCGATGCTTTAGAGAAAATTCAGGATAAACGCAACGCTGATAAAGAAAAAGCAAAAGAAGAAACAGTAGAAATCCCGGAAGAACGAAAAGAGAAAGCTTTAAAATATCTTAAAGACCCGGATCTCATAAAAAACATCGTGCATGATTTCGAACGTTCAGGACTTGCTGGCGAAAGAATCAATGCACTTGTTGGATACCTCGGCGTAGTATCCCGTAAAACAGAAGCTCCCCTTGCAATCATCATACAGTCTTCAAGCTCTGCCGGAAAATCAACACTCATGGAATCAATACTCTCGTTCGTTCCGGAGGAAGACCGAATCAAATATTCCTTCATGACCGGCCAGTCTCTGTATTACATGCAATCTAAAAACCTCAAACACAAGATCATAGCCATATCAGAAGAGGAAGGCATTGAACGCGCGAAGTATGCCATAAAGATTTTGCAATCGGAAGGAAAAATTACAATTGCAACGACCGTTAAAGACTCTGTTACCGGAATGCCGGATACAAGAGAATTCACGGTGGAAGGACCGGTCATGATATTCCTGACAACAACCAATGCAGAGATTGACGAAGAGATTCAGAATCGCTCTTTAATTCTCACCGTAAACGAAACACGGGAACAGACACGATTGATCCAGATTCTGCAGAGAGAAAGCCAGACACTTGAGGGGATACTTCGCAAAAAGGAAAAGGATCATCTCTCAGAGCTTCATGCGGACTGTCAGAGACTCCTGCGCTCACTTGAAGTAATCAATCCTTTTGCAACACAGCTTGATTTCCCGGATCACAATTTACGAGCAAGACGCGATCACATGAAGTTCTTAACTCTCATTCGTACAATTGCCCTTCTGAATCAATACCAGAGGGAAACAAAGACAGAAAAGACTCAGGATGGCGAAGCTGTGGAATGCATTGTTGCAACGAAAGAAGATGTGTCTCTTGCCGCATTTCTTGCCGGTGAAGTTTTTGGAATTTCAATGGATGATCTTGCTCCGCAGACCAGACAGCTCCTTTTTTTTATCGATGAATATGTGAAAAAAAAAGCAAATGAGGATTCGGTTGATACAAGAAAAATTCGCTTTACAAGACGCGAGTTACGAGAAAAGATTCTATGGAGCGATACAAGGCTAAGAAGACATCTGGACAGGCTTGTAGAACTGGAATTTATAATTCCCTACGGAGGCGGACAGGGTAAGCTTACAGAATATGAGCTTTATAATCCTGCCGGGATTTCTGCGGACGAACAGAGCGCGGCTTTATTTTTTCTTCCGGAATCTCTGGGGCTTCCAGACTCCGACCTTGTTTTATACCTGAAAAACAGCGTTTCTGTAGAAAAAAAGTCAAAAGACAATGGAAGTTCGCCGCCTTTTGACCCCACTTCGCCGCTAAAAACGGCAACTTCGTCCCCCCTTCGCACCCACTTCACCACACCGGAACGGCGAAGTCAAGCCCCCGAATTCTCCACTCAAACGGGTGTTTCACGGCAAATCGACCCCACTTCGCCGGTAAATCCAGAAAGCATATTAAGAGAGAAAAAAATCTCACAGATCGGTATCACTTCAACGGGTCGGTATAACGGACAGAACCCCGGAGGCATGGTATGAGCATAACACTCACAACCCTCAAAAAACTTTCCGGCCCTCCCGGAACTCTCCGTTCCCTCATCACCGGATATGCAGAAGAGATGTCCAGAAAAGGATACTCGGAATATACAATTGACGGCCGCATCTGGAATGTCCTTCTGTTCGTTCAGTTCGCAGAGGAAAGAAATATTATAAAACCCGCCGATGTAACGCCATCGCTTGTTGAAAGATATGCAAAGCATCTTTCCAACTACAGAAGACCGAAAAATGGACGGCTACTTTCACGGGGATCCCGGATCACTTTTCTTTCTGCAGTCCGGGAATATTTCAGGCATCTGTACAGAAAAGGCATCATTCTTTTCAATCCCGCATCAGAGGTGGAACTTCCCAAACAGAACAGAAGTTTACCGAGAAATATATTTTCTGTCGAAGAAGCGGAAAGACTCATGAACATACCGGACATACACGACAGGACCGGCCTTCGTGACCGCGCCATTCTTGAACTGTTATATTCCACGGGAATGAGAAGATTTGAAGCGGCGAAACTCTCTATATCCGATATTGATTTTTCCAAGGGAGTCATACACATACGCGACGGCAAAGGACGTAAAGACAGAGTGATTCCCGTCGGCGAAAGAGCTTTATACTGGATTGAAAAATACGTGAAAGAATCACGGCCGGGATTCATAAACAAAAAACTCCCGGAGACGGACGCCCTTTTCATCGGAAGATACGGCGAAGCTCTCCAACCTCAGAGCATATCCCTTGTGGCCCGGAACTGCCGAAAAGCGGCCGGTGTATCCAAGGCGGGTTCCGCTCACATCTTCCGTCATACAACGGCAACCATGATGCTTGAAAACGGCGCCGACGTGCGGTATGTTCAGGAGATGCTCGGGCATGAGAGTCTTGAGACAACCCAGCTGTATACAAAGGTTGCCATAACCAGACTGAAGGAGGTTCACGAGAGAACCCATCCCGCAAAGTTCAAAAATACATCCAATCCGGAGGAAGCGTCATGAAGGTAATCTCTGTATGTTCTCTGAAAGGCGGAGCCGGTAAGACGAGTCTTGCCGTGTTTCTCTCGCTCGCTCTTGCAACTGAAAATAAAAGGGTTCTTGTCGTGGATGTGGATCCGAATAACAACCTGACGGATTTTTTTCTGAGAAATACCGATGCGGATGAAATAGAACGGCGTAACGTAAAACATTTCATTACAGGCGAGAATCCGCCCGAAGAGTGCATGTATGACGTATCGTTTTCCGGGAATGTTAAAATAATACCCTGCACGGTATCGCTTCACACGGCGACCCATGAGCTTTCAAGGAATCCGGGAACAATGCTCAAATTCTCTTCGCTTTTGAGAAGACTTCCCTTCGATGTCGTCATTCTGGATACGCCGCCATTTCCGGGATATGAGCTGGCCCTTGCCCTTCATGCATCGGACGCGGTATTATCGCCCGTCGCACTTTCCAGATGGACGGTGCAGGCATATTCCGCCCTTGAAAGCGAGCTCGATATTGTATCCGAAGGCATGGAGAAAATCCGCTCGTTTCATGCGGTTCCGGTTCTCGTCACGCCGAGAGAAGAAATGATTCTCAGAAAGTCCCTGAACGGAACTCCCGTGACGAAGAGCGCCGTTCACAGATCGGCATCCATACGGAGCGCGGTTGAAAAAGGGATTGCTCTCAAGCACGGAACAAAATGCGAACTTGAATTTCAAGAACTTGCCCGGGAGGTGATGTCATGAAAAATATGAAAGACAGCATGAAGAAAGATACAGACGCCGTGAAAGAGGCGAAACTCAGTAAAGCTGCAGAAAAGTTTTCCGACAATCTGAAAGTATCGCGTCCGGGATTCGGAAATGCTTTTTCTCATCAGCCGAAGGACTCAGAGAAAAGCAAATCGAAAGTTGAAAAGCAAAAGAGCGTGAAAGTATCCAATACAAGAATTGAACTTTCTGAAATCCTGTGGGTTGAAGTTGCGAATCTGAAAGAGAATCCTTTTAACGATTACCCCCCGTTATCCGAGGAAGAGTCGGTCGAGCTTGCCTCTGACATACGGGAAAAAGGAGTGATTGTCCCTCTTATTGTCCGTATGGATGAAGATATTTTGATCTGCGGTCACAACAGAAGACGGGCTTCTCTGCTTGCAGAAGAAAAGCGAATTCCGGTGCAGAGAGTATTAAGAAAGCTCACGGAACGGGAAGAACGCGAAATCATGAAATCAGAGAATGACAGGCGTCGAGGAGGACACTGGAGCAAAGAGAAGAAAGAAGAGTTTATCAAGGAGCATTTCGGAGAAGAGATACAAAAAGCGACACATGGAGGGGATAGAAAGTCAGACAAAAGAAATCAAGGTTCAATGAACCTTGAAAGCTTAAACAATTCAGAATTACCAGATCAAGATTCAATGAATCTTGAAATAGACAAACGAAAAATAGCATCGTTAAATCTTGCCTCAGAGATTGAGAAAAAATCCAGGGGCAAGATAACAAAAGGAACTGCTCAGAGACTTATTTCAAATATAAAAAAGAAATCTCCTTCTTCAGTTATAAGCAAGAAAAGTGAAATATCAGAGAAAGACAGGAAAAGAGGTGAAAAGCTGGTGTTGCAGTTATCTACTGTGAGAAAAACCAGAGACCTTCTTGAAGAGAAGCTCAGGAAAACAAAGGAAGAGGAAAAACGTCTCTTGAAAGAATTAAAAAATATTGGACAGCCGGAGCTTTTCGGTATTAAATGAAACTCAGATATATCGTGTGCGGGGAATACAGTGGTGAAAATGACAGATGAATTTGATAAATTTATAGAAGAAAAAACAAAAAAGACAGAGTCAAGTTTTGATCCTGAAAAAGAAAAAAAGGAATGGTTTGATTATATTGATGAGTTTTATAATATGTTATGGACTTCGCTTGATAAGTATAGAGATTCAGGTAAGATTATAATTGAACATTACGATGTTGAAATTAGCGAAGAATATTTGGGGACTTATACTGCAAAAGGCTTGCGCCTGCAGGTTGGTAACGATGTAATCAAATTTATTCCGATAGGAACCTTTCTTATTGGGACGAAAGGTAGAATTGATCTTGAAGGTCCAAGCAAGTCTTTCAGTTTTATACTTGTAGATAAGAATTCTAAAGGACCTAATATCCAAGTGAAAATGTATACTTCGGAAGAAGAAAAAAGAAAGGACGAAGAAAACGAAAAATCAAAGCCTATTGTAACTCCTGATTGGACATGGAAACTTTTGAAAATTGATCATGATGTTGAATTCGTCGATTTAAATAATGAAATATTTTTAAAGTGTATAATGGAAACTGTAAATGGCTAAAAAGTTTAACTTCTCTCAGCAGCACCTCAAGTTTGATGAAATCGTTTTCTATTATAACAGCAATAAGAAGGCAATTGTAAATTATTACAGTAATAAAAATCCCTTTTATGAGCGTGATTTTTTCAGTAAAACGACTGAAGAAATTAATATAATGAAGGTTGCAACTCTTGAAGAGCTGGAACATGATTATTCCTTGAAAATGTTAGCTGCGATAGAAGCGCATTTGAGGATAGATTTTATATTGAGATGTCTACAAAGAGACAAGAATCCAGTTTCCAGAGCATTCAGAGATTTACAGAAGGACTATGGTTATAGCGTGGAATTAGATGATGTTATTCTTGAAACTTGGAAAAAAAGCGACCCTTCTACAAAAAGAATTATAGGTGAATTGAAGGGGTGCATGAAATATCGGCATTGGTTGGCGCATGGCAGGTATTGGATGGGGTCTTTTTCAAGAAAAAGATATACCGTTGATTATCTTTTTTATCTTGCGCGATTGATACAAATAAATTTAAACCTTATGCAATTGAAGTCATAATTTCAGATTTCGACTTTATAACAAAACATCCCAAAATAGCAGGTGTGCCGACACACCTTTTTCCCTTCAGCCGCTTCTTGAAAGACACTTCCCGCCGGGCGTGATTTTTGCCGTGAGCGTTTGCTAAATAATAAATAAAATATATGAATTTCTAATCCATCGCAAACGCGAGCTTGCAATTCCCCTCTCTCCTTTTGAGCGTCCCCCGATAAATTCAACTTCCGCTCTGGACGGGGTGAGAGATAAGCCGAGGGGGCGCGGGGGAGCGGCAAAGAGAGAGGGGATGAAATCATGCCCGGCGGGAACAGAGTCGTCCGGGAAAATATTAAAGAATCTAAACTAATGCGAAACCGGAGGCCAAGGACGGCCGAAGGTGAGCCCCGGATGGCTCTGGAAAAGACCCGGCTGAAGGGGAAAAATTTATCTTTTTTTGCTTGATCTGAATTCACATTTTCCATAAAATCAGTCTTACGGGATTTATTCCGTGTTCTTTTAAAAAACGCAGTACCGGCGATTTTTTCGGGGTCAAAAACCTTGTTATGAGAAATCGGCCATTTGAGTGGGACTGCGTTAAGGATTCCGGGGTTTCGGCGTGGACCTGTGTAGGTCTATCTCTTCACCTCAAAAGAGCTCGATAGCGAAACCGGCCTTTACTATTACGGTGCGAGGTATTATGATGCGCGAACGAGTGTGTGGCAGAGTCCGGATCCGATATTAGAAACTTATCTTGATGGCGAACCTGCTGGTGGAGTATACAATACAAAAAACCTTAGTCTGTATTCTTATGCTCATCAGAATCCAGTAAAGCTAGTTGATCCAGATGGTCTGTATCCAATTCCACCAATGGATGGAGATCCTCATCCCATACCGAAATCTGGCAGGCCATCCACCGCTACACCTGGAGAAAGATTAGCTGTGAGTACTGGATTAGATTTGGTTCCTGTTGTTGGTGAAGTTAAGAGTGGAGCCGAAGCATATACTGGTAAAGATTTAGTAACTGGCGAAGAGTTAAGCACCACAGGAAGAGTGTTGGCGGCATTTGGAGCGATCCCTCTTGTGGGGAAGTTGAAATCACTAAAGATATTTTCTAAGTTAGGGGATATTTTTAAGGGAAGCAAAAATGCAGATAA
>Ga0224496_10000826_pt1 | contig 20652 bp, 15 predicted proteins | sample SF_Jul11_sed_USG_2_FD_168127 | JGI IMG/M metagenome (GOLD analysis project Ga0224496, IMG submission 168127) | Sediment microbial communities from San Francisco Bay, California, United States - SF_Jul11_sed_USGS_8_1 | ecosystem: Environmental > Aquatic > Marine > Sediment | place: USA...
GATACCACGCGCAACCGCAAGCCCCACCCCGAGCCTATCTACCATGCCTGCCTGGCCGCTGGCAGCAAACCCTTTGAGTGCCTTTACGTGGGTGATGCACGGCGTGATATCGAGGCCGGTAATCGCGCGGGTATGCCAACCCTGATTGCCATGTATGGCTATATTGATGATGCAGAAAACACCGATGACTGGGGCGCCACAAAAAAAATCCAGCACCCCATCGAGATACTGGATTTTCTGGCACAGCATAATCCAGGCTAGCCGCTGAAACTATTGGCAGAATCCATCTATAATCCCACAGATAAAGTCAGGATTTTCTTAGATAAACTATACCCGGCCTGTTAGGGAGTAGCATGACAAATACAAGTACCGAGTTTGACCCGTCCCAGGTAGAAAAGGCATTAAAAGGTATCACCATTCCGCCTCGTCCCAGGGCACTATTGGCCGTACAGGAAGAGATGCGCAAGGACTCGCCCGAGCTGCGGGAAATTGCCCACATTGTCAGCCAGGACATCGGTATTTCGAGTGGCATTATCAAAACAGTAAACTCACCCTTTCTTGGCTTACGAAATAAGGTTACCTCGATTGAGCAGGCAGTGATGCTACTCGGCATAAAACACGTGGTGAATATTGTTGGCAGTATGGGCCTGAAAAATGCTATCGGAAAAATCGATGGCTTTGATACGGATTATTTCTGGGACAACGCATCGGACATTGCCGTCATTAGTGCTGAAATCAGTAAACAGCTGGATAACTGTGAAGCGGATGCCGCCTATACACTGGGCCTGTTTAAAGATGCCGCACTGCCCTTGCTGGTACAGAAACACCAACACGCCTATCCCAAAGCCATGGGGGCTGCTTACCAGAATCAGAAGCGCAGTATTACCGATATCGAATCTGAATATTTCGAGATTAACCATGCCATGATCGGCTATCACATTGCACTCAACTGGCATCTTCCCGAGAACATATGTGACGCTATCCGCGATCATCATGACCTCGCTATTTTGACGAACCCCGACAAACTCACACCCCTGTTAGCCGTGTTAAAGCTGGCAGAAAGTATTGCCAATCCTGGCATCCAGTTAAACTGGACCGAGGAGGATCATGAGTGGCCACAAATTGCCAGAGCCATTTTTGAATACACCGGCCTCAGCGAACCGGATTACCAGGATATGAAAGACTTTGCACAGGAGTACCTGTTAAGCAGGGAGTGCAGCACGCACTAATAATCAGAGAAAGTATTTCCGAAAGCGACACTTCGTAATTTTAGATATTTAAGAACAGGTAGCTTCGCCTGGACAATATCTATTCTATAAAATAGTTCTACACCTCGATTTTTTATCTAGATAGGTTTGGCTACAAATATCATGTTAATGCAAGTGTGCCATAAACTTTCCACAACGGCCTGATTCGCAACATAGGAAATTCATAGACTGAGATACTGAGCAAATCACTCAATATGCTTTAACCTTCCCTGCCCGGCCATAGATACAACTCATTCGTTTGGGTTAATTGATATACCGTTTATCCAAAACAATACGATTAAGCTATTCATAATATAGCAATATAGTAAATCATAAACTAGCATCAGATGTAACAAAGAAATAAACGCATCGGGAGCTGCTATGCTTATCAATCGGAAAAGATTAATCCTTACTTTGACTAGTGCTTTGGCGCTATCAACTGTACAGGCTGCAAATGATATAGAAATAAACAGCTTCATGACGCTAGGTTTTGCCAGCAGCACTAATGACGATGGAACCTATCTTAATCGCATTAATAACCATATCAGCCTGGAGAATGACTCTCACTACGGCTTAAATATAACAATAGATGCCACGAAACAACTCAAGGGTGCAGCACAGCTCCTGGCCACGAGTGACAAAAACAATTTTAATATAGAAGCAGAATGGGCCTATCTAAGTTACAAATTGAATAATCAAAGTAATATTCGAGCAGGTAAACTTAATCTATCCACCTTCCTGCTATCTGACTACATTACCGTGGGTTCGCTTTACCCATGGATACGCCCACCTGAAGAAGTCTATGCCAATAATCCAATGAAAAATTTCCTGGGTCTGGAGTGGCTATATGTTTCACACATTGGCCAGGCAGCTAAATTAACCTCACAGTTTTTTATTGGTTCAGCACAGGTACAACCTAATGCACTAACCTTGTTCCGCGCAATGGATGGTTATGGTATCAATTTTCAGCTGGATACCAGGGACTTTACATTTCGTGCAGGCGCAATCAGCCCGGAAGTACAGGTACAAATTGAAACCGCAGCGGGCACGATCGATGTAGATCAAAATGACCGTGCACTGATGTACACACTGGGCATGTCATGGGACCTGGATGGTTTTATTGGTTATACCGAATATGTAAAAACAAAAGTAGACGGTGAAACACGTGCATTATTTCCAGACCAGACTGGATTTTATATCACCCTGGGTTACCAGATGGGCAAATACCAGCCTTTTATCACACTCGCAAATTCTGATGGGGATGTGTACACGGGCAACCTTCCCGATCCACTCCTCCCGGGAGCAGCTGCTCCTAACAAGCAGGAATCGACAGCACTGGGATTACGCTATGACATCGATAACAATATCGATATGAAATTTGAATACAAACAGGTTACTCCACAAGATGGCAGTACAGGTCTTAACTCTACCTTGCCAACGGATGGTGATAGTTTTGACATCATCAGTTTAGCTGTAGATGTTATCTTCTAAAAAAGGCATATACAGGTGATAAAATTACATTCTATAAGCGGACTTATCCTTTGCCTTTGCATGACTACATCCTATGCAGCGGGCTTTGATTCCGGCATATTTGATTTCCAGCAAAAACTGGCCAGAAACGGTAATGCACCCGCGCAGTACAAACTGGCCACCATGTATGAGAGCGGTCGCGGCATCGGAAAAGATATTAATAAAGCAATAGAGTGGTATACCCGGTCGGCCGAACAGGATAACAAGGCCGCGATTAATCGCCTTACCTATCTCGAAATAAAAAAACAGGGCTTTAACAATCAACACAAAGCCTGGCTTCTATCCCTGGATAAAGAGGCTCGTTCAGGTGATGGAGAGGCACTTCTATTAATGGGAATCATGCTCAGTGAAGGTATTGCCGTAAAAAAAGACCTGAACAATGCCCTGGCTTATCTCAAGAAAGCGAAAATGAAGGGCATCACAGGAGCAGAAGAAGAAATCTTTAGTATTACGAACCACCTCAATAACCAAAAGCAGATTGAAGACACAAAAAGGCAGGAGCAAATCAAAAAACAACAGGAAACTGAACGCCTTGAAAGACAGCGCGCTTACAAAGCCGAACGTCAACAACAGGAAACCGCTGCACGCATAAAAAAACAGAAAGCGGCTGAACAAAAAAGACAACAACAGGAGCAACAACGCATTAAACAACAAGAAGAAAGAAACCGTCTGAAAGAACAACAAAAATCTGAAACAATAGAAAAACCAGTTGAAAAATTTGAGTCAAATCTATGCAAGGGACGTTCTGCAAAATTCGTTACTGCATGCCAGTAAAATAACCTGAATGATGCGAAAAATGAATGCGTTTTAGCAGTGATTAAATTCAACCACCTGCATTTAATCCCAGTCAGATAAAATCTGCCTGGAATTAAATTACAGAGCTAATAAAAGATCAGACAACTAATAAACACTTCGTTTAATATGGATTAAGATCACGCTGGATGCTTCATATTAACTTTAAAGTATTATTTCAAGATTTCTTTTTTCATCTGTTCCAGTGTTACGTGACGCACGTCCTTGCCCTTAACCAGATAAATCACATATTCGCAGATATTTTTTGCATGGTCGCCGATACGCTCCAGCGCGCGAGCGGCCCATAAAATATTCAGGCCACGCTGGATACTACGCGGATCTTCCATCATACGCGTAATTAACTGGCGCGTTATGGCCTCGTATTCTTCATCGACCTGTTTATCTTCTGCCGCAGCATGTATCGCAGATTCAACATCCATACGCGCAAAAGAATCGAGCGCATCGTGCAGCATTTTTCGCACATGTTCGCCGAGGTGACGAATCTCGGTGTACTGTTCTTTTGATTCACCTAGTTCAGCCAGTTCGCGTGCCATCTTCGCCACTTTTTCTGCTTCATCACCAATGCGTTCCAGGTCGGTAATGGTTTTGACAATCATCATCACCAGGCGCAGGTCACCGGCCGTGGGCTGGCGACGTGCAATTATATTAGTGCACTGTTCATCGATGGTAACTTCCAGCGCATTCACCTTAAAGTCATCATCAACAATCTGTTCGGCCAGCGCCACATCACCCTCGACCAGTGCAGTGCAGGCACTTTGCACATGGTTTTCCACCAGCCCGCCCATGGTCATTACCTGGCTACGGACCAGGTCAAGTTCCGCGTTAAATTGTTGTGAAATATGCGCACTCATGTTGTTATCCTATAATTTTATATGTGACCATTAACCATAACGACCGGTAATGTAATCTTCTGTCTGTTTCTTTGCAGGATTGGTGAATAACTTATCCGTTGCACCGTACTCGATCATATCGCCCATGTACATAAAGGCCGTGTAATCCGATACACGCGCTGCCTGCTGCATATTATGGGTAACGATGACAATCGTATAATCTGATTTAAGTTCGTAAATCAGTTCTTCAATTTTTAATGTCGATATCGGATCAAGTGCCGATGCCGGCTCGTCGAGTAACAGCACTTCGGGTTTGATCGCTATGGCACGGGCAATCACCAGTCGCTGCTGCTGACCACCGGACAAACCCAGCGCACTATCATTTAAACGATTATTTACTTCACCCCAGAGTGCTGCACTTTTTAGCGCCCATTCAACACGTTCATCGAGTATATGCCGTTTATTTATACCCTGCAGGCGTAAGCCATAGGCGACATTTTCATAAATGGTTTTCGGGAAGGGGTTGGGACGCTGGAACACCATGCCGACGCGGCGACGCAGGGTTGAAATATCCACATCGGGTGAATAGATATCTTCACCGTCGAGTAAAATTTCACCATCCACCCGCGCGCTGTCCACCAGGTCATTCATACGGTTAAAACAACGTAACAGGGTCGACTTGCCACAACCACTGGGGCCGATAAAGGCCGTCACGCGTTTACGTGGGATTTTTAAATTGATCCCCTGTAACGCCTGTTTTTCACCGTAATGAAGCTGCAGGTCATTGACTTCCAGGCAAATGTCTTCATCTTCAAGGCGCAAATGTTTCAAGCCCGACGACAATATCGAGGTATCAATACCATGGGTCTTTACCTGATTGCTCATAATCTATTACTCAATTTTAAAGTTATTCACTCGACAAACTACGCCGGGTTATTAATGATCCAGTGCCTTGTATTTCTCACGCAAATGATTACGTAACATGATGGCAGACAGGTTCAACAATACGATAACCAGCACCAGTAAAAAGGCAGTGGCATATACCAGCGGTCTTGCCGCTTCTACATTCGGGCTCTGGAAACCGACATCATAAATATGGAAACCCAGGTGCATAAACTTGCGTTCGAGATGCATAAAGGGCGCATTACCATCCATCGGTAACTGCGGCGCCAGTTTAACTACACCAACTAACATTAAAGGTGCTACCTCACCCGCGGCACGTGCCACGGCGAGGATCAGGCCGGTCATAATCGCCGGGCTGGACATCGGCAAAACAACTTTCCACAGGGTTTCAAATTTGGTTGCGCCTAAAGCAAGGCTACCTTCACGCAGGCTACCGGGTATACGCGCCAGACCTTCTTCTGTAGATACAATCACCACCGGCAGGGTGAGCAGTGACAGGGTCAGTGATGCCCACATCAGGCCCGGTGTACCAAAGGTCGGAGCCGGCAGTGCCCCGGGGAAAAATAACTGATCGAGGTTACCACCGAGAAAATAAACAAAAAAGCCAAGACCAAAAACACCATAGACTATCGAAGGCACACCGGCCAGGTTATTCACCGCAATACGGATCAGGCGGATCATCGGCCCCTGGCGTGCATACTCGCGTAAATACAGTGCCGCGATGACACCCAGTGGTGTCACCAGCACGGACATCAGCAATACCATCATCACGGTGCCGAAAATAGCCGGGAACACACCACCCTCGGTGTTGGCCTCCCTTGGGTCATCGCTCATGAAGTTCATGAAGGCAACAAAATAATGTCCCAGCTTCTGAAACACATTCATGCTGTTGGGCTTTAATACCGACACCACGTTTACCAGTGGTATAGTAATTTCCCGGCCATCCATAACCACGAATACCGCACTGTCCCTTTCCAGATCATGGTGCAGTTTCTGTAATTTTTCCCTTAACTGTTCGTAGTCCTGATCCAGCTGTTTTTCTTCAACATCTATGGCCGCTAAATTATCTTTGGTATCCAGTCCTTTTAAGGCCAGCGACTTACGTTTTAGACGTAAACGCTCGAGCTGATAGTTAATAGCGCCTATATCCCCTTTTTCCAGACCCTTAAGTTCATCCCTTAATTTAGTTACACGTTGTATACGTTGTTCGAGTTCGGTCCATGCGGCATCACCCTCAGCCTGTAGCTCACCCTGCTGGTTGACCTGTTTCAGGTAACCGTAAAAGTTACCCCACTCGACACGTTCAACGACAATCAGTTGATCCGGTGTTTCACGGCCTTTAATATTGTGGTCATCTATCCAGCGAAAATCAGAGCTTAAAATACCCCGGTTACCGGTTTTCAATAACCAGCGTTTGACCTCTAACTGCGACTCGGGCACTGTACCCAGTCCTGACTCGAGATAGCGCTCACGCTTGATAAATTCTGATTCAATCAGCTCACCAATGAGTTTCTGTTCACCATCGATGCTCTGGTAGGTCATTTGCTCGATGTCGGCCGGCCAGAAATGGCTCATGCCGCGCACCGCGATCATGCCCAGCAGGCCAAACACGACAACCATGCTGATACTCACCGCACCCGCCGTCAGCCAGATCCAGGGTTCACCGCTTTGCCACCAGAATTTAAAATTATTGTTTGATGTTTTATTCACTGTATCAATCTCAAGGGCGCCTTAAAGACTACCGTAACGTTTACGTAGTCGCTGCCTGACCACTTCGGCCATGGTGTTGAAAATAAAGGTAACCGCAAATAACACCAGTGCCGCAAGGAACAGGATACGGTAATGCGTACTGTCCAGTTCGGACTCGGGGAGCTCCACTGCAATATTGGCCGACAGGGTACGCATACCCTCGAAGATACTCATGTCCATGATGGGCGTGTTACCCGTAGCCATAAGTACGATCATGGTTTCACCCACGGCACGCCCGAGGCCAATCATCACCGCAGAAAAAATACCCGGGCTGGCGGTAAGTAATACTACCCGTGTGAGTGTCTGCCAGGGCGTGGCACCGAGCGCCAGTGAGCCGGTTGTTAATTGTTTGGGCACACTGAAAATCGCATCTTCTGTAATCGAGAAAATAGTGGGGATCACGGCCAGGCCCATGGCAATGCCGACGACCAGTGAATTACGCTGATCATAACTGATGCCCAGTTCTTGCTTTAACCAGATCTTGATATCACCATTAAACAGCACCGCCTCAAATACAGGGGCCAGCTCGAAGGACAGCCAGACCAGCAGGATAACCACCGGCATCAACACCGCCGAATACCAGCCATCGGGTACAAGTCGGTGGATGGATCTCGGTGCCGACTGCCAGAGCCAGGCAAAGGCCATCATACCCACCGGGAAGACAAAAGAGAGCGAGAGTATGGCCAGCAGGTTTTCTTCGACGATGGGCGCAAACCATAAGCCGGCAAGAAAACCGAGGATAACCGTTGGCAGGGCCTCCATGATCTCGATACTGGGCTTAACAAAACCACGCATTCTTGGTGACATGAAATAGGCGGTGTAGATAGCCCCCATAATCGCCAGTGGTACCGCAACCATCATCGCATAAAAGGCGGCCTTCAAGGTACCGTAGGCCAGGGGTGCCAGGCTAAATTTTGGCTCGAAATCATTATCAGCTGATGATGACTGCCAGATAAATTTAGGTTCCGAATAACCCTCGTAGACCATCTCCTGCCAGAGTGACTGCCAGGACAGCTCGGGGTGTGGATTTTCGATGTGGTAGGTAAAGTACTGCCGCTCGACCGACTCAACCAGCAGGATGTCGGCACGTGGCGATAAACTCGCCCGTAACGCAGGCACATCCAGCAGTTTTTCATCCAGCATCAGGCGATCTGCCGTGGTATTGTAGAGCAGGATATTACCCGCCTGATCGATCCCAACAAGGCCCTTACGACGCTTCTCGGGTAACAGGTAGGCCAGTGTCGCCGAGGCCTGGAAGTCACGAATCTCCTTCAGACGATGCTGATTTTTTTCATCCCGCTGCAGGCTCCATTGCTGTACCAGGCCCGTTTCATCCGCTGCCAGCAGGGAGACGCCACCGAGCAACAGGGTGAGCTGGGTAAGTGACTGTCCTGGCTTTGTCAGGCTCATCTGGTCGACCTGCTCGACCGATTCCAGGTCACTGATATCGTAGTAGGCAATCTGGCCATTTTTGCTGGCCAGATACATCCAGCTACCCCCCGGACTGATCAATAAATAATCAACAGGGCCGTCAATCTCCAGCACCGCCTCCGTTTCGGGCTCTGCCAGTTCATCGCCCTCCTCGATTTCATAATGCTGTAGCAATAGCTGGCCGTCTGTATCCAGTACCGCAAGTAACAGCTTGCTATCCGATTTCACGACGTTGATATGGGCGATGCTATTGATATCTTTCAGTTCGAGGAATGACTCACCATAGGGGTAGTCGATCATGGGCGTCAGCTCACGCTGGTCGCCGACGAAGGAGACACGATACTGGATGCTGATAAATCCCACACCACCATTATCCAGCGCCAGCGCCAGCGTCTGCCCGGAGGGGTTGATCTCTATAACACGACTAATGACCGTATCACCAGGTAACTCTATGCTCTCGCGGCTAACCTGCAGGCCTTTGTCCATATCGAAAAAGAGCAGTTCACCGGCAGATGAAAGACGCAGCCCCAGGTGGCCACTCTCCTCTACTGCGGTATAGACACTGCTGGCATCGGACATCTCGGGTAACGTGAACTGCGAGACAAATTTAACCTCGGGGGAACTAAAAATGGGCGCGACCACCCACAGCAGGTAAAAGAAGATGAGCACGATGGCAAAGATCACACTCACTCCACCAAGACCAATAATCCTCGCGGCCAGGGTGTCGATCAGTGCGCGTCTACGTTGCTGCCAGGAGCGGGCTTTTATACTTTTCTGTGTCATTTTGCTATTTTATGTCTGTTTTATGACAGTAATGTTACAAGAAGAAAAATAAGCCAAAATCGTTTTTTACGACTATTGGCTTGTCCTTTCTGACAACAACTGGAGTGGCTGAAAAAAAGATAAAAGCATCGGTCCGCAAATGAACGCAAATACACGCGAATGTTTAATTGGTACAACAGCAGCAAAACTGTTTTTTTTCTATTTGCGTTAATTCGCGTTCATTTGCGGACTAATCTTACGCTTTTCACAAAAAAAAAGCCGCCCGGGGGCGGCTTTTTCATGGAACGGGCCAATCTTAGTTAAGCTTGGCCAGTTCTTTTTCTACTACCTTGGCAGGTAGCGGGATGTAGCCGTCTTTAACAACCACCTGCTGACCCGCTTTAGACATCACCAGCTTAACAAACTCACGTTCCAGTGGTGGTAATGGCTTGTTAGGGTGCTTGTTTACGTACACATACAGGTAACGTGACAGCGGGTAGGTTTTATTCACCGCATTTTCAGCCGTTGCTGCGATGAAGGGCTTGCCTGGTTTTTTAGTCAGGGGCACCGCACGGACACCGGATGTCTTATAACCAATACCCGAATAACCGATACCGTTCAACGAAGTCGCCACCGACTGGACCACAGAGGCCGAACCGGGCTGCTCATTCACGTTATTTTTGAAATCGCCCTTACACAGGGCCTTTTTCTTGAAGTAACCGTAGGTGCCAGATACAGAATTACGACCATACAACTGGATAGGACGTTTGGACCAAGAACCGCTCAGGCCCAGATCACCCCAGTTAGTAATATCGGCTACGGCACCGCATTTACGTGTGGCTGAGAAGACCGCATCCACATCAGGGATGGTCATACCCTTAACCGGGTTATCTTTATTGACATAAACCGCAAGTGCATCGATAGCGACACGGATGGCTGTAGGCTTGTAGCCATGCTTCTTCTCAAAAGCCTCCAGTTCCTTATTTTTCATCTTGCGACTCATGGGCCCCAGGGTGGCCGTACCTTCGGTCAGTGCTGGTGGTGCTGTAGACGAACCCGCCGCCTGGATCTGGATATTGACATTAGGGTACTGGCGCTTGAACTCTTCAGCCCAGAAGGTCATCAGGTTGGCCAGGGTGTCAGAACCGACACTCGACAGGTTACCCGAGACACCACTAACCCGGGTGTAATCCATAAGGCCAGCATCGACTTTAGCTTCAGCCATAGCCGAACCCGTGAATACTACAGCGGCTGATGTGATTGCAGTCATCGCAACAGCTGAAACAATACGATTGAATTTCATTCAGTTTTTACTCCAGTTGATTTAACTGCGGGCAAGTATGGGTGAGTTATATGACAATTCTGTTAAAGATTCATTACGTGCAGATGAAAGATTGTACTGCCTGCCCCTACCTGCAGACCGGGATTAATAATACATCACGCCCTGGTGTGTTGTTAGCCAGGACAGGACCCAGCTAACCCGGCATAAGCACATCAAAAAATATGGCCTGACTCTTGTTGAAGATCAAAGCGATATCATAACAACTGGCGTAATTTTAATCCAAGGAACAGGAGGAAAATGCCATGAACAAACAGTCTCGCGGTCGATTCCCCACCGAAGGTATGGGTGAGGCCTATGAACGATTGCTTAAACTGACGATGGAAGAGGCCAGGCAACTGAAGCAAAAGACCGGCCCCGTGCTGCATAAGCTGATAGATGACACCAGTGAAAAACTATCTGAACTGGGCGAGCTTACCGAAGAAGAGGCCGTAAAAATATCGGATTACCTGAAGCGGGATCTCAGGGAAGCAGCTAATTACATGGTAAAGTCAGGTTCCGATTTTAAAAAATGGCTCGCCATAGACACCGCCATTATCGAGGATTTTCTACTCGACCAGTTTAAGCAGGCGGCCGACCAGACCCGGGTTGAGCTGGCAAAACTAAAAGTAGTCGCTGAAAGCGCAGAGTACCATACCGGCGAGATTACCGGGCCCGGTGTACTCACCTGCGATGACTGTGGTGAGCATCTTCACTTTCATAAAGCAGGCCACATACCGCCCTGCGCGAAGTGCAGGCACACACACTTTCACCGGCTATTTTGTGAATAGCGCGGCATAGCCTGTTTTAATAGTACCTACAGCCGCCGATTTAACGTCACAAATGCCCGAAAATGCGAGGCCAAACGACCAGGGCCGAATCATGTGTCATTTGGCTGTATTACTCACAAATCACAAATCATAAAAAATAGACTAATATCTAATTATCAGTTTTTGGGGAAATTTATATTTGCCGCATGGCAAAATAATCACTAATGGCACAACAGAATCAACCAACATCATCCCCGGGCAGGGATTACACGATTGAACCGCACCAGATCAAGATAAAAAAATGGAGTTTGATAATAATCGGTTTGTGGTCATTATCGGTCGTCGGGTCATTTTTGTGGAACGATCAACAGGTTCACTCACTCATCATGGAACAGGCCAGTTCCGAACTAAAGGCCCATTTTTTCAAAGACGTTACCTTTCGCCAATGGGCGACAAAACACGGTGGTGTCTATGTGCCCGTCACTGCTGAAACCCAGCCGGACCCCTACATAGCCTACCTCCCCGAAAGGGATGTTACGACCCCGTCCGGACGCGTACTGACACTGATGAACCCGGCACTGATGGTGCGCAAATTTAATGAAATGGCAAACCAGGAGAATAATGTAGAGGGCCATATTAGTAGCCTGCGCCCACTCAACCCGGATAACAGCCCAGACCCCTGGGAAGCGCGTGCACTCCAGTTATTTGAGGCCAAAGGCAGTAAAACAACCGAAATAACCGAAGTGTCCGATATTAATGGCAATCCCTATCTTCGCCTTATCCGCGCATTAACGATGAATGAAAAATGCCTTTACTGTCACCAGCAACAGGGATACAGCGAAGGTGATATTGCCGGCGGTGTCAGTGTCTCGGTACCTTTACTAAAACTAGAACAGTCAGCGGATAAAAAAATTGCGCAGATTGCCATAGGTCATTGCCTGCTATGGCTGCTGGGCATAACCGGCATACTATTAGGGAGCAGCAAACTCAACCGGGGCATGATAGAAAATCACCTCGCCTATATTGCACTGGGTGAAAATGAGGAGCGCACACTGGCGATCCTGAGCACATCGCTGGATGCGATTATCAGTATTGATGCAAAGGATCTGGTCACCGACTGGAACACACAGGCTGAAAAGATTTTCGGCTGGTCAGCAGAGGAAACGTTTGGTAAAAAACTGGCCGAACTCATAATTCCACATCAATACCGAGAACAACACCTAAAAGGTATAAACACCTACCTCACTACGGGCCAGGGTCCGGCATTAACCCGCCGCATGGAAGTAACGGCACTCAGGAAAAATGGCAGCGAGTTCCCTATAGAACTTACTATTGCACCCATAAAGATCCATGGTGAACCAACCTTCAGCGCTTTTATACGGGATATCAGTGAACAAAAGAAATCGGCTGCAAAAATTAACAATGATTATCACTCACAGCGCGTTATTGCATCCGTTCTGGAAATATCAACCTACTCGATAGCCTTCAATGAAAAACTGCAACAATCACTGGATGTCATACTGTCGACTCCCTGGCTAACACTACAGGGTATAGGCATGATATTTGTTGTTAACAAGGATTCGGACAGGCTAGTCATGGCTGCACAGCGTGGCGTATCCAAGACCATCCTCGAACAATGTCGCGAAGTAAAATATGACGATTGTCTTTGTGGTCAATCGGCCGCAACGCAACAAATAGTATTTGCAAACTCAATTAATGACAACCACAAGATACAACATGACAACATGAAAGAACATGGACATTACTGTATTCCAATTAAATCAGCAGACAGGCTGATGGGTGTTCTCAATCTTTACCTGGACTATGGACATAAAAAAAATGACGAGGAACTACATTTCCTTAATGCCATAGCAAACACGCTGGGCAACATGATTAACCAGCATGAAAACGAAGAAAAACTACAACACTACGCCTACTATGATGAACTAACCGAGCTACCCAATCGCACCTTATTTGTTGATCGACTGGAACAATGTATCAAACAGAAAAATCGAATGAAGGACTATACCTACGCCGTTTTATTTCTCGACCTCGACAGGTTTAAAAATATCAATGATAGCCTTGGCCATACAGTAGGTGACCAGGTACTGGTCAGTGTTGCTGAACGCCTGCAGCAATGCGTACGCCAAATAGATACCGTCTCGCGCCTGGGGGGCGATGAATTTGCTATCCTGCTGGATGATATCGACAATATTACAGCAGCCTACCGCACGGCCAGCCGAATTCACCAGGCCCTGATTAACCCCCTGCAACTACAACGCAATGAGGTCTATACCTCAACCAGTATTGGCATTGTCCCTGGCATGACTTCATACCTTGTACCCAGTGACTTATTACGCGACGCAGACATTGCCATGTATCGAGCAAAACAGAAAGGCAATGGCCACACCGAAGTCTTTGATGAAAAAATGCATGCACTTGCTGTTAAAACCCTGGATATTGAAACTGAATTACGGCGCGCACTTGATCGCCAGGAATTCAGTATTCATTTGCAACCCATTATTTCCACCTCTGAAAAACGAATCCTGGGTTTTGAATCCCTACTGCGCTGGAACAACCCTGAACGCGGCCTGATCTCCCCTGTCGACTTTATACCTATAGCCGAAGAAACAGGGCTTATTAATGAGATCGGCCTCTGGGTACTGCAGGAATCATGCAGGCTGATAAAATCATGGAACAGCAGTTATCCTGGGCACGAATCACTTTATATCAGTGTTAATTTATCACCCATACAGCTACTCAAGAAAGATTTTATTGCGCAGGTTGATAACCACATGAAATCCATTTCATTCGATACCAGCAACTTGCGCCTTGAAATAACAGAAAGTATCCTTATGGAAAACCCCCAGACAGCCGCCCAGATACTCATGGACCTGAAGAACAGGAATATTCGTCTATACCTTGATGATTTTGGTACCGGTTACTCCTCACTTAGTTACCTGCATAATTTCCCGTTCGACACCCTTAAAATCGACCGCAGCTTTGTTTCGAAACTCGAAACGGGTGCCGAGCATATCGGCATGATTAAAACTATCATTGCAGTGGCAAAAAACTTCAATATGGACATTATTGCAGAGGGCGTGGAAACAATAGAGCAGTTAACGATATTAAATGAACTGGGCTGCCACAACATACAGGGCTATTATTTTTCCCCACCCGTCACAGTTGACGAAGCAGAAAACATGTTAATCAATCCACCTTCGATATAAACAAACAGCTGTACCCACACCCTAAATCAGAGCACGCTCCTTACTGATTCTTATTGCTCCATAACAACTAAAATGCACCAAGTTTGTGCTGCATCAAAAACAAACCACATCCATAGGTCTATGCTTATGACGAGGGATCAGTATTGTTAAACACAATAACCACCTAGGGCTTCGTTATTTAGCACATCAAATAATATATCGCAGCTTAAAACAAGAAACTTAAATAATTCCAGGGCAAACAAAATGCAAATTGAAAAACATGACCTTATCCATGAATTCCCAGAACACAAAGACCGCATCCATGAGCTGAAATTGTCCGATAAACATTTTTTACGTTTATTTAATGAATACCATACACTGGATCACGAGGTAAGACGCATCGAGGAAGGCGTAGAAAACACCTCTGACGAATATATTGAAGGACTGAAAAAGAAACGCCTCAAGCACAAGGACGACCTGTACGCCATCATCATAAAATAATCACTAAATAAACAGGACGGACCATTATCATGCAATCCATAAACAAGATTGAAGAGAAACTCAAAACCTTACGTGCAGACTACATGAGCCGCAGGGATGCGATCCATAAAGAAACCTGGCATACCGAACAGGCCGTTGAAAAGGATTTCGCCGAACAGGTGACACAACGGGAAAACGATGACGTACTGGATGCTCTTGATGATGATGCCAAACAGGCCGTGATGCAAATTGATAACGCCCTGCTACGTATAAAAGCCGGCAATTATGGCATTTGCCCGAGCTGTGGCAGCCCTATACCTGAACAACGCCTTGATGCGATACCCTATGCCGAATATTGTGTTAGCTGCGCCGATAAAGCGCAATAACGCTGACAATATAAAAATAATCCGCGAATGAACACAACGGATTTTCTTACTTACCACCCAGGTATTACAAGTGCGTAATGTTTTTGGTTTTATTTGCGTAAATTCGCGTTTATTTGCGGACTAATCTTTTTAATTTTAAATATCAGGAACATCCAGACATATGAAAATAATGGCCTTCCTGATACCTGTTTTATGTCCAACACTCAACCCGCTGTAGACATCGACTGCCCGGAAAAGACCACCCTCGCCTGCGGGAAGAAACAGCAAAACTCTGTCCCCTTGCCCAATTCACTGTCCACATGCAATTCCGCATCGTGGCGTCGTAACACCTGCTTTACAATCGCCAGCCCAAGCCCGGTACCACCACTGGAACGTGAACGCCCCACATCGACACGATAAAAACGCTCGGTGAGTCGTGGCAGGTGATCCGCTGAGATACCCGGTCCATTATCACGCACACAAAAGCGTGCGCCATCGCCATACACCAGCCACTGGATAATAACTTCACCACCCTCCGGGGTGTAACGAACCGCATTGGTGACCAGGTTTATACAGGCGCTGTAAATTTCTTTCTCGATGCCCTTAAGCTGTAACTCCTCGTCGACATCGACAACAATCCTGTGCTGTCCCTGGCTCAACTGCTCGGCATCCGTTACCATGGTTTTTATCAACGCCGACATATTAATTACCGAACTGGTCTGTATCCCCGTCGGGGCACCTGTATCCAGCCTGGATAGTAATAGCAAATCTTCGACCAGGGTTTTCATGCGCAGCGCCGGTGCCTCTATGCGCCCCAGGTATTGTTTAATCGTATCCGGATCACAGCTCTCATCCTCCTTAAGCGTCTCCAGGTAACCCATGATCACCGTCAGCGGGGTTCGCAGCTCATGGGAGACATTGGCAATAAAATCACGGCGCATGGTCATCAGCCGCTGTATGTGAGTAACATCGGTCACCAGCATCATGAGCTGGCCATTACCATAGGGACTGATACGTATACTGAGTATTTTTGAAATATCCAGGGGTGAGGCGATTTCAAGGTGGTGGCTAAAATCACCCGCTTTTAGAAAATGGATAAAACGTGGATTACGCAACAGGTTTACGATAGGTCGTGACTGGTCCGAGGGCTTGAGCCCCAGCATGGTCGATGCGGTCTGGTTAAACCAGGCGATATCACCATCACGATCGATTACCACGGCAGCATCGGGCAGTGCCCCCGCGGAGTCCTGCCAACGCCGCAGGAATTCGGTAAGCCGTTTTTTACGTTTTCTACTACGCAGGCGAATACGGTAAATCCTGAATGCCAGCTCTTCGACAATGCCACCAAACTCATCGGGCTCATGCAGGCTCTGGTTGAGCCATTTTTCAAATCGCCTCAGGCGTTTGCCCAGTAGAAAAACATACACCAGCATACCGACAATTATGCCCCACAGGGGAATGCCCAATACCAGGCCGATAATCCAGCCGATGGCTGTATCGACAATCAGGCGCCAGAGTTCGCTAGACCAGGATTGAGACATAGGAGAAATAACTGTTTAGTAAAGACACGCTGAATTGTTCGTCGTATGGCTGCATGCCCTGTCCTCTGAACCTGTATCCAGGTGCGTCATTTAATTGAAAACCGGTAACCAGAACCACGAACCGTCTGGATCAACTTATCATATCCATAGGGAGAAAGCAGCTTTCGCAGGCGTAGAATATGCACGTCAACCGTGCGCTCCTCAACATAGACATTGCGTCCCCAGACCAGGTCGAGCAACTGCTCACGACTATAGACACGGTCCTGGTGCTTAAGGAAGAAAACCAGCAGGTTAAACTCCGTCGGCCCGACCTGGACCTCTTCATTCTTAATGTTAAAACGGTGCGCCTGCATATCCAGGCTCAGGTCATTCACACTTAACACGTCCGCTTCATCATTACCGCTGCGGCGCAACAGGGCCCTCATCCTGGCCAGCAGTTCTTTGGGTGAAAACGGTTTGGTTACATAATCATCGGCACCGTTTTCAAAACCGCGTAGCTTATCGGTCTCTTCGCCACGGGCGGTGAGCATGATGACGGGAATATTACAGGTTAGATCATCGCGACGAATACGCCGCACCAGCTCAGGGCCTTCTATGCCGGGTAGCATCCAGTCAATCAGCATGATGTCAGGCAGGATATTACCGAGCTTGACCAGGGCCTGCTCGGCATCCTCGGTTTCGATTACGGCGTAACCGGCACGCGACAGGGAAAACACCAGCATGTCACGGATATCGTGGTCATCCTCGACCACCAGCACTGTTTTTGCACTCATTGATTCTTAATCCTGATTAACAACAGGGCTTATTTTAATGACTAAACTGTTACAGATTTATGACAGTCCGCTGTACAAAATATGAAACCGTGAAATAGTGGGCTAGTGGAAAAACAGATCCAGTGACACATAGCTGCGTTTACGCATTATATTTTCATCCTGGAAGTCCAGGTATTCATCCTGCATATTCTGCATTACCAGGGCCAGTTTGCCGGATAGTTTTGCCAGTTTAAAGGTTTTGGCAAGGCGCATATCAAGCCGGTGATAGGCCGGTATATTATTACCCTCACCGGCCCAGTCCAGCTCATCCATATGGTAATAAGCGGCGCTGAGCTGTATATCCTGTGGGAACCGGTGGGCCAGCAGCAGGCTGTAGGTCAGGTCCGGCACGTAGTCATATTTGGTCCTTAATTCCAGTGGATTGATATTATCGGGTTCCACGGTCACCGCATCGGCATAGGCATAGGCAGCCCGCAGCCAGGTGGTATCGGTCAGGTCCCAGTTAAGCCCCACTTCATAACCTTCGATTTCTGCATCACTATGATTACCGGTGATAAAGGCACCACGGTAAGCCTCCACGCCCTGGCTAGCAAAAAAGTCACAGACATTACCCAGGCCTGCACTGTTGTCTGCCTCTGCCGTCTCGAGACAGGTTTTATCCTTGGGATTATTAATCCGATTTTCGAGTCTGTCCCGGTAAAACTTCAGGTCCCAGCTCAGGCCCAGTTGTGGAAAGTTGGCGATATAACCCAGCTCCACCGAACGTAATTCCTCCGGCTTCAGATTGTCCGGACCGCTGCTCACATAATCAAAGACAGCACCATCCTGGAAGCGAGCATAGAGGTTGGCATGGTCTTCCAGCAGTGTGGGTATACGTATCGCATCACTGATACTAAATCGCAGGGTATGGTTATTGTTGATATGATAGTTGGCTGCCAGTCGCGGCATCCACTGGCTGCTAAGATCCTCGACTTTTTCTACCATAACACCGGTATTCAATACCAACTGTGGCAAGGCAAACCACTCGGCATTGATAAACAGGCGCGACTGCTGCCGACTAAAAACCTTATCACTACCATAGGATGCAAAGTCCGACGAACTATCTACGCGTACACCCATACCCCAGGCCAGGCGAAAGGTATCGGTTAATCTAAGTTTATGCTGCAGCTCAAGGTCATAACGATGGCTATCCAGGCCGTAACCCAGCTTCAGGCGCTGGTCATCCTGGCCAAATAATAACTGAATGGCCGTTGGTAGTGCCGCATCAAATTCTGAAAACAATACGGTTTCAAAATCATCGCTGATATGCTGGTGATTATGGTATAGCTGGATACTGTATTCATTATCCACCGAGAGGCTACGGGTCCATCGCAGTTGCTGGAATGAATTATTATCTTCGACCGTACGCTCGGGCTGATAGACATCAAAGGGATCATCCGTTGGCACCCTGCCAAAGCCATCATCCCGTTCACCTTCACTGGCACCCAGTGCCATAAACAGGCTGTCCCGGGTATCCAGCTGGTAATCCCCACGGAAGCTGATCATACGGGTACGGGAATCATCGTATCGCGTTTCTATGCCCCGGTTATCATCATAACGAGCGCTGATACGGTACTCGAAATCATCCACGACAGCGGCATAACTCATCAGTACTTTGTTTGAATCGGGATTACCGCGAGTGACATTAGTGGACACACCCTGCTGCTCTAGCGGATGGTAAGTAATAATATTAATCGTCGCCGAGAAGGCATTGGCACCGTGCGCCGCGGCATTGGGTCCGCGCATCACCTCGATGCGTTCGATATCCTCCAGTGCCAGTGGTAGATCGGCCCAGGCCACCAGACCATAACCGGCGTCATACACCGAACGCCCATCCACCAGCACTTCCATATTGCGTGCAAAGCGATCACTAAAACCATGGTAGGTGGCCGTAGCACGACTGCCGTTCACCTGGCCTACCTGGAAGCCGGGTACCAGGCGTAACACATCCGGGATGGTCTGTGCGCCGGAGGCCTCGATGGTACGACGATCCAGCACCGTCATTGCCTCGGGCACATCCCTCAGGGGCTGGGATAAACGGGTCGCCGATAATACCACCGGCATGTCACCGAGGAAGTCATCGGCAGAAATCGATGCGAGTTGGAGCTCTGCCTGGACAGGGCTAAAAAGACAACAACTAACAATATAAAACAAACTGACCTGGGGGATAATTTTCATAAAATCGACTTATTATTAATATGATTAAAGTCCGTTCATTCTTAAAAAATGCTCGATATCAATTCAAACAATAACAACAGCATGGCGGTACTAAAGCCAAGCTTCGGGATCCATAGGGGAAATACCTTGATATCCTCGGGATGAGGCACGCGTTCCTTGATTTTAAGCAGCGAGAGGTTTACCAGCGCAAACACCATCAATACCAGGTAACTGGTCAACTCCGCCAGTGTTACCAGGGGCAACATCATCGCTGCAGCGAATATTAACACAAGTACCAGCAATGTGCTGTTCATTGGGATCCGTGTCGGTGCATGTACCCGTCCCAGGAAACCCGGCAACCAGCCGCGCACCGCCATACCGTAGAACAGGCGTGAGGACATAATCATCTGGATCAGGGCACCATTAACTACCGCAAACATACCAATGACACTAATAATGATCGGCGAGTTACCGGTGGCACGCACGTAGACATCGGCCAGTGGCGCACTGGACGCCGCCAGCTCGGCCGGCGTTAGAATCATCAACGAGGTCACCGCCACCGCCGCATAGAGACCACAGGAAATCACCACACAGAGTAATATCGCCAGTGGCATGGTGATATGGGGGTCCTTCACCTCCTCCGCCACATTCACCATATCCTCGAAACCGATATAGGCATAAAAGGCAAGAAAGGCACCGGACATCAGGCCAACAAAGCTGAAACTGCCACTGGCC
>Ga0224496_10000828_pt1 | contig 20643 bp, 20 predicted proteins | sample SF_Jul11_sed_USG_2_FD_168127 | JGI IMG/M metagenome (GOLD analysis project Ga0224496, IMG submission 168127) | Sediment microbial communities from San Francisco Bay, California, United States - SF_Jul11_sed_USGS_8_1 | ecosystem: Environmental > Aquatic > Marine > Sediment | place: USA...
CACCGAGGCCGGTGCCGGTGATGGAGCCCACCCGGGTGGCGTTCTCCTCGGTGACCTCAAAGCCGGCGTCGTCAAGGGCCATGCGCGCCCCGGCCACCGCGTACTGGACAAAGAGCTCCAGATGCTTGGCAACCTTCTTATCCATGAACGCCTCGGCTTCGAAGTCCTTGACTTCGGCGGCAATCTTGACATCGTAATCACTGGTGTCGAAGCGGGTAATCCGGTCGATGCCGCTGCGGCCGGCACACAGGCCCTCCCAGGTCTTGTCGACCCCGATTCCCAGCGGGGTCACCAGGCCGACCCCTGTTACCACTACTCGTCTGCTCACCTGTTCACCTCTCTCCTGAAGCTCTGCCGTATCCGGATCGGTCAAGAGTCAAACCTTTTACTCCCGAGACGCGGGCAAAGGGAGCCCGTAACGAAACGGAACAATCCGATATTTCAAGATTTTTCAAACAAACCCAAAAGCCGGCCCCGCTGCCGCCGGAATCCATAGTCACAGAATAACACGCCCCCCGCAGGCAGATTGTCTTCCCCCTCCTGGCAACAGGAGCGGAAAAGAATCAACCGAGGGGGGACACCGGCCGATCCGGCCGGAGGCAAAAAGCCGCCCGACGTGCCACAGAGGGGACGCGGGGCGGCCTTGCGAACGCGGGGCGCGCTGCCGCTTAGCCCTGGACCTTCTTGATATGGTCGATGGCGAGTTGGACGGTGGTGATCTTCTCGGCCACCTCGTCGGCGATCTCGGTATCGAAAGCCTCTTCCATGGCCATGATCAGCTCCACCAGATCCAGGGAATCAGCGCCCAGGTCATCGACAAAGGAGGCGTTGGGAACAACCTTGTCACGATCAACGCTCAGCTGCTCAACAATGATATCGATCAATTTCTCTTCTACGGACATTTCTTTTCTCCCTCGTTTTCCGACCCGTCAGAGCGGGCCGAGTTGCCGTCTCACAAAAAAAGGCGCCAGCCGTTTTCCGCGAGAGTCTCAAATGGTATTGAACTGAACACCTTGCAAATGCCGGGCAGCCGCTCCGGCAGCCCGACCATGATCTTCTTAACACTTAAAACTTAAAACTGCCTTACCCCATGAACATGCCGCCGTTGACGTGCAGGACCTGGCCGGTCATGTAGCGAGCCTCGTCCGAGGCCAGGTAGGCCACGGCGCCGGCCACGTCATCGGGTTCACCGAGCAGCCCCATGGGGATCTCGGAAAGAATCTTCGCCTTCACCTCGTCGTTCAGCTCGCCGGTCATGTCGGTGACGATGTAACCGGGGGCCACCGCGTTGACCGTCACCCCGCGCGAGGCCAATTCCCGGGCCGCCGACTTGGTAAGCCCCATGAGCCCGGCCTTGGCGGCGGCGTAGTTGGCCTGGCCGGCGTTACCGGCAAAACCGATCACCGAGGTGATGTTGATGATCCGGCCGCCCCGCTGCTTCATCATCGGCCGGTAGACCGCCTTGATGCAGTTGAAGGCCCCTTTGAGGTTGGTATCCATCACCGCGTCCCAGTCCGACTCCTTGAGTTTCAGGAGCAGGTTGTCGCGGGTGATGCCGGCATTGTTCACCAGAATATCAATCCGGCCCTGGTCGGCCAAGATCTTTTTGAAGGCACCCTCCACCTGGGCCGCGTCACCGATATCGAACTGAACGGTGAATGCCTCGCCGCCAGCGGCTTTGATGGCCGCCACGGTTTCGTCGGCGGCGTCGGACCGGCTCACATAATTGACCGCCACCTTGGCGCCCAGGGCGGCAAGCTTCAGGCAGACGGCACGGCCGATACCACGGCTGCCGCCGGTGACCACCGCTACTTTTCCGTTCAGCGTCATTGTCCCTTCCTCTCTTTCATTTTCGCGGTGAGTTTCGGCAGGATCTCGAAGACGTCGCCCACCACGCCGTAGGTGGCGACATCGAAGATGGGGGCATGGGGATCCTTGTTGATGGCAACGATGGTTTCCGCCGACTGCATGCCGATGACGTGCTGGATGGCGCCGGAAATACCGCAGGCGATGTAGAGTTTGGGCGCCACGGTCTTGCCGGTTTGCCCAACCTGATGATGGTAGGATATCCAGCCGGAATCGACCGCGGCCCGCGAGGCACCCACCGCCCCGTCCAGGGCGTCGGCGAGTTCGCTGACCAGGGCCATGCCCTTGTCGCCGTCCAGCCCCCGGCCGCCGGCCACCACCACGTCGGACTCGGTGATGTTGGCCTGCTCGCTCTCGGTGAGCACGCTTTCGAGGACCTTGACCCGGGACTTGAGCCGCTCGGCCACCGGGGTCACGGCGACCACCTCGCCCTGGCGCGACGCGTCACGAGCAAGGGGCTTCATCACCAGGGGCCGGACAGTGGCCATCTGCGGCCGGGTGTCCGGACAGACGATGGTGGCCATGATGTTGCCGCCAAAGGCGGGCCGGGTCTGGAGGAGCGCGCCGTCCTCGTCACGGATGGCGAGATTGGTGCAGTCGGCGGTGAGTCCGGCGCCCATCATGGTGGCGACGCGGGGAATCACCGACCGGCCGATGGCGGTGGCGCCGGCAAGCACGATCTCGGGCTTATGCTCCCGGATCAAATCGGCGAGCACGTTGCCGTAGGCGTCATCGGTAAAATGGGCCAGGGCCGGATCGTCCACCTGAAAAACAGTATCGGCGCCGTGGGCGATGAGTTCATTTGCCGCCTCGCCAAGATCGTTGCCCAGGAGCACTGCGGCAAGCTTCACCTGGCGGGTGTCGGCAAGCCCACGACCGGCGCCCAGCAGCTCCAGGGCCACCGGGGCGAGGCGGCCGTTCCGGAACTCGGCGAAAACCCAGACCCCGGACCAGGCGGCGAGATCGGCCTGATTGGCCTTGGCCTCGCGCTCGATGCTGAGGGCCTCCACCTCGCAGTTGTCGACACAGGTGCCGCAGAGGGTACATTTCTCATTGACCACCGGGTGGCCGTCTTCCATGGTGATGGCGCCAAAGGCGCAGTTCGACTCACAGACCCCGCAGCCGATACAGGCTTCCAAATCAATTTTCAGCATAACCTTGCTCGCAATCCTTATATGAAAAACCGGATTAGAGTATCGTTTCCAGCTTGGCGGCAAGCTGTGCCACCTGCTCGTCCACGGAGCCCTCGATCATGGCCCGGTCGCCGCGCATCTCTGGAGCGAAAACCTTGACCACCTGGGTGGGAGAACCCTTGAGCCCCAACTGCTCGGAATCGGCCTCGATATCGGCGGCGGAGAGCATGACCAGCTGCTGCTTCTTGGCCTTCATCTTGCCCTTGAGCGACGGAATGCGCGGCTCGTTGATCTCTTTGACCACGGTGAGCAGCGCCGGCAACGACGCCTCCACCAGGTCGTAGCCGTCGTCCATCATCCGCTCGACCCGGATGGCGCCGTCCGCGACGGCCACCACCTTGCGCACATAGGTCACGCAGGGAATGTCCATGCGCTCGGCCAGGCCCGGTCCCACCTGGGCGGTGTCGCCGTCGATGGCCTGCTTGCCGCAGAGGATGAGATCGGCGCCGCCCATCTTCCGGATCGCCATGGAAAGGGTGTAGGTGGTGGCCCAGGTGTCGGCGCCGGCAAAGGCGCGGTCCGAAACCAGTACCATCTCGTCGGCGCCGCAGGAAATGGCCTCACGCAGGGTGGCCTCGGCCTGGGGCGGCCCCATGCTGAGCACGGTCACCGTGCCACCATGGGCCTCCTTCAACCGCACCGCCTCTTCAAGGGCGTGCCGATCGTAAGGGTTCATGATCGACTGCACCCCCTCGCGGGCCAGGGTGTTGGTCTTGGGATCGAGCCGCACATCCTTGGCGTCCGGCACCTGTTTGACACAGACAAAGATCTTCATCACTTCTTGCTGTACTCCTTGTTGATTTCCTGGCCGATGACATTGCGCTGGATCTGGTTGGTGCCTTCGTAGATCTGCAGGATCTTGGCGTCGCGCATCATCTTCTCCACCGGATACTCCCGCATGTAGCCGTAACCGGCCAGGATCTGTACCGCGTCGGTGGTAACCTTCATCGCCATGTCGGTGGCCATGACCTTGCACATCGACGACATCTTGGAGACCCCGGTTTTATGGGCGTCGATGTGGCGGGCCGTGGCATAGACCAGGGCCCGGGACGCCTCCACCTGAATGGCCATGTCGGCCAGCATGTGTTGGACGGCCTGGAAGGAGATGATCGGCTTGCCGAACTGGACCCGCTGCTTGGCGTAGCTGGCCGCCTCGTCAAGGGCGGCCTGGCCCAGGCCAACGCCCAGCACGGCGATGCCGGGCCGGGAGAGATCCAGGGTACGCATCACGGTGATGAAGCCGGTGCCGATCCGGCCGATGACCCGGTCCTTGGGGACACGGCAGTCCTTGAAGACCAGTTCCCGGGTGGAAGAGGCGCGGATGCCGAGTTTTTTCTCCTTGGCGCCGTAGGAAAAGCCCGGGTCGGTGTCCTCGACCACGAACATGGTGGCGCCGCGCGGTCCCTTGGCGCGGTCGGTGATGGCGATGACGGTGTAGATATTGGCCTCGCCGCCGTTGGTGATCCACTGCTTGGTGCCGTTCAACACCCAGTGGTCGCCGTCAAGTTCGGCGGTGGTCTGGATGCCGGAGGCGTCGCTGCCGGCGTTGGCCTCGGTGAGGGCAAAGGCGGCGTACTTCTCGCCGCTGGCGATTGCAGGCAGGTACTTCTGCTTCATCTCCTCGCTGCCAGAGATCAGAATCGGGTAGGCGCCCAGAGCGTTGGCGGCAAAAGCGGTGGCAATGCCTACGCAGCCGCGGCCAAACTGCTCAAGGGCGAGCACGACGTCAAAGGAACCGCCGCCGAAACCGCCATACTCCTCGGGGATATAGAGACCGAACAGGTCGGCCTGGGCGATGGCCCGCAGGATGTCGGCGGGAAACTCCTCGGTTTCGTCCAGTTCGGCGCGCTGCGGGATGATCAGCTCATCGGTGATCTGGCGGGCCACGTCAACGATCATCTGCTGTTCTTCGCTGAGAAAGTAATCCACGCTAAAAAACCTCTTTGTTTAAATATGACCTTGGAATGTTCCTGATTGGCATTGCATGAACGCCGGAAAATTACCAGCGCATGATGGCGGCACCCCAGGTAAAGCCACCCCCGAAGGCACAAAAAAGCACCAGATCGCCGGCCGTCAGGCGCCCTTCACGGTTCGCCTCGTCCAGGGCGATGGGCATGCTGGCCGCCGATGTATTACCATACTTATGCACATTTATGTAGATTTTTTCGGCGGGAATGTCCAGGCGATCGCCAAGACTTTTGAGGATACGGATATTGGCCTGATGCGGGATCACCAGGGCGACGTCGGCGGGATCGATCCCCTCCTGGGCAAGCACCTTGGCCACCCCATCCTGCATGGCCCGCACCGCGTACTTGAAGACCTCCTGGCCGGCCATGCGGATGTAGGGACCGGCGTAGTCGGCCGGCACCAGGGCGGGGTTGAGACTGGGGGCGGCATCCATGTGCAGGAGATGCCAGAGTCGCCCGTCGGCAAGCAACTGGCTGCCCAAGATCCCCCGTCCCTGGTCGCTGCCGGTGAGGAGGCAGGCCCCGGCGCCGTCACCAAAGAGCACGCAGGTGGTGCGGTCCTCCCAGTTGGTGCGGGCGGAGAGATTTTCGGCGCCGATGACCAGCACCTTCATGGCGGGATCGGCCTGGATGTACTTGTCGGCGATATCGAGACTGTAGAGGAAACCGGAACAGGCGGCGTTGACATCCAGGGCAAAAGCGTTGACCGCGCCGATCTCCTTCTGCACCAGGCAAGCGCAGGAAGGCATGGCCTTTTCCGAAGTCATGGTGCCGACGATGATCATGTCAACCTCGTCGGCCGCCACCCCTGCCATCTCCAGAGCACGGCGCGACGCCTCGGCGGCGAGGCGCGAAGTCTCCTCGCCGGCGGCGGCAATACGGCGCTCCTTGATGCCGGTGCGGACGGTGATCCACTCGTCCGAGGTTTCCACCATCTGTTCCAGCTCGGCATTGGTCAACACCCGCCGGGGCAGACAGGAACCGGTGCCGAGGACCATGGCCCGAGTCATGCGTCGTCTCCGGCCACTGCGGCATCAGCGGCCGCTTCCGATCCCAAGCCGGTTTCCTCAAGAAGATGCAGAATATGCTCATTCACGTTTTTACAGACCAATTCGGCCGCCACATTAATGGCGTTCTTGATGGCGGTGGCATTGGAACGGCCATGACAGATAATCCCGGTGCCGTTCAACCCCAGCAGCGGCGCGCCACCGTATTCGGCGTAATCCACTCGCTTGCGAAACGAGGCAAAGGCGTCGCGGGAGAGCACATAGCCGAGTTTCGACTTGAAGTTTTTGGAAATCTCCTCACGGAGCATGGCAATCATCGCCTCGGCAAGGCCCTCGCTCAACTTCAAACAGACATTGCCGACAAAGCCGTCGCAGACAATGACCTCGACATCACCCTGAAAGGTGTCGCGGCCTTCAACATTGCCGATATAATTCAGGGGACTTTGCTTGAAGAGGTCGGGGGAGTTTTGGACCAGCACATTGCCCTTGCCCCCCTCCTCGCCGATACTGAGCAGACCGACACGGGGCTGTTCGTTGCCGAACAACACCCTTGAGAAGGCGGCGGCCATGATGCCGAACTGGAAAAGATGCTGGGGCCGGCAGTCGACATTGGCCCCAACATCCATCATCACCACCGGTCCCTTGAGGGTGGGAAAGACTCCGGCGATTCCGGGCCGGGCGATATTCTTGAGTCTCCCCAAGCTGCGAATCGCCGCCGCCATGGTGGCGCCGGAGTTGCCGGCGCTCACCACTGCGTCCGCCTTGCCCTGCTTCTGGAGCTGGAAGGCAACGACCACCGAGGCGTCTTTTTTCTTACGAACCGCCTCGAACGGAGAGTCATCCATGGAGATGACCTCCGAGGTGTGCATAACATGCAGCCGGTCGTCGTGACGCCGGGCGTGGGTCAGCAGGCTCTCGCGGATACGCTGTTCATCCCCAAGAAGCGTGATCACCAAATCCGCTCGCGCGTTGACGGCCGCCACCGCCCCGGCCACAAGTACCTCCGGGCCTTGATCGCCGCCCATGGCGTCCAGGGCAATATGCACCGTCATCTGGCTACTCTAGCTCGTCCTCGTTGAGGTTGACCACGGTGCGTCCCTTGTAGGTTCCGCAACCGGAGCAGAGCCGATGGGGCATCTTGGGCTCGCCGCACTCGGAACACTTGGCAATGCTGGGTGCGCTAAGCGCATCGTGCGAACGCCGTTTCCGGGTCCGGGAATGTGAATGTCTTCTTTTCGGTAATGCCATTTTTTCTTCCTCCCTGGGAATCGTTTAACCTTGGCAAGACGGCGAAACGCCGTTGTCTTATTCTTTTGTGTAACTCTGCGGCAGTGCTGCCGGTAAGCGCAGACTCCGCCGCAGATACGGCACTGCTGAACAGTGACAGCACCGGGCGACTCGAACGCTTTTCGCCCCGAGCTGGATAATTACTCTTTTGTTTGCTTCAACCCCGCCAAGACACTGAAGGGGGAAACGCGTTTCTCCCCGCCGCACCGGCAGTCCTGCTCATTCAGATTTACGCCGCAGCCGCCACAAAGTCCCCGGCACTGCTCGGCGCAGAGGTGTTTTTCAGGCAAAGCCAGAAAAACCTGTTGTTCCAACACCTGATAGATGTCGATGGCCGGCTCCAGGAGAAAAACGGCGTCCATCTCGTTACTGCCGAGGAGATGCTCGCCGGCACTCGAGGCAACGACACTCTCGTCGGCCAGCTCGAAATCCACCACAAACGTTTCTTCCAGTGGCAGGGGGTACGACTCGAGACAGCGGTCACAGGTCAAACAAACCGTCACCGTCAGCGTCCCCTCCATGAGCACGCGCGCCCGTCCTTCCCGTCGCAAAAAAACGACCGCCAGCACGCCGCCGTCACGGGACAGGTCGTGATCCGGAAACCACGCCTCGTCCTTGATTGTCAGGCGCAGCCCCTCGGACGGGATTTCATCGAAACGAATCTTCAAGCGTCACCCACGGCAGCAGCTACCATTGCGGACATAAAACGTCGAATTATATGAGATCGGCCACCGTTGTCAAGTCATTTCACCGCCGCCAATACTTTTCATGGCGCCTGTTGATCCTTGCGGCAACGATAGCCGCCCACGGCGGCAAAAATCCAGCTCAGTACCGCCAGGGCAATAATGAAATTCGCCGAAAAAAGCACATAAAGCTGCGCAAGCCCGGGCGAGCCAAATCCAACCCGGAGCCACCACTCCAAGGGCAATGAGACCACCAGCGAAAAGATGAGGGTATACCCTATCAGGTAGACAAAAAACAAGAGGAAACCCGTCTGAAGGGGGCGCATCTGCCGGAGCAACCGCGCCCGGGCCAGAGAAACGGCCCGGCCGAAAAAATCGAGCAGCAAGCCGAGTAACGCCCCCAACGGCAACGACCCAAGCAGAAAAAACACCCCGCCCCCATGGCGGTAGACGAAACAGCCGGAGTGGATCGACACCAGCAGCAGATAGAGACAGGGCAAGCGCACCAGCGGCGGCAGAGGACATTCGACAACAGACCTCCGCTTCCCGGAGGAAGGCGGCGCAGGCTGGGCGGAAGACGCACCCCAAGAAGTACGGCGCATGACAGAAACCTGGACTCTGGAAAGAAAACGAGACAGGAAAAGGAGGAGCGGCAGAAACCGCTTAGAACTTATCCACAAAGAGACTTTTCAGGGACCATACCGGATTTTGAGTCGGATTTGGTCGGGACGATTGCGTAAAACCGCAGCGGCGCTGGTGGCACCGTGCAACACGCTTAGAGAAGACTGGCCAACCGGTCATCGGCCTTACGGAGACGGAGACTCACCACATGCACGATCTGACGAAGAAATTTCACTCCGAGCTCTGGCTCCTTGGCCAGAAAGCCCTCAAACCCCTCCCGGGTCAACTCGAGCAGCGCACACTCTTCCATGGCAACCACCGTGGCGTTCCGCGTGCCATGCGAAACAACGGAAACCTCCCCCACCATGGTCCCCGGCTCCAGAATGGCCAACAGAACATGCCGACCGGGAAAAGAAGTGCCTTTCTTCACGGCAAGCCTGCCCTGCAGAAGAAACCCCATGAAGCCGCCCACCTCGCCCTCGCGCATGAGGACGGCGTCGGCCGGCAACAACCGAAGTGACAGGAAAGGACAGAATTTCGCCAGTTCGTCCTCGGTCATGAACCGAAAGGCTTCCCGGGCGTACTCCTTGACTCCGCTGCATACTGGCTCCCTGACGTCCTCGGACATGGCGATTACTGGTCCGCCTCCCTCTTGGCGATCTTCTCTTCCAGCCGCTTGACAAGACCAGCATATTTTTCTTTTTCGATGATCGAATCGAACTGGGTCCGGTAATTGCGGACCAGACTGACCCCCTCGATAATCACGTCGTACACCACCCACTTCCCGTGCAGAGTGCGGAGCTTGTACACCACCGGCGTTTCGGTGTTGTTCCTGACCACCACGCTGGAGACCATGGCCTTGCCGCCCGCCGTCATCTCCTGCTCCTTGAACAGAACCTCTTCCCCTGAGTAGGAATTGATCCGGTCGAAATAGGTGCTTTCGAGCACCTTGGCAAACAGCGACACGAAATGGTCCTGCTCCCTGGAAGTGATGGTCTTCCAGTTTCTCGCCAGGGCCAGTTGCGACATGGCATGGAAATCGAACCGATCGTAAACGACGTCCATAACCGCCTGCCGTTCGGTTTCACTCAAGGCGTGACCGTCGATCCGGGCCTTGCTCTCCCGGACAATACGCAGGATCTCGTCAACCGAGGCTTTTATCTCCGCCATGGGCTCGGAAGCGGCGGCGGAAACGACCCGCAGGGAGACAAAAAAACAAAAAAACGACAGCAGGACAACAACCAATCTCTTCCTGCCCATCCGTTGCGGAACCATACTCTTCTCCTTAAACAAACCACGAAACCAACCGGTCAAATGGCGACCGCGTGACATCACACCCGGACAGATCAATGTTGCACGATAACCGTCTCGGAAAATCCGGCCTGCACAAGCTCTGCCTCGACATGCTTGGCCTGGAGAAAATCTGCCCCACCAGGCACCTCAACTCCGTAGAGGGAATAATCCGCCCGGGCATAACGGGCAACCACCGCCGCCCGGCCCAGCTGCGCCAGTCGCAACCGTTGCTGCTCGACGTTATCCGGATCGACGTAGACTCCGACCCGGACAAAAAAACCCTTACGGAACGCGTCCCGAACCGTTTCCTCCCCCTGACCGGCGGCCACGTCTGCTCCGCCCCGGGGTGCTCCAGTTGCCAGCGGCTCCAACGGCGTCTCCGCTGCCGGGGCCTGGTTGCCGGCGACCGCAAAACCTTCCCGCTCGGCCCGATCCTCGGCCTTGGCCTTCCGGGACTGCACGTAGGCATTACGTACCGCCACATAGGGATCAAAGGAGGCTTCCTTGAGCTGTTCGTAGTCGCCGATCCTGAGCGAAACCGCGTTGACATTTTTCCCGCCCTGCACGGCAAGGCCGGTGCCCATCTCCGCGGCGGTGAGATAGGCAAGAGGATCAAGGAAGGAATCACCAACCTTCCCGACGGTATCACGCAGAGAAGAAGGCCCCAGGATGGGCCAGCAGATATAAAACCCGTGCCCCATCCCGTAAGCGCCGAGGGTTTGCCCCATATCCTCTTCCTCGTTTCTACGGATACCGAACTCATTGTGCGCCGGGTCGGCAAGCCCTGCTATGCCCAGGGTTGAGTTGACCACCAGAACCGCCAACTCATTGCCGGCCCCGGCCAGCTTGCCCTGCAGCAGGTTATTGGCAATCCGCACCGGCCCCAGCAGATTATGAAAGGCGTTACTGAAGCACGTCCGCACATCCTCATCGGCAACAACAGACTTGTAGCCAACGGCAACGGGCTTCAGAAACCAGTAGTAAAGACGATCATTGAAGGCAAAGAACACTCGATTGAGCGGCTCAATGGGGTCGGGCATCTGTGTCGACGGCCCCTGCGCCAGTTCCTCGCCGGCCCACTCATCGTTGAAAAGATCGTCATCCCCTGCCACCACCCGGGGCGCCAGGGTCAGGCCGAGAGCCAACAGAGCCACGGCCAACAGACTGCCGTGATAGATTCCTCTTCGTAATGCTTTCATGGTTTCCTTCCGCCGTCGTCAATAAGAGAATATGCGCACACAGCAAACGGGGGAGAGACAGTGCCTCAGGCAGCCGCATCAACGCCAGCACCGCAACAAACAGATGCTGTCCTTAACAGTATGCCTTGCGGGGGAAGTGGACGACAAGCCGAAAATCATACCCGGCCGTCAAAGATAGCCTAGACCTTACCAAAGATGTACTTGCTGACCAGCTCCTCAAGATCCACTGCCGATTCGGTTTCTTCGATGGTGCTGCCGTCAGCGAGGATTTCATCCATGCCGCCCTGGCTGATCCGCACATACTTGTCGCCGATGATCCCCTGGGTGCGAATTGACGCAATGGCATCCTCGGTGACCTTGACTTCACTCTTGATCAACAGGGTCACCTGGGCGCGGTCGTTCTTGCCAAGTTGGATCCGGTACACCTGCCCGATGTTCACACCTGCCATCTCCACCCCGGCACCGGGCTTGAGGCCGGAGACATTATTAAAATCCGCGACCAGGGTGTAATTCTTTTCCATGGAAAACATGGAAAACTCCCCCAATTGCAACGACAGATAGACAAAACCGCCAAACCCGGCAAGCAGAAACAGCCCGACGACAAAATCCGTATTGATCCTTTTCATGGTACTGATTCCATTTCTCTGCTGAGGTAAACATCCCCCATGGTTTTCTTGACAAATTCCCGAATCTCCGGATCCGCCGACCGCGGGATATCATCGGGGCTGGCAAAGACGGCAACCCGCCCGTGGTTCAGAATCACCACCTGATCGGCCAGATTAAAAATCTTCGGAATATCATGGCTGACGATGACGGAAGTATACCCATACTGCTGTTGGGTATGATGGAAGAGCTGGTAGATTTCCATGGATTTCTCAGGATCGAGGCCGGTGGTGGGTTCATCAAAGAGCATAATTTTAGGCTGCAGCTGCAGAGCCCGCGCCAGTCCCACCCGCTTCTTCATGCCGCCACTCAGCTGGGCGGGAAATTTTTCCTCACTGCCCTCTAATCCGAGTTGAGACAGGGTGGACAGCACCCGATCCCGAATTTCTTTCCGCCCCAGCTTGGTCCGTTCATTCAAGGGCAGCGCCACATTGTCAAACACGGTCAAGGAGTCGAGCAGGGCGGCGCCTTGAAAAAGGACCCCGAAATCAGTACGCACCTGATTGAGCTCCTTGCGGCCCATGCGGGTAATATCACGCCCCTCGACAAAAATCGCCCCTGCGTCGGGGTTGAGCAGCCCCAGGATAAGCTTCAGGGTAACACTCTTGCCCTGGCCGCTGCCACCGGCAATGACCGTGGTCTTGCCGGTGGGGATGGCCAGGCTCACCCGGTCAAGCACCGTTTGCGTCCCGAAGGCCTTGACCACGTCCTTGAATTGGATAATCGGCGTACTCATAGCAGCATGGCGGTCAGCAGGTAGTCCCAGACCAGAATGGAGATGGAAGAAAGCACCACGGCCTGAGTGGTGACCCGGCTCACCCCCTCGGCGCCAAAACCGGCGTTCCGGATCTGATGTACAAAGTAGCCCCGGCCGGTACAGATCCAGACAATGAGCAGCGCAAAGACAAAGGACTTGATGATGCCGAGATTGATATCCTTGTTGACGACGCTGTGCTGCATGCTGACAAAATAAGCGCCGGGATTGCTGCCAAGAAGATGGACACCGGCCACGTAGCCGCCGTAGACCCCAACCACATTAAAAATCAGGGTGAGCAGCGGCACGGCGATGAGGGTGGCAAGAAGCTTGGGGGTGATCAGATAGCGAAAGGGATCGACGGACATGCACTCCAGGGCATCGATCTGTTCCGAGTTGCGCATGATGCCGATTTCAGCACACATGGCCGAGCCGGCCCGACCGGTGACCATCAGGGCGGTGAGCACCGGCCCCAGTTCCCGAATAAGACTCAGGGCCACGGCAGAGCCGAGCACTCCCTCGGCACCGAATTTACGCAGGGTATAGTAACCTTGCAGCCCCAGCACCATACCGGTGAAGGCGGCGGTAAAGAAGATAACCACAAAAGAGTTGGCGCCAATAATCCGCACCTGGCGGACAACCTCGCTGAAGCGAAAGGGATGCTTGAAGGCCCCGAGAAACGTCAGCAGCAGGTAACGCCCCATCCGACCAAGATCACGGACATGACAAGCTGCGAGTTCGCCCAATCGTTCGACAAAATGAAACAGCATGAAACCGCCAATGGAAAAACCGGCAAGATCGCGGAACTTGCCGGCGGACAGGACAGACGTCGAAATCGACACCCACGGAAACAGGCACCGACACCGGCCCCTGCTGAAACACATTCGCCCAGCCAGATATTCAGACCGAACAGGGGCAAATGAGCACTCAAATGTACCCAGTGAGCATTCCCGATGTCAAGCAATTGTTAGCCGCCGGCGGCCAAAGAGCCCCATGACAAGCACGGCCGGAGGTCCACCCCGCCCGCGCGAGATGGCCGCACAGAACGAGGAATAAAAAAAAGGGCCAGCTGCAAGCAGCTGGCCCTTCAGATTAATGGCGGGGCCGACGAGACTCGAACTCGCGACCTCCGGCGTGACAGGCCGGCATTCTAACCGACTGAACTACGACCCCGCAGAAAATGACATATGTGGTGGGCGGAACAGGGCTCGAACCTGTGACCCTCGGCTTGTAAGGCCGATGCTCTCCCAGCTGAGCTACCCGCCCGGCCACTTGGTGGGTGCCTTTTTAACAGCACGCCCCTGGTTCGTCAAGCAAAAAACTTTTCAAGCCGACAAAAAGTTTTCCGCCCGCAATGGCGAGTATGCGCCCAGCCGGTCACCGGCCGGACCAGCCCTTAGTGCGCCACCTTGTTCGCGGCGACATCAGCACAAAAAGACTCGATGGGAACCTCCTTGAAAAGGGGCGCGCCATCCTTGAGCACCAATGCCTTCCCCAGCACCTCGTCCATGTGCTCCACAAGCTCAACAGAGAGGCTTTTCAGGATCTTGGCCGGAATCTCCTTCAAGTCCCGCTCGTTTTCCTTGGGGATAAGGACGGTGGTGATATTCCCGCGCCGGGCGGCGAGCAGCTTCTCGGTGAGACCGCCGATGGGCAACACCCGCCCGCGCAAAGTGATCTCACCGGTCATGGCAATATCACGCCGCACCGGCAGACGCAGCATGGCGGAGACCAGGGAGGTGGCCATGGTGATGCCGGCGGAGGGGCCGTCCTTGGGGATGGCCCCCTCCGGCACATGGATATGGATATCGAGTTTCTGATAAAAATCAGGGGCAAGCCCCAAACGCAGTGCCCGCGAGCGCACGTAGCTCAACGCGGCCTGGGCCGACTCCTGCATCACCTCGCCGAGCTTGCCGGTGATGGTAAGCTTCCCGCTGCCGGGCATCAGCACCGTCTCGATCTGCAGCAGCTCGCCGCCCACCTCGGTCCAGGCAAGGCCGGTGGTGAGCCCAAGGGCGTCCTTCTCCTCGGCCAGACCAAAACGGTACCGCGGCACGCCGAGATATCTGGCTATGGCCTGGGGCGTGATCCGAAATTTCTTATCGAGCTTCTTCTGCAGCTTTTCCCGAGCCACCTTCCGACAGATGGCGGCGATGTTCCGCTCCAGATTCCGCACCCCGGCTTCTCGGGTATAACGACGGACGACCTCGAGGACGGCCGCCTCCTGAAAAACAATGTCGGCGGTCTTAAAACCGTTGGCCTCCAGCTGCTTCGGCACCAGGTATTCCTGGGCGATGCGCAGCTTGTCTTCCTCGGTATACCCCTCAAGCCTGATCACCTCCATGCGGTCCTGCAGAGGCGCCGGAATAGAGGGCAGGTTATTGGCCGTGGTGATGAAAAAGACGTCCGAGAGATCGTAATCAAGATCCAGATAATGATCGTTAAAGGCGTTATTCTGTTCGGGATCAAGCACCTCGAGCAGCGCCGCCGACGGATCGCCACGGAAATCCATGCTCATCTTGTCCACCTCGTCGAGGCAGAAGACCGGGTTGTTGACCTTGGCCTTCTGAAGGGACTGGATGATCTTGCCGGGCAGGGCACCGATATAGGTCCGCCGATGGCCTCGGATCTCGGCCTCGTCACGAACCCCTCCCAGGGAGAGGCGCACAAACTTGCGCCCCATGGCCCGGGCCACAGACTTGCAGAGCGAGGTCTTGCCAACTCCGGGAGGGCCGACCAGACAAAGGATAGGCCCGTTGAGCTTCTTGACCTGCACCTGCACGGCCAGGTATTCGAGGATCCGTTCCTTGGGTTTCCGGAGGCCGAAATGATCGGCATCGAGAACCGCTTCCGCCGTATCGATGTCGATCTTGCCCTTGGTCTTGTGCTTCCAGGGCAGACTGACAATGGTGTCGATGTAGTTCCGCACCACGGTCGCCTCGGCTGACATGGCCGGCATCATCTTCAGTTTTTTCAACTCCTGCCGTGCCTTGGCATCTGCCGCCTTGGGCAGCTTCTTGGCGTTAATCTGCTCCTCAAGCTCCAGCAACTCCGAGCCGGCATCGTCCTGACCGCCACCCATCTCCTTCTGGATGGCCCGCATCTGCTCGGCAAGGTAGTAATCCTTCTGGGTCTTCTCCATCTTCTTCTTGACCCGTTGCCGGATGCGGTCTTCAATGCCGGCAATTTCCTGCTCCCGATGGATGACGGAAAGGGCGAGGTCCATCCGCTCGAAGAGAGAGAAACTGGCGAGTAACTGTTGTTTTTCCTCAGTTTTCACCGGCAGGTGTGACGCGAGCACATCAACGAATTTGACCGGGTCGTCGATGGAAAGCAGCGACTTGACTACCTCCACGGGAATCTTCTTGTGCTGCTTGGCAAACTCGGCAAAGACCTTTTTGATCTCCCGCAGACAGGCAATGGCTTCAGCACCGCCGCCATCAGCAGCTGCCACTTCCGCCACCTCAACGCGGAAAAAAAGCTCCGATGAGACAAAAGAGACGATCTCACCGCGCCGCTTTCCCTCTACCAGGGCCTTGATGGTGCCATCGGGCAACGGCAGCAACTGCAGCACCGCAGCCACAGTGCCGACCCGGTAGACGCCGTCCTCGGCAGGATCGTCGACTCCGGCATCTTTCTGAGTAGCCAGAAAAATTTCCGACCCGCTGGCCATCGCCTCTTCCAGGGCCTTGATGGAGCGCTCCCGTCCGACGACGAGCGGCGCCACCATGTGAGGGAAAAGAACGATGTCCCGCAGGGGCATCATGGGATACTGTCTGACAGCTTGCTGTTCCGTTACCATAGCTCTCGCTCGGGGATTCCTCTTCTCAAAAAGGCCCCGCTCAGGCGCTTTTCTTTTCATTCTCGTAAAGAACCACGGGATAATCACCGTTCAGGATCACCTGCTCACTGATCACACACTCGCGCACCCCGGGCTCGGAGGGCAGTTCGTACATGACGTCGAGCATCGCCTCCTCCATTACCGCGCGCAGGCCACGGGCGCCGGATTTACGCTTCATCGCTTCCTGGGCAATGGCGGACAACGCCCCCTCGGTGAACCGCAGCCGGATATCATCGAACTCGAATAACCGCTCGTACTGCTTGGTAAGCGCATTCTTGGGCTCGCGAAGGATACGGATCAGATCATCCTCTTCCAGTTCTTCCATGGTGGCGACCACCGGCAGACGGCCCACCAGTTCGGGGATAAGGCCGAAACGAAGCAGATCCTCGGGCTGGACCATGGCCAGCACCTCACCCATCTTCTTCTCGACCTTGCTCACCACCTTGGCCCCGAAGCCCATGGATTTGGTGCCGGTGCGCCGCTTGATAACACTGTCCAGGCCGACAAAGGCGCCGCCGCAGATAAAAAGGATATTGGTGGTGTCGATCTTGATCAGATCCTGCTGGGGATGCTTGCGCCCCCCCTTGGGCGGCACACTGGCAATGGTTCCCTCGATGATCTTGAGCAGGGCCTGCTGCACCCCCTCGCCGGAGACGTCCCGGGTGATGGAGGCGCTGTCGGACTTGCGGGCGATCTTGTCGATCTCGTCGATATAGATGATGCCGCGGCTGGCCCGCTGCACATCGTGATCGGCGGCCTGAAGGAGACTGACCAGGATATTCTCCACATCCTCCCCCACGTAGCCCGCCTCGGTGAGGGTGGTGGCATCGGCCATGGCGAAGGGAACATTGAGGATCCGGGCCAGGGTCTGAGCCATCAGGGTCTTGCCGCTACCGGTGGGACCTGCCAGCAGAATGTTGCTCTTCTGGAGTTCCACCTCGCCGCCCTTGCCGAAATTCCGCCCATCAACCCGCTTGTAGTGATTGTGCACGGCAACCGACAGAACCCGCTTGGCCTGTTCCTGGCCGACCACGTACTCGTCGAGATGAGCCTTGATCTCCTTGGGCTTGAGCTGCTTGGTCTCGGGATGGGCGGCAACGTCCTGCTTGCGGTCCTCGCTGACGATCTCATTGCAGAGATCGATGCACTCGTCACAGATATAGACGGCGGGTCCGGCAATCAGCTTACGAACCTCCTCCTGGCTCTTGCCACAAAACGAGCAGAGAACCTCAACGTCGTCATGATCCTTGGCCATGTCACTCTCCTTCGTCGCTGGTGGCCCGTTGCGTGAGCACCTTATCGATAATGCCGTACGCCTTGGCCTCTTCGGCACTCATGAAAAAATCGCGTTCGGTGTCGGTGGCGATTTTCTTAACCTTCTTCCCGGTATGATTGGCGAGGATATCATTGAGATCCTTGCGCATGCGCAGAATTTCCTTGGCATGGATCTCTATATCGGTGGCCTGCCCCTGAAACCCACCCATGGGCTGATGAATGAGGATCCTGGAATTGGGCAGCGAGTAACGCTTGCCGGCGGTGCCGGCGGCAAGCAGCACCGCTCCCATGCTGGCCGCCTGCCCCATGCAAAGGGTGGCGATATCACACTTGATGTACTGCATGGTATCGTAAATTGCCAGGCCCGCTGTCACCACGCCGCCGGGCGAATTGATATAAAAGGTGATGTCCTTATCCGGATCCTCGGCCTCAAGAAAAAGCAGCTGGGCGATGATAACATTGGCAACCTCGTCGTTGACCCCTGTACCCAGAAAAATAATCCGTTCCTTGAGAAGCCGTGAGTAGATATCGAAAGCCCGCTCACCGCGCGGGCTTTGCTCCACCACCATGGGAATCAAACTCATGCCTCGTCTCCCTCGGCCTGGACGGCGGCCGCCTCGGCCTCTGCAACGGCCACTACTTTAATGGTAGCCTCATCACGCAAAAATTTCAGAATTTTCTCGTTGAGAAGCTCGTTCATAAAGGGCAGCAGATCGTCCCGCTTGGCAAAGAAACGCTTCACCTCGGCAATGGGCATGTTGTACTGATCGGCTATCCTCTGAAAACCCTTTTCGACATCTTCATCCGAGACCTTGATGTTTTCTTGCTCAGCGATCTTCTTGAGCAGGAAATCGCCGCGCACCCGTTTCTCGGCCACCGGACTGTACTGCTCCACGAGCTGATCGCGGTTGAGGCCCGAGGACTCAAGGGTCAACCCCTGGTTTTCGAGACGGGCCTCCATCTCCTTGATCATCTCGTTGACCTCGTAGGTAACCAACCGCTGGGGCACTTCGAAGTCATGACCTTCCAGAAGCTTGGCCATCAACTTATCGGAAAGAGCCCCCACCTGGGCCTCTTCCTTCTCCGTCTGCTTCCGGTCACGAATGCTTTCCTTCAACTCGGCAAGGGTGGCGTACTTGGCGTCGACGTCCTTGGCAAACTCGTCGTCCAACTCGGCCAGCACCCGCTCCTTGATGTCCTTGACCTTGATTTTGAATTCAACGGTTTTACCGGCCAGCACCGGATTGGCAAAGGAAGCAGGGAAAGCGATCTCCCGGGAAGTTTCATCACCCTTATTGAGCCCGACGAGCTGTTCCTCGAACTCACGGCCGTTACGGCCGGAGCCGACCTCCACCGAATAGTTCTCGCCCACCACCTGCTTCATGATCTCGCCTTCGTGGTAGCCCTGAAAATCGATGATCGCCATGTCCTGATCCTGGACGGGCCGGCCCTCGACACTCTGCAACGGCGCCAGCTGCCGTTGCAGCTGCGCCAGCTCCTCGGCAATCTCCGCATCGGAAACCGTAGTGGCCGGCTGCTCCACCTCAAGTCCCTTGACCGTACCCAACTCGAACTGCGGCCGCACATCAACCTCGGCGGCATACGCGAAACCGCCGTCATCCTCAAAACCCTGGGAGGTTATCTCGGGATGCACCACCACGTCGATCTTGGACTCTTCCAGGGCGTCGAAATAGGTCTCCCGGATCAACTCTTCACCCACCTCATGCCGCACCCGGTCGCCATAGCTTTTTTCCAGCACCTTCCGGGGCACCTTGCCCTTGCGGAAGCCTTTGAGCGACACCTCGCCGGCGAGCTTGCGGTACGTGGCCTCAATCTTCTTGCTGACGTTTTCCTTGGGCAAAACTATCTTCAGCCGCTTGGTGAGCGCGCTGACGTCTTCTACGGTAACCTGCATACAAAACCTTCCTTTTTCTTCAAAAATGAATACACAAAAAGTTGCCGGCGGCGCTGGGAAAGAGACGGCGCGCCTGCAACGGATTTATTTCCAAATACCTTCGTCCGGCGTAACTGTTCAGCAGCACGACATCCGCGGTGTCATCGGCCATCCCGCAAGGACGCGACAGGCAGAACTGGGGGCGCAGGTCGCCCCTTGTGCTGCAACATGCTTCGGACCTACATATAGTATATTGATGCATCTGACAAGAGAAAGGTTCTGCGAGCAGCTGCTTGGGGCGGCGACATTCGGTTTCCGCTGGCTGGTGCGAGAGGGGGGACTCGAACCCCCATCCACGGAGGTGGGCTGGATCCTAAGTCCAGTGCGTCTACCAGTTTCGCCACTCTCGCCCGCACTCCAAAATAAACAACTTTTCCCCTTCAGTCAAGGCATGGAGTGCAGACGAGGTGGCCCACGGTGGTGGGCGGAGAAGTTCAAAATCGTTGACATCTCCCCCCAACCCTGCTAGCTAGTAGGCCTGACTTCAATTGACGCGCTCCCGCCTCACCAAAACTTTATAACGACACGAAATGACTGCCACAACTCCCGCGTCCACCACCGCCCCCCCCTTCAAGGCAGCCGGACTGCCCACCCTCATCGGCAGCCTGCCGGTTGCCGATCACGCCCGGGGGCTGGAACTGATCTTCGCCCACACCCCGGCAATTCCGCTCTGGCCACAGCTCCCCGGCAATCCCCTCGAAGGCATGATGCGCCAGTTCATCGAAGGACTCCCCGGCATCGTCGAAGGACTCGACCATACCTATTTCGATATCCACACCGACCACTTCGAAGGCGACCTGCTCGCCTTTTTCGAAGAGTTCCTGGCGGCGACCGAGGCCCCGGAAAAACTGGCCGAGTCACGTTTTGCGGTGAGCGAAGCACGGGCCGGCGGCCTCTACCGGCTCAAAGAACTGATCCCTGGCCGCGATGATGTCCGGGCGGTGAAAGGCCAGATCACCGGCCCATTCACCCTGCTCACCGGCATAACCGACACCAACAAACGCTTAGGCTACTACGACCCCACCATCCGGGAAATGGCG
>Ga0224496_10000830_pt1 | contig 20554 bp, 18 predicted proteins | sample SF_Jul11_sed_USG_2_FD_168127 | JGI IMG/M metagenome (GOLD analysis project Ga0224496, IMG submission 168127) | Sediment microbial communities from San Francisco Bay, California, United States - SF_Jul11_sed_USGS_8_1 | ecosystem: Environmental > Aquatic > Marine > Sediment | place: USA...
GAGTTGAATGCCATTGCCTATCGGTTGAATACGCGTCCCCGCACATGTTTGGACTTTGCCACGCCCCTGGAGGTCTCTGCGCAGCTGCGCCATTATTCACCCGTTGCACTTGGAACTTGAAACCGCCGAGCTTTCCATTTATCATTCATTCTTCTCCGCGCCACCACACCCGATCATCCCCATGAGCCATTGCATATAGGGATGAAGAGCTTCTGCTCATGTCTTGCTAGCCCTTTGCGCCTTTCTCTTGCGCGTCCATCGCACCTGCTGGCGAGACGTTACTGCTCCTTTTGGCGGATCCTCATTTCAACTTCTTGCATGGTTAGGATGGCAAATGTCATACCAAATCCCAGGAGGGAACACGACCCATCTCCGGTTATGCCAACGCTCACGTCGGCTCGGCGATTGATAGCCATCTCAGTGGAATCAGACACGTTCCCCATTCACCTCGTCTTCGACAAGCCACTGAAAGAAAGCCGGTTTGAAGGGATGTGCGGTGAGACGTGTTAACCCAGTGCAGAACCTTCCAGTTTGGGATGTTGTTCATCACAAAGGTGTTTCACCATTGAGACAGCGCGTATTCTCACTGCACAGGATTGCGTGGGGTGAAAGCGGGCAGCCGGATGGACAGACTTGAGGCAGAAAGGGACAACACAGGCTGCGGTCTAACAACGAGATAGTTATCGAGGAGAAGGAGGGATCACGCGATCAAGGCCACTGCCAGAAGGTTCTCTTTGGAGCTGTACGCTATTCAGGGACGCTTACGGTGACCGACCGATGACACACCCATCCGGAAGCGGCGGATCTCTGGAACAAGATTCGCAGTTGGCTAGAGCAACACCCCAGGCCATCAAGCGCGCGAGGAAAGTGAGTGAGGATCGCTGATGTGGCAGGGGAGCAGCTTCTTTGTTTTGCCTCGTAAGCGAAATGTTTCTTGGTTTCTTCCACTCGCTGAAACGAAAGAACAGGGAGTTCTCAGCCTGCCCCCAATTTGGATCATGAAAGACGTAGGGTGAGTACTATGCGTGGGCAAACGCTGACGTCTGCAGTCCTTGTCATGTGCTTACTCGTGTCGTCTTGTACATCTCTTAAGGTGGTGCAGATTTCTGACAATATAACAAGTGACATTCATGAAGGCGATAGAGTCAAAATCGTTACAAAAGATGGTCGAGATGTAGAGTTCAAAGTTGTCTCTGTCACTTCGGAGGACGTTACCGGAGACAATCAACAAGTAATACGCTTCAGTGATGTTGCTAAATTGGAGAAGGAGGAAGTAAGTGCAGTGAAGACTGCTGGCTTGACAGGAGGTATAGTTCTGGGGCTGGTGGGCTTGCTTTTTATAATTGTGGCTGCAGTCGGAGTTGGGGCTATGTTGGCCGGCGGCCTATAGTAATCATAATCGGATTACCCTACATTCCTGAACATCACAGATGCGGTCACCTATGAAAATGTGAAAATGGCGTCAGGCCTGACTACTGACTTATTTGAGCGATCACCACCCCGGCAGAGCATTGAGGTGATCCTGCTCTTGTGCATCGCTACCTACGTGATCCGTTCTCCAAACTCCCGCACTCCCCTGGTGGATAGGACGAAGCATTCCGGCTGCTCCACGACCTGCGCAACCCACTGCTGTGGCGCCGAGAGGAATAACTGAAGTGGTTCTCATTGGCTGTCCGGCTCGCCACAGTGACGCACAATATGAGCACGGGCATCATCGCGCAGTCTGACAGCTGCATCAAAGGCATCGCGTGCATCGGCCACGGGCAGGAGGGGGGCGCCGAACGTGATTGTGATCGCGCCGCGCCGTGGCCACCATTGGCCGTCACGCAGAATGGACCGGGTCCCGCAGATCGCCACTGGCACAACCGGGACGCCCGTGTTGGCTGCCACAACAAAGGCCCCCATCCGGAAAGGCTGTAACCCGGGCAAACGGGTAAACGTGCCCTCGGGGAAGAAAACCAACGTACGTCCGGCGCGCAGCGCGCCCTCCAGCCTCCGAGCATCCTGCACACTCTCGTGGGCTGCGAAGCGTTCAACGAACTCCGTGCCCAAGCGCTGGAGATAGACGCGCGGAATGAATTGATCAAGGAATTCGCGTTTAGCTACAAAGCTAAACTGTTCTGGCAGCGCTGCCACCAGGACCATGCCGTCGAGGAAGCTGGCATGATTGGCCACCAGCACACAGGGCGTCCCGCGCGGCAGATAGTCCAGTCCGCTCACGCTCAACGGCGTTCCGGTCAACCACAGTAACAGCCGTGCACCAACTCGACCGACTGCCCAGGCCCAGGAAGGGCGCGGGGTGAAGATGGTCATCAGCCAAACAACTGGCACCACGAGGCAGAAGACCAACCAGGCCCAGGCCGCGAACCCCCCATCCGCTGCCCTTGTCGCCCAACGTTGCAACTGGGGAATCAATGCACCCGCAGCGAGACTGGCTACCTGCCACCACCCGGCACGCCTGTGCTCACCGACCAATCCTGCCTCGAATAGCGCTCCTGTGGCGGAGCGGCGCAATTTACCGCTGGAGGTCTTGAGGACGGTCCGCGGTGGTGCAAGCACCACTTGGTCAGCAGGTTCGCCCAACGCCTCGACGACGGCCTCGTTGATCGCCTCGTGCAGCTGCTGTCGTTCACGCTGGCCCCGCTCGCGTGTTTCAGCGAGGATTACTAGCCGTTCGGTTCCCGAGGCCTGATCATGGCTGCCGAAAATGACGACGCAGCCCTTTCTGACCCCCGGTATCTTGTTCACCGCCTCCTCCACTTCGTGGGGGTAGATGTTGCGCCCGCCCCGAATGACAATGTCCTTAACCCGTCCCGTGAGAAACACTTCGCCGCCGGCGAGGTATCCCCGGTCGCCACTGTCAAGCCACCCTTCCCTGAACAGCTGTGACGTGGCCGTGGGGTTATTGAAATAGCCGCGCGTGGTCGACGGCCCCCTGAACTCCACTCGGCCCTCTTGCCGCTCATCCAGCTCACGTCCGGAGGTATCCACAATTCGCAATTCATGGCCGGGCAAGGGCCGCCCACAGGAAACAAAAGACAGTGCAGAGGCTTGGTCGGACACAGCGGGGACCGCGCGGCCCGTATGCGTGAAGGAGGCTCGCTGGACACGATCGATGAGGGGGCCGCGGCCGGATGGCGGAAAGGCCAGTCCCACGGAACACTCGGCCAGCCCGTAGACTGGGGTGAGTGCTTCGGGGTGGAACCCGTACGGGGCGAACCGGCTGCCAAAACGCCTCAGCGTCTCCGGCCAGACCATTTCCGCGCCATTGAATGCCAGTCGCCACGAACTGAGATCAAGTCCGACGAGCTCCTCGTCGCCGATCTTCTTAACACACAGTTCATAGGCAAAGTTGGGGGCCGCCGAGAGTGTCCCGCGATAGGACTGGATGGCCTGCAGCCAGCGGACAGGCCTGGCGAGAAAGGCAAGAGGCGACATGACGACCAGTGGAATGCCAAAGTAGAGGGTGCCCAGCCATGCGCCGATCAATCCCATATCGTGGTAGAGAGGCAACCAACTCACAAAGACATCATCTGGACGAAGGCCGATCGCCTGCCCCATGGCACGGACGTTGGCAAGTAAGTTGGCATGGGTGAGCACTACCCCCTTGGGATCGCCCGTGCTGCCGGAGGTGTACTGAATAAAGGCCACATCCTGTGCCGCCACCGATACCGGGGTGAGGGAGTCTCGCGACTGCAGCAGTTCCTGCGCGCTCACCACCTTACCCAGTGAAGGCACATGAACCTTCAGCAACCATGCCACGGCTCGCGCTTCCGGTATCGTAACCAGCAGGACGGCTTGCGCGTTACACAAGATGCCGACATGGCGGCGGACGTGTTCTTCCACTTGGGCCAGGTGCGCCGGTGGATAAATGGGCACAGGAACCCCGCCGGCACGTAGAATGCCCACATAGACAGGGAAATACTCCGGACAGGTCGGTAACATGATGGCCACTGCTTGTCCCGCTTCAAGCCCACGGTGTTGCAGACCTGCGGCTACCCGTTCAGAGGCCTCTGTCAGATCGCGACAGGTGATGGACTGTTCGCTTTGTTCGCTGAGATGGACAATCTGGACGCGGTCCGGTTGCCGGCGCACATGCCAGTCGATGACTTCGAGTAAGGTGGTGGCCTCGGCTGCTTCCTCTCTCGCCGATTCCAAAGGTGCTACGGACGGTCTCGGCGCCTGACGTGCCGATCCGCGGGTCCCCCTGTGCAGGGCTTCGAGCAAGTCGCGGGGAGTTTCGGCGCGAACCAGGGTGTCCTCCGGCAGATCAACACCGAACGCACGATGGATACGCAACATCAGTTCCACCCGCGCTAAGCTATCGAGACCGAGATCGCGGTCCAGTGAGCTGTCCAGAGTGATGGGCCTATCATGTCCGGTTTGCCGGTGAAGTTCAGCGAACAGTGTGCGAACAATGTCGAGAAGCTCCGACGCAGGTTCGGGATCCGACCCTGTTTCACTCTGCCCGTGCGATGTCTTCAAGACCTCTCTCCCGATGAATGGAATCTGCCGCGCTTCACGTTGGGGGCATATGCCCGGTGTAAAGATCGAGAGTGTGTTTCACGAAACGTTTCTCGATCGCAGGACGCTTCAGTTTGAGCGTGGGCGTGAGCAAGCCGTTGGCAATGGTCCACGGCTCGAGCGTCACCCAGCAGCGACGGACCTGGGCATACTCGGGAAAGCGTGCCAGGGATTGGCGACAGAGGTGCTCGATATGCTGCTGGAGACGCACATCGGTCAGCGCGGCGGGATCCTCCGCAGGTAACGACCATCTTTTGGCCATGGCACGCCAGGCCCCGGCGTTCAACACCAAGAGCGCGACCAGATAAGGCTTGCCCTCGCCGACCACCATCGCCTGGTCGATAAGCGGGTCCAGAATGAGCGCCATCTCCAAACCCTCAGGCGTGACTTTCTCCCCGGTGGACAGGACAACGATCTCCTTGAGACGCCCAACGATGAACACATGGCCGTTTTCGATGCGGCCTTGGTCGCCCGTGTGCAACCAGCCCTCGGCATCGATCGCCCGAGCCGTATCCTCAGGCCGGTTCCAGTAGCCCATCATGACGTTGGGGCCACGCACGAGCAATTCATTCTGCTCACCGAGCCTGACCTCAATCCCGGGGAGGGGGGTGCCGGCCGATTCCGGCACATTGTCGTCCGGCCGGTTGACGGAAACGACAGGAGCTGCTTCGGTCAGGCCGTAGCCCTGCAGCAGAGGCAACCCCAAGCCAACCAAGTACCGAGAGAGCGGGACCGACAAGGGCGCACCGCCAGACACCGCCAGGCGAAGCCGACCGCCGAAATGGGCCAGAAACGGACGGGCGACCAGGTACTGCAGCACGAGCCGCCACAGACGATCCCAGCTTCCCGGAGCGGTGCCACGATGCTGGCGTGCTTGGAACTGCCTCCAACCAAGCTCCTGCGTCCAGCGGACCAGCACACGCGGCAGGGCGCCCCGTTCCGCCAGTTGCTGTTGCAGGCGCGCGTAGACGCGTTCATAGATGCGTGGCACGGATACGAGAATGGTCGGGCGCACCATCGCAAGGTCCTCGCCCAATGTACTGATCTCGCGTGCATAGACCACGCAACTGCCCGTCAGCATCGGTAAGTAGCACCCGGCGGTGCGCTCGAATGCGTGAGACAGCGGGAGAAACGACAGAAAGAGATCGTCCTGATCAATCTGCACGTGCCTGACGACGGCTTGTATATTGGAAAGAATATTGGCATGCGACAGCATGACACCTTTCGGGTGGCCTGTGGTCCCCGAGGTGTAGACGAGAGTGGCTAACGTATGCGGCTCCTTGGCCACATTGATCTGGGGAGGAGCCTCGCGCGGCAACCACTGCGCGACGACGCTGACCCGGACCCTGGTATCTGAGACCAGGGTCAACGGCATTTCCATGCACAGCACGTGAGACAGGTGCGGGAGTCGTGTGCGCAGCCTGGCCACGGCTATCCATTGATCGAGGAGGCCGACCAGCAAGAGACGCGCTCCCGAATCGGCGAGGATATTGGCGGTGTTCTCTGCATGGTCGGCGGTATACAGCGGCACCACAGCCAGTCCGAGCGATTGTGCCGCCAGATCGAAACAGACCCATTCCACGCTGTTCTTGAGCAGCACGGCCACGCGGTCTCCTGAAGCAAGATGTTCTCCGGCAAGCGCCACCTGCCAGCGTGCGACGAGCCCTTCCACGTCTCTCCAGGAATAACTGCGCCATACCCCAGCTTCCCATTGCCGGTAGGCCTCGCGCTCCGGCGAGCGATGGCACCGCTGCCGCAGCAATTCTGGCAGAGTCGCCACTTCACCGAGGGTCATGCTATCCGGAAAGATGTGACTTACGTGCTGAGCGGGATGTCCGTGCATAGTTTGTGAACCACCGCCTACCGTCGCGTGATAAGATCGTTTTTATTATATAGCTCTGCCCTCTGCGTAAGACAAGGCGGAAAGGTTAGATCTGGACGATCGGGCAGCTGTTCCGGTCGGAAGTCAGGAGGCAGATGTTGCGCACTCACCACAGGGAAACGGTGTCTATCGACGAATTGGATGCGCAGGAACGTGCGACGCTCTCGCAGGAGCTGTTTCGCCTGAACCAGCGCATCTTCGCCGGCGTGGAGCTGGAGGAGTTTGAGCGCTTGGTGATCAATCCGTCGGCCCGCTGGACCCGAATACAGATCATGCGCAACGGCGACGGTAAGGCTGTCGGCTACTGTGCCGTGCATCTGTTTGACATCGTGCTCTCTGATCGCGCGTACGCCGTCTTCCGTGCACAGGCAGGCATTCTTCGCACCTACCGGGGTGAGGGGGCCACCTTTGCCTTCGGTTTCCGGGAGGTGATTCGGTACAAATTGCTGCATCCCCTCGAACGGGTGTATTTTTTCTGCACCCCTATCCATCCATCCAGTTTTTATATGCTGTCTCGACACTTCCGTGAGATCTACCCCACCTATCGGACTCAGACCCCCCCCCGCGATACAGGCCTTGATGGGTCAACTGGCTGCGGCCTTTGGCGAACGCCCGGTGAAGGCTACAGCTCCCGAGATATTGCAGGTGGGATGGATCACGCACGACAGCGCGGAGGAGACCGCGTTCTGGCAAACACAGAGTAATCCAGACATCCAATTCTTCTTGAACGTGAATCCAGGCTATCGGCAAGGCCATGGTTTACGCACCCTGATTCCATTCACGTTGGGAAACCTGTGTGTGACAGCGTTCGCGCTCGTGAAAAGAAAGCTCGTCGCCTTACTAGACGTCGGCAGCAAGAGAGGATGAAGAAGAACTGCACACGCTCGTGCTCGGCCCATATAAACCTCTAAACCTCCAACAGCTTCATTAGCGGTCAAGATGGGGTAGCAGCCTCAATTGATTTTTCACGAAAAGCGGTTATCTTATAATTGAGCGGAGGCGTCGATGAGAGGAACACTCAAGGGAATCGAGGTCGGGCGCTGGGGCGGTGAGCAGGCCCACCGATGGGTGGGAAGCCTAAGACCCCTCCAAGGCCTCTACACAAGTGAGAAAGAGTTCTCTGGACCCGCCTCCGCTTTCGTTTTATTTCCTTTTTTCTCGTTTGACTTCGGCAGACAAATTCAAGTCTCAATGTATTGATGTCGCCTTCTTGCAACCTATGTGTTGGGGTGATCGGAGGACTTGAAAGAAGCTCTCTCGCAGCAAGAACGCATAAAAAACGGCCCGCTCTTGTGTGGAACCACGGGGCTGTCATCTGACCGGAATCACGTTCGGCAATCCTTCAGTCGCTTCAGGCTGATTGCCCCGCGCCTCAGTCTTCGTTCTGGCTCGCATCCACGGCCATGCCTAGTGGCACCGACAATCGATAGCGCGTCCCTTGAACACCCTGACTCCGCTACTGAAACAACACCCGCGCCCTTCGCACGCTGGCTGCACAAGAACGAGTCACGAACCTGAACCTACCGCACTCTCTCGGGCTACGCACCTCCTTCAATTTTTTTTATTAATCACTGGTTCTCAGAAATCAATGTCGCCTCATGCCCCATATCAGGCAGGTGGTGGCAAGATGCCCCCTTCTTTCATCACGAGACGAACTGTTTCTCTGACCTGTCTGATTCGTTCGGCTGCTCCCTCCATCAACTGCATGTTCGTCCGGCTCAGCTGAGCCAACCCCTGCTCTTGCGCCTTGAGCGCGGTGGCGGCGGCAATGCGCGGCACAACCTCCCATTCGTCCATGGTACAGATGATATTGCTGTCGCTGATGCCTCGTGCTTCGGCGCAGGTCGCCAATTCCATCGCTGCTGCGATCGCCATCTCGTCCGAGATCGTGCGGGCGCGCACATCGAGTGCTCCGCGGAAGATGCCTGGGAACACCAGGGAGTTGTTGACTTGGTTGGGGAAATCGCTTCGACCGGTCGCCACAATCCTGGCCCCGGCTTCTTTCGCTTCCCACGGCCAGATCTCCGGAACCGGATTGGCGCAGGCAAACACGATGGCATCCTTGGCCATGGTCGTGATCCATTCCGGCTTGATAATTCCCCCCGCCGAAAAGGCGATACAGACGTCCGCGCCCCGAAGCGTCTCAGGAATCCCACCCCGGCGGCCCTCTCTGTTCGTTTCGAGGCAGACATTCCATTGTTCGGCGAATTCAGGATTGTCCCGATGGTCGATGCGGTGAGTACCGAGAATGCCTCCAAGGTCACAAGCCACAATCGACGCCGGCTCTGCTCCCTTCGCCTTCAGGAATCGATAGGTGGGCACATTGGCCGCGCCCATGCCGATCATGGCGATGCGGACTTTCCCGAAAGGTTTCCCGACGATTTTCAGCGCATTGATCAAGGCGGCCAGCAGCACTGTGGCGGTTCCCTGCTGATCATCGTGCCAAACGGGAATCGAGCAGATGCGGCGCGCTTCTTCGAGGACACAAAAACACTTCGGCATCGCCATGTCTTCGAGGTTGATGCCGCCGAACGACGGCTCCAGCAGTTTGACGGTTCGGACGATCTCGTTGGGGTCTTTGGTTCCCAAACAGATCGGCACGGCATCCACCCCGCCCAGATACTTGAACAGCAATGCCTTGCCCTCCATGACCGGCAAGCCGGCCTCAGGGCCGATGTCACCCAGGCCCAACACCCTCGTCCCGTCGGACACGACCGCAATGCTGTTGGCTTTATTCGTAAGGTCGTAGACCAAGCCGGGATTGTCTTGAATGTCACGGCAGGGAGCCGCGACTCCCGGTGTGTACCACAAGGCAAAGTCGTCGAGACTGCGAATGGGGCATTTCGGGAACGTCTGAATCTTCCCCTTGTAAAAAGCATGGAGTCGCCGAGACTCCTCGGCCGGTTTCTGCGCCCTTGCGAGTAACTCTTCTTTGGTCGGCATCGGAGTCCTCTCAATCAATGAGTGCGATCGAATCGAACGCCACACCCCTCGGCCGTCCCGAACACAATACTTCGGTGTCGAGCCGCCGCATCATGTGGAGGCGGTCCGAGGGATGACAGAGCATGATCCGCCTGACGAGTCCATCCCTCCGGGACAACGGACTGTCTGTTGATAGGCCGCTTGCGTATGGAGACCGACGTTCGGTTTGAATTGGATGGGGGCTGTAACGCCCCCGATTCCAAGAAGGAAGGTTTAGTTCAGGCGGCGCTTGCCGTGATCGACGGAGAGTTTCTTGACTTCCTCGCGCGCGAGATCCTCCAGTGGATGGACCTGACGATGGGCGAGAATGACGGGATCGATCCGTTCGCCGCAGCTCACACAGTGCCAATCGAATGAACCGATTTCGAACACTTTCTCTGGAACCATGAGCCCGCCGCAGCGATGGCAGCGGTCGGCCTGCCGCTGCTTTTGGGCGACGAATGATTGTGAGATGTTGACCACAGACATACAGCTCCTCCTTGATGAATTGTGGGGTGACGCTTATGAGCCAGAATCTTGGGAAAAGATTCATCTCAGTCTCCAATTTTGCGGCACCACCGGATATAAAGCACGAGACCATAGGCAAGACGGTGGTGCATCCCCTCTTCCCCACGCTCCTTGCTGCATGTCTGCTCATCGCATCGTGCGCTTGAGTAGCGGTTGTAGCGAGTGCAGAGGCCTCGCGTTCAACACATCGTTCTTTTCTAGCCATCCCCGCCGTGCTTGCCCGACCCCATACCGAAGATTCTCGAAGTCTAGGACGCTGTGGGCGTCGGAATTGATGCTGAGCATGACGCCTTCCTCTTTCGCCATCTGACAATCGGTGTCGGTTAAATCGAGTCGGACCGGATGGGCATTGACCTCCAAGAAACAGCCCCGCTCTCGGGCATGATGGATGATACGAGCCATATCCACGTCGTAGGGCGCTCGTTCATCGATGAGCCGACCGCTGGGATGGGCCAAGAGCGTGAAATAGGGATGATCCATAGCGCGCATGATCCGCTCAGTCTGCTTCTGCCGGGAGAGCCGGAAGTGGCTATGGACAGCCCCCACCACCAGGTCGAGCCGGCACAGGTCTTCATCGGGAAGATCCAGGCTGCCATCTTCCAGAATGTCGACCTCGATCCCCTTCAATAAAGTGATACCGCTCAGAGTCGCGTTCAGCCGATCGATCTCTTCAAGCTGTTCGAACAGCTGCTTCGGGTCGAGGCCTTTGGCCATCGTCAGGCGTCGTGAATGGTCGGTGATCGCCAGATACTCGAGGCCACGCGCCCGTGCCGCTTCCGCCATTTCTCTTATGGAGTTCCGACCATCGGTCGCTTTGGTGTGAGCGTGCAAATCTCCTTTCAAATCGGCCACCTCCACGAGCGCCGGCAAACGCCCGGCCCGCGCCGCGTCGAATTCTCCGCGATTCTCCCGCAGTTCCGGCGGAATCCACGGCAGCCCGACCGCGGCATAGACCGATTCTTCGGTGGCCCCCGCCACCGATCGATCGCCCTTGAACAGGCCATATTCGTTGAGCTTGAGCCCCCGCTGCTGTGCCAATTGACGGAGCGTCACATTATGCGCCTTGCTTCCTGTGAAATATTGGAGCGCGGCTCCATAGCTGTCCTCAGGAACGACTCGCACATCCACTTGCAACTTGCATGCAAGGCGGACGCTCGCTTTAGTTGTGCCCTGCGCCAGAATCTCTTCGACTTCCGGATACGACACGAATCGATTCATCACGGGGCTGTTGGAAGCAGCGGTGACGAGGATATCGAGGTCCCCGATCGTCTCTTTGGCCCGTCGATAGCTTCCCGCCACCACGACCTGTTTCACTCCGGGAGACTCCTTCAGAAACGCGATCAGGGCTTCGGCGTATTGGGTTGCGATCGCCAATTGAAAACGCTTCTCCTCCCCGGTCCTAGCTTTCAGTTGATCTAGAATATATCGTTCTGTTTTGCCTCCAAACCCGTGGAGCGATCTTACCAGTCCGTCCTGCGCGGCTTTCTGAAGCTGATCGAGCGTCCGGATGCCGAGATCGTGATACAGCGCTTTCACTCGTTTCGGTCCGATGCCAGGAATTCTTAGCAATTCCGTGAGAGTCTTCGGAACCTTCTTGCGATGTTGTTCGAACATGGCGGCGGTACCGGTTTCGACGACCTCCTTGATCTTTGCCGCGAGGTCTTCGCCGATACCAGGCAGTTCTGTTAGATCCTCTCCCTCGTCAAGCATCGCGGCAACCTCACGAGGGAGGTCACGGAGGGTGCGTGCTGCATTGCGATAGGCGCGGATGCGGAATGGGTTAGATCCTTCGATCTCGAGTAGGTCTGCCATCTCGTCGAACACCGCCGCGACATCGGCATTATGCACCGGCATGTTGCACCGCGCCTTTCGTATGACGACCGACAGGAAACGGCGTCACAGGGCTCTTAGCCTCCTCTGCGTGGAGACCGTTTCTTGACTGGCTGGACTCTCGTCCGTCTGGCTCGCTGCCGTTCCTTTTCCAGTCTCAGCTTCTTGAACCGCTTTGCCTGGATCTTCGGCAAATTCTTAAACGACGGGCGCTGCTTCATCCGGCTCCCTCTCGACTCCCGAGTAAGTGGGATCGATCGCGCTTTTCATTCGCCAGCAGTTGCTCCCGTTTCTTAACCCGTACGACGAGGCCGCAAGCTGATCCCTATTCTTCTTTGTCTTCTTTGCCCATGCTCGGTGGTTTAGGCCCTGCAGGACCCATACTCGACATCCATTTTTGCGCCCTGGACGACGATCATCAGAACCCACTCAGGACAATGAGCTCGTTTATTCACAGTCCTCATCCCTGAGGAATACCCCGGCGCCTTTCAATCAATGTTGAACGAGGCAACATCCCTACAAATGCCTCTGCCCCATAATGCTACAGGCTCACTCGTCATATTCGCGGGACTTAAATTTAATAACGTTCTAACCCACTGCATTTTCTAGGGGACGCTCGCGATCGTTCATCTCTTCCACCTCTGGCACTGTCGATGCACAGACCTCAGAGCAGGGCTACCGGCCCTTCATCAATCACACAAGGAGGCTATAGACATGAGTGCATTAACACGGTGGGAACCAGCATCTCGTTGGAATCCGTTCAAAGAAGCCGAAGAAATGGAGAAGCGTCTGTCGAACTTCTTCGGTCGGACATCTGTACCGACCGGAGGCGATAAGAAAGAGGCCATCACGGTCGCCGAATGGTCGCCACTGGTGGATATCACCGAAGATGAGAAGGAATACCTCATCAAAGCGGAAATCCCGGAAATGAAAAAGGAGGACATCAAGTTGAATGTCCATGATGATGTCCTCATGATCACTGGTGAGCGTAAATATGAAAAGGAAGAGAAAGATAAGAAGTACCATCGAGTGGAACGCGCCTATGGCAGCTTTATGCGGAGTTTTACTCTTCCTGAAGATGCCGACGGATCCAAGGTGAACGCCGAGTACAAAGACGGCGTGCTGAAAGTGCATCTTCCAAAGTCAGAAAAGGCCAAACCGAAGGCGATTGAAGTAAAGGTGAGTTGACCTCAGGAAGAGCAGTATTTTGTTTGGGCACCCCATCTCCGATGGGGCGCCAAGCTGGCTTATCGTGTAGGGCCGCGAGCTTAATGAGCGGAAGGGAAAGGCGTGACGTTCAAGAATCGCGAAGAGGCAGGTCGTCGGCTCGTTGAGCGGTTGATCCAGTACCGTGATGACCCAACAGCCATCATCATCGCGCTCCCACGAGGCGGGGTCGCCGTCGGGTACCAGCTGAGCCTTGGGCTGCATCTTCCGCTGGATGTGTTCATCACTCGCAAACTGGGAGCGCCGGATAACCCCGAGTATGCACTCGGTGCAGTGGGCGAAACAGGGACGGTCTATCTGAACCCTGAGGCAATGCGCGCGTACGGTCTTTCTCGCTCGGACGTCGAGGAGGTGGTTCATGTGCAGCAACAAGAGATCGCTCGACGGCAGAGCATGTACCGACAAGGTCGGCAGCTTCCCACGCTTACCGACCGCAACGTTATTCTGGTGGATGATGGGATCGCCACCGGTTCCACGTTCTTCGCAGCTGTCCAGTCGATCAGACACCTCAAACCGCGCCGCCTGATCGGAGCTATTCCGGTTGGCCCAGTGGACACTATTCCTGAGGTTCGCGAACAGGTGGATGAGTTAGTAATCCTTGCCACACCTGACCCATTCTGGGCTGTGGGCAATCACTATACCGACTTCGCCCAGGTCAGCGATCACGATGTGGTCGAGTATCTGAACCTCGCGGAAGAGTCGCAGTTGGAATGGAAAGAGCGGACACATTCCTCGACGGGCTTACCGTCACAATAAGAGAAGCTCGCATGAAGACGAAAACCAAGACACCCGCAAGTTGGTGGCTCGACTCCAGAAGGAGGCTTATGTGAGCGTACGAGGTAGCGCAACGTCGACGGTCGTCTCACTGGTTCTCCTCATCGCATGTGTCGTCGGAGTCGGCACAGCTTCGGCGAAAATCGTCGTTCCGTCCGGGTCGGTGATTGAGGTAGACAAGGCGACGGTCAACACCGTCGTCGAAGCCTTTGAGCAGGCGGAACAAGCGATCAAAGCCCATGACCTTGAACAGGTCATGGCCATCTATTCCTCCAAGTACAACTACCATGGGTTGAAGAAGGACGATATTCGCAAAATCTGGAACGGGCTCTTTGATGAGTACGAAGAGATCGCCAGCACCCATCTCTTCACGAAGATGACCAAGGTTGGAGCGGGGAAGGATGCCGTGCTGGAGGTCACCTGTACGGGGCATCTGTGGGCCAGGTCAAAAACCAGCGGTCTCTATATCCCCATCGACAGTTGGTATGAAGAAATACACTACCTCGTCCTCGAAGACGGGGCTTGGCGTCTTCGGGGCAACCTTGGTGAATCACCACGCGTGCTTCCGTTCGGCACTGCGCCACATCCACTGTTTTGACGTTTGTATGGGAAAGGTCATCGCATGAGAGTCGTCATTGGTGTTGATTGGTCCGATCAGGCCTTCGCCGCGGTTACCCAAACGTTCCAACTCTATCATCCAACCGACGTCGCGCTGGTTCATGGCGTCGATTTAGGGATTTGGCAACATCCGGTCGTAGCCCAAGCCGGCAACGTACAAGGATACGATGATTTCCGAAACGCGATGGTCGATGCAGGACACAAGGCTCTGGATCACGCCGCTACCATGATTCCACCAGAGATCGAGTCAATCAGGAAGGTCAATGAAGTCGACAGTCCCGCTCAACTCATCCTCGACAGCGCTGACAACCTCTCGGCCGATCTCATTGTCGTCGGCGTGCGCGGACGAAACCGTCTTTCAGAATTCGTCCTCGGAAGCGTGTCCCATCGTGTGCTCCTGCATAGTTCACGTCCGACGCTGATCGTCAGAGGCGCGGCGCGCAAAGTTCAGCGGGTACTCATCGCGATTGAGTGCCGAGAGGATGCCGACCGAATCGTGAAATGGTTGACGCAACATCCATTCGCCGACCCTGCCGAGCTGTGCGTGCTCCACGCCGTCGTTCCGATCGGAGTGGATGACCCCTATGACGCACTGGGAACCAGGACCTGGTGGGAAGGAGCCGAGCGCTATGCAGAGGAACTGGTCGCATCGACCGCCAGCAAGCTCTTGAACTCCCAATATAAGGTGAGCACGAAAGTCGCCATGGGCAATCCTGCAGCAATGATCGAACAGGAGGCGAAGGCCATGGATCTCGTGGTTGTGACCTCCCATGGACGCAAGGGAATTTCTCGCTTTCTCATAGGGAGTGTGTCCCATGCCGTCGTTCACCATGTGACCTGTCCAGTGCTTGTTCTACGGTGAAAGGAGCGAAGATGAAGGCGCCGCTGACTCTCGCACTGCTCTTCGTTGCTCTCTCGACCTCTGTGGTCTTGGCTCAAGCGATTCGAGGGGATTCGAAGGCCGGACAGGGTGTGTATGAGCAACAGTGTCTCCGTTGCCATGGGGCTAACCTGGATGGGAATGGGCCTGACAGCCAAGATTTGATCGTCCAACCAGCCGATCTTCGATCTCAGATCAGTCGTTCGAAGACGGATTGGGAACTGCTCGTGGCGATTTCGAACGGCGTCTTATTCAGCCCGATGCACAGCTTTCGCGGTAAGCTCACGGATGAGCAAATGCTGGATGTGCTGTCTTATATTAGATCCATATCACCTCCGGACATCACCAGTTAGTACGGGGCCGTGTCCTTCCAGCAAGCAACCGGTAATCATTCTATTCGGTGGCTAACCTACTGCCTGTTCGTTCTTCTGATCTTGTGCGCACCCAATATTCCGGCTGCGGAAACTACTCCGGACATCGAAGTCTTCGTGCGCGCAGGCTGCCCTCATTGCGAAGCCGCGAAGACCTTTCTCGATGAACTTCTGCAGGAACAGCGTTCACTTCACATCGTGCTCTACGACATCGCTGAGGACGACGCGGCGCGACAGCGACTGGCAACATTGGCAAAGGACCGGGGCATCACAACCATCGGTGTTCCGACATTCCTCATCGGCACGGAGGTCATCGTCGGGTTTCGCTCATCCGACACGACTGGTGCCGAGATTCGAGCCAAGCTGGGCCAGGAGGCCTCAGGTGCCATCCATCCACCGGTCGAAAGCATCGAGACGGGATGGTTCGGCCCGCTTCGTGTCCATGATCTGGGCCTTCCGTTGTTCACCGTCGTTATCGGTTTGCTCGATGGCTTCAATCCTTGTGCGATGTGGGTCCTGCTCTTTCTCTTGTCGCTGCTGGTCAATCTACAGGATCGGCGGAAGATGGCACTCATCGCTGGAACGTTCGTCATCATGAGCGGATTGCTTTACTTTGCCTTCATGGCGGCATGGCTCAACGTGTATCTCGCAATTGGCCTGTCGCGCTCCGTTCAGATCGGGCTCGGCGGTATCGCGTTCTTCATCGGAGTGGTGAATGTGAAAGATTTCTTCGCTCTTCACCGAGGTATTTCGCTGAGCATCCCCGAGTCCGCGAAGACTGGCCTTTACGCTCGTATCCGCCGCATCCTTCAGGCCGAACATTTAGCCGGAGCCTTGGTGGGCGTCATCGTTTTGGCCGGGCTGGTGAATACGATTGAATTGCTCTGCACAGCGGGATTCCCAGCGATCTATACTCAGATCCTGACGATACAGCAGTTGCCGACATGGGAATACTATGGTTATCTTGGATTGTATAACATGGCCTACATTCTTGACGACGGTCTCATGGTGACCATTGCGGTGATCACGTTGACTCGCAGGAAGTTGCAGGAACGTGCCGGCCGGTGGTTGAAACTGACCGGTGGAGCTGTGATGTTAAGCTTGGGCCTCGTGTTAATATTGAAACCTGAATGGCTGGCCCTTTAGATACACGTACGATGCGATCCGTTCGCCCCCTTTACATTCCGCCCCTGGAGACCGATCACAGTGAGTCCGGTTCGCTCATCATGCGTGATGGATCGACCGCCGCAATCCGACCTGCTGAACCGTCGGATGCACCGCTGATGCAACAGTTCGTCGATCGGCTATCCCCTGAATCGAGACGCCACCGATTTTTCTCGGAAAGCTCTCCGTCTTTGGACAGTATCGCCGCCTTGTGTAATTCTTCTAACCCACGTTCGCAGTTCACGCTGATCGTGACGCGAGTATGGGAAGGCATACCACGTATCATCGCCGCTGGGTCTTACTGGGCGAGGAACGGGCAGACGGCGGAAGTGGCCATGGCCGTGGACGATGGGTTTCATGGGAAAGGCCTAGGGACGCTGCTGCTGGAACGACTGGCCTTAGTCGCCATCCGACACAGGTTTACTCACCTTTGGGCTGTCACTCACGCCGATAATTTGGCCATGCGCGAGGTATTCCGAGAATCAGGGTTTACCACCCATGAAGCCTACGAAGGCGAGGCCATGGAAGTGGAGTTGTCACTGATCCCCACGGAAACGACTGTCACTCGTGCCGAGGTCCGTGAACGGCTCGCCACAACCGCTTCACTCCGCCCGTTTTTCCACCCCCGCTCCGTGGCCATGGTCGGTGCATCGCGCGATCCAAAGAGCATCGGCTATCGACTCCTCGATGCACTCCGAACCAATCAATTTGCGGGTGCCATTTATCCGGTCAACCCACATGCTTCAGAGATCGCCGGAGTTCCTGTCTATTCCTCAGTACACACGATTCCCGAATCAGTGGATCTCGCCATCATCGCTGTGCCTCGGCAGCACGTGTTATCCGTTGTCGATGATTGTGCAGACAAAGGTGTCCGGGCGTTGGTGGTCATTACGGCAGGCTTTGCGGAAGTGGGAGCTGAAGGAGCGGAGCTCCAGAGTCAGCTGGCCGAAAAGATCCGGCAATACGGCATGCGCATGATCGGGCCCAATTGCTTCGGAATCTTGAACACGGACCGCGACGTACGAATGAATGCCACTTTTACCACGCTGTTTCCCCCTCAGGGCCGTGCTGCCATGTCGTCGCAAAGCGGCGCCATCGGGATTGCAACCCTTGCCGGCGCACGGCGATTTCACTTGGGCATCTCTTCCTTTGTGAGTGTGGGAAACAAGGCCGATGTGTCCACCAACGATCTGTTGCAATATTGGGAAGAAGACCCTTCCACGAATGTCGCTCCTATACGTGTACGTGGAGTCCTTCGGCAATCCTCGAAAATTCGCCCGCCTCGCGCGTCGCGTGAGCCGCCGCAAACCGATCATCGCGGTCAAAGCTGGACGCTCACAATCGGGGCGGCGTGCGGCAAGTTCTCACACAGCGGCGCTTGCAGCCAGCGATGTTGCCGTTGATGCCTTATTTCATCAAGCCGGCGTCATTCGCGCAGAATCGCTCGAGGACTTATTGGCCCTAGCTTCTGGGCTATCAAATCAACCCCTCCCACTGGGTCGGCGAGTAGGCATCATCACGAATGCGGGAGGGCCTGCCGTTCTTTGTACTGACGCCTGCGAGGAAAGTGAGTTGGTTGTTCCGGAATTGTCTGCCCAGACCAGGGCAACTCTCTCATCCTTTCTCCCGTTGGCCGCCGCGCTGAGCAACCCCGTCGACTTGATTGCTTCTGCCACACCGGATCAGTACGCCAAGGGGATTGAAACTCTCCTCTTGGCTGATGAGATCGATGCGCTGATCATCCTCTATATGGCTGTGACCGTGACAGATACGGCAGAGATCGCCCAGGGCATCATGGCTGGAATTGAGAATGGGCGAAAGGCTGGGGCGAATGCCAAGCCTGTGCTCATTGGCTGGATGGCGGAAGGTGACATGGACCGTACGTTTAGTTCTCAAACAGAAACCCTTCCCGCCTACCATTTGCCGGAGACCCCCGCACTCGTGCTCGGCAAAGCGGCGACTTACGCGGAGTGGCGACAACAGCCGGCTGGCATGGTGCCCGACTTCGATGATCTGAATCTTCCAGCCGTTCGGACAATCTGTGCCGACGCTCTTTCGCGTCGCGGAGCGGGCTGGTTGTCGGTGGAGGAGACACGAAATGTCCTGAGTGCGATCCGACTTCCTGTTCAGCCAGGAGGAGTGGCTAGAACCGCTGATGAAGCAGCGGGCTTGGCAAGGCGAGTGGGTTATCCGGTCGCCGTCAAACTGGCCTCACATCAGATTGTGCACAAAACTGAGATCGGCGGCATGCAATTGAATCTCACGAACGAAGAGGCGGTTCTCAAAGCGTTTGACTCGATGAGAACGCGACTGGCCGAGACCAATCAGCTCGACGCCATGGAAGGCGTGCTCGTGCAGCCGATGCTCACAGGCGGCGTGGAGGTCATGATCGGAGTCACGGATGATCCCCTCTTCGGCCCTCTTATGGCTTTTGGCCTCGGTGGAATTCACGTCGAGATCCTTGGCGATGTGCAGTTCCGCATCACGCCCCTCACCGACCGTGACGCTGTAGAGATAATCCGAGGGATCAAAGGCTATCGCTTGCTCACCGGCTATCGCGGGCACCCCCCGGCCGATCTTGATGCCTTGGAAGAAACGTTACTGCGAGTATCTCGTCTCGTTGAAGAAATTCCGGAGATCAGCGAACTCGATTTGAATCCGATCTTCGCGCTCCCACCAGGCCAAGGCTGCCGAATTGTGGATGCAAGAATACGGGTCGTGAGACAAACCTGATGCTTACGGTAACCTAGGAGTCCCGCAGATAAGGCTATATGTGTCCAAATTGGAAACGAGGGTACAATCCTGATGTGATCACTACGGGTTTAGAGAGGGCGGTTTCAAGTTCCAAGTGCAACGGGTGAATAATGGCGCAGGTGCGCATGGACTTCCAGCGGCGTGGCAAAGTTGAGACATTTTCGTGGGCGTGTGTTCAGGCGATGAGCGATGGCGTTCAACTCGCGCTGCGTGTATCCCGACAAGTCCGTGCCCTTAGGCAAGTACTGGCGCAGCAGGCTATTCGTATTCTCGTTGGTGCCGCGTTGCCAGGGGCTGTACGGATCGGCAAAGAAGATCTGGATCGCGAGCCGCCGGGCCAACTGCTCGTGCTCGGCCATCTCTTTGCCCCGATCGTACGTCAGCGTTTTGCGCAGCGCGGCGGGCACATGCCGGAGTTTCTTCGTAAAGCCCTGGCGGGCACTCGTCGCATCCGTCCCCTCCATCCGAGCCAGGATGACCAGACGCGTCGTCCGCTCTACCAGCGTGCCGACCACCGAGCCATTACGGGCTCCCTTGATGAGATCGCCTTCCCAGTGGCCCGGCACTGTGCGGGTAACCGCTTCGGCAGGGCGCTTAGCCATCGGCGTCATATTGGGAAGCTGGCCCCGTCGATCCGTTCCCCGCGCCCGAGGCCGCCGCGCTTTGCGTGCCTGACGCAGTGCTGCCCGCAGTTCGCTCCGCAGCGTGCCGCGGGGCAGCACATAGAGCCCCGCATAGATCGTCTCGGCCGAGAGGTGCTTGCTCATGTCGTCAGGATACGCACGTTGAAGCCGCCCAGCAATCTGCTCAGGAGAGCAGCCCTGCACCAGATGTGTCTGTGTCAAGGGCCATCCAAATGTCCCCAGTTCGGGTCATCGACAAGTCCCCACCCGGGTTAGGTGGTTGTTGCCGTTTCCTCCAGTCGCACGAGCCCTGCTTTGAGCTTCTCCTTGAGCCGATACGAATGGCCCCGGATATTAATGGTGATCGCATGGTGCAGCACCCGATCCAGGATCGCAGTCGCGAGCACCCGATCGCCAA
>Ga0224496_10000831_pt1 | contig 20537 bp, 18 predicted proteins | sample SF_Jul11_sed_USG_2_FD_168127 | JGI IMG/M metagenome (GOLD analysis project Ga0224496, IMG submission 168127) | Sediment microbial communities from San Francisco Bay, California, United States - SF_Jul11_sed_USGS_8_1 | ecosystem: Environmental > Aquatic > Marine > Sediment | place: USA...
GACCGATTTGCGGATTTTATCCTGAGTCGTGTCGAAGGACTCAAACAAGGCCCGCAAAACGAAAGGAGCGTCCGACCCAGAGGCCAGCCAGCAGGCGTCGGACATTAGGAGAGGGAGGAACTTGGAATACCCGGGGCTTGCGCGTCTTGGTTCACCCGAAGGCGCCGAGCAAATAAGTTCAGCTTTTGCTTGAAAAGTGGGCCGGAAATATTCCAATTACCAATCCATGTAACCGAATGGGGTCTTCGGTTACTTTTTCCTGGCTACCAAGACTGTGGTGGTTAGCTAAATTCTTTCTATCAAAGTTAGCGCGGAGGACCACGTGGCGTGAGCCCGTGGGAGAAAGCGCTCCCCGCTGGAAGCGGGGGATTCTTTCCCAATGAGGTATTTGTGATGCTATGAGGACATGGAAATTCGCCTCAGAAGTCATTGAAGCCTTCCTGGTTCTTTTTTTGACTGTGGGGTAGAGTGAAGTCGTGTTCTTGCTCTGTGCGAGAAACATCAAGAATAAGCGGACAAAGGCCTCATTCAGTTCGAATTTGAGTTTTAAGTGACACGCGGCGTAAGCCCGTGGATATCTACTACAAAACCTTACAAAACGCCTGAATCTATTGGGTTTGGTCTAAGTGGTAACAGTTCTCTCGGGGGAAGTGTTACATTTTCCCTGTTTTTTGTCATTTCATTTGTCCATCCGTTTTTCAGCAGTCTTTCCTGGCCTGGTAGCGTGGCCGAGCAGTGCAGCCGACACCGGAGAAAAGGCACGCACTGTTTGAGCCCTTCGAGAAGACTCAGGCCAAGCTCCGCGAGTTTACGCGCCGCCGGAGTCGGCTGCACTGCGCAGGGAACCCGAAAAGCTTGTCCCTGCGGAGGCAGGGGGCCACGCCACGGCCAACATAGTTTTGGCTACTTTTGCCAAAACAAAAGTGGCTCGTCCGCGGGGCGAGACCCGTCAACAACACATAACGATTGAACATCCTCGAACAATCTGACGACGTTAACAGGTCATAACCCTTCCCCCTGCGGTTTGTCCCGCCCTAGAACAACCCTAGAAATTAGGAGGGAGAAAAATGATGAATTTAATTTGTAAGATGGATTCTCGATGAAAAATGTCGAGAATGACGGAAGGGGAAACAAAAACAACAGCCTCACGCGTTCCACTCCTCAAGCTTTCCTGATTTCCCGACGCCTGCTGTCCGGCTTTTGGGATGAACGCTCCTATCGTTCGGCGGGCCTTGTCTGAGCCCTTCGAGAATCCTCAGGGCAAGCTCCGCGAGTTGGTCCGCCCCCTCCTGGCGTTCATCCCTCCTAATCTGGCCGGACCGGGCGTCAATGGTTTTGGGGACTTTTGCCGAAACAAAAGTCACTCGGCTGTCGGGCCGAGACCCGACACTCACAAGCAAGATATGCAAATTGTCAATTAAATTTACAATTTACAAAACACGTGGTAGGGTGCAGGCATGAACTTTATCCCTCGTACAGCCAATTCTAGCCTGCAAACACTCGCGAAATCCTACCCGGCTGTGATCGTCACGGGGCCTCGACAATCCGGGAAAACCACCCTCACCCAAACCGTATTTCCTGAAAAACCCTACGTGTCTCTAGAAGATTTAGACATCCGGGAATTTGCGAGTCAGGACCCTCGCGGATTTTTGAACCAGTACCCGGACGGAGCGATTTTAGACGAGGTTCAACGCTGTCCCACAATTTTTTCCTATCTCCAAACCCGTCTTGATCGCGCGAAGAAGATGGGGATGTTTGTGCTTACCGGATCCCAACAATTTGGTTTATTGTCCGATGTGTCCCAAAGCCTTGCAGGCCGCGTGGCCAAAATTGCACTCCTGCCTTTCAGTTTTCAAGAATTGCAAAATGCCCAACGTGAACCCAAGAAGATCGAACAATTATTATTCACAGGATTATACCCCCCCATATATGATCGCAACCTGGAACCATCCATTTGGTATCATAATTACGTCGACACCTACCTCGAACGTGATGTGCGTCAACTTATCCAGGTGCGAAACCTGAGCACCTTTCAGCGATTTCTGCGTATGTGCGCGGCGCGGACCGGCCAGTTATTGAATTTATCCAGTCTGGCCAATGATTGCGGCATTACCCATAACACGGCGAAGGCCTGGATTTCCGTACTTGAAGCCAGCTTTATCATCCATTTGCTGCAGCCACACCACCAAAACTTCAACAAGCGATTAATTAAATCACCGAAGCTCTATTTTTACGATAGCGGTCTTGCGGCTTGGCTACAAAACCTCCAAAGCCCTGCGCATCTGTCAACCCACCCTGCCCGGGGACCGTTGTTTGAAACGTGGGTTGTTTCTGAATTAGTAAAATATCGATTCAACCACGCCATGGCCTCAAACCTCTATTTTTGGCGTGACAGTTCTGGCAATGAAGTCGATGTGTTAGTGGATCAAGGACATACCCTCATGCCCATTGAGATTAAATCCGGGCAGACGGTGGTTGCTGATTTTTTTGAAGGGTTGACAAAATTTTCCATCCTCGCCGGGAAGAAAGCCTCAACCCCATCCCTCATTTATGGGGGAGAACACGTCCAGACGCGCGAAAAAATCGCCGTATACCCATGGAAAAACATTCAAGCTCTGTCTCCCATCCTGGCTCCTTCATCTGCTGAATGAAGAACAAATGCTCTGACGGCCTTTGGGACAGTCCAGGCCCCTAGCTCGCCGCTAAGGCGAGACCTGGTAACAACAACAAACGCTTGATGAATACGTAGGATGGATTCTTGATTGAAAATGTCGAGAATGACGGAAAGGGAAACACGCACAAAAGCCTGCCGAGTTCCAAGCCTCAACCTTGTCTGAATTTTCGACGCCTGCTGTTCGGCTTTTGGGATGAACGCTCCTATCGTTCGGCGGACCTTGTCTGAGCCCTTCGAGAATCCTCAGGGGCCAGCTCCGCGAGTTGGTCCTCCCCCTTCCTTGCGTTCATTCCTAGCAATCTGGCCGGACTGGGCGTCAATGGCTTTGGTGACTTTTGCCAAAACAAAAGTCACTCGGCTGTCGGGCCGAGACTCGACATTTATCGGAAGGCCCCTTGGCGATAGAGACGACAAAACGTGGTCAAGCCAGCCCAAATGGGATGTTTCCGTTGTGTAGGAGTCAATTCAATTTTCACCCCGGAATGCCGCTCAATGTTCCAGATGAGATAATCTTCTCCGCCTTCGTGGACTTTATTGACTGATGAGGGTCTTGTGTATAGCCATTCTCAGGTTTGTACGCTTTTTGATTTCTGAGAATACGCCTCTTTAGGCCAGCGACGTTTCATGCATATCCATTGTCCTGGGGCTTCTCTAATCCACTGTTCAAATTTCCTATTCAATTGACACGTCATATTGATGGCCTGTTCCGTGGAAGATGCTGCAGGATTGTCGGGGAGTATTGGTTTGTCTGCACAAATTCGGTAACGATAGTCTGGTAGTCGCACAACATGAACTGGGATCAACGCGCATTGGTAGCGCAAGGCAAGGCGAGCCGGCGTGGTATTAGTGGGGGTCTCAATACCAAAGAGGGGGATCATCTCGGCACCATCCAGCCGCGTGTCTACGGCCAACCCAATTGAACGGCCATTCTTGAGTTCGCGAGCTAGTGTTCGAATACCGCCATCACGGGATACCAGGCGTGCGGGGAAGGCTTTTCGTAATTTGAGAAAGAATTCTCTGAAATAGGGATTGGACTCCGGTGCATAGATGATAGAGACACACAAATTATACTGGGCTGCCAAAAAATTAGTGAATTGCCAGGCTTGAGTGTGTGCCGTCACAAAAACGATGGGTTGATCACCAAGCAAAACTTCTTCGCTCTCTTGGGCAATGGAAAATTCAAGACGTTGCTCACGCTGTTCCCATACTGTAAGCATATGAAGCAATTCTGAAAGAGCGAGACCCAGGCTGCGAACGGTTTCTCGGCTAAGTTGCTGGATCTCTTGTTCGGTTTTATCGGGAAAGGCTAGTCGCAAATTTTTTTGGGTTGTTCTCATTCTTGAAGTGAAACCAGCGAGACTTTTGATAAGCCAGCCACTAAGCCTGCCCGATAGCTGCAGAGGTAATGCGCCTAATATCAGCACAATTCCAGCTAATAGCCATGCTTCCAGTTTCCACGCAATTTTTTTCAGAAAGGGGAAACGCCGGATTAGACGCCGAGGAACGAGACAGTGTTCAGCCATAGTTCATCCTACGAAGTATGGTGCGAAAAATCTAGCAAGTGCGCTTGAGTCGGTTTGTGATAGTAGGAACTGAGCATGCCGCCGAATCGCTCTTGCCGGCGAGCCGGCCTATCGCGGGCATACATGATGGTGGCTATCGAGTAGGACGGAACATGAGGTAAGAAAGGCACCATTCTCGCGGCAGGCTGGTGAATGCTGGGCCTGACCTCGGAAAGAAGCATGCTCCTACTGGATACCACAAGAAAAAGAAGAGCTAGAGTCAGGCACTTGCCACAAAACCATTCAAGAAGAATGGGCCATTCGGTTACATTTTCGAGAAATCTCAAGTTGTTGGCAGAAGGAAATTCTGTTCAAATCAATACCTTAGAATATCCCTATGCTTTTAAGAATGGCCAAAAATATCATAGTTCCCCTAGGCGAAATGTTACATGTTAAGTATTTTTTGTTATTTCATTTGTCCATTAGTTTGTCCAACTCGCAGGCTCCTCTGCTTGAAGATTGAGCACTTCAACCCTCCCCTGCGTCCGACGCCTATTGTCCGGCTTTGGGGATGAACGCTCCTATCATTCGGCGGGCCTTGCCTGAGCCCTTCGAGAAGCCTCAGGACGAGCTCCACGAGTTGGGCTGCCCCCCTCCTTCCGTTCATTTTTTCCAATCTGGCCGGACTGGGCGTCAATGGTTTTGTTGACTTTCGCCGAATCAAAAGTCACTCGGTTGTCGGGCCGAGACCCGACATTTATCGGAAGGCCCCTTGGCGATAGAGACGCCAGAATGTGGTGAGGCCAGCCCAAATGGGATGCTTCCGTTGGGCGGGAGTCAACTCTACTTTTACCCCGGAATGCCGCTCAATTTTCCAAATGAGATAATCGGCGCCCCCGCTGAATGTAAACGCCGCCTTCATCAGGCGCAAAATCGACAAGAACTTTCCCTGAATTTTTCGAACAGCCCAAGCCATTCGATTTCTGGTGGCACTCCATCTCGAAGGTTCCATCTCATACCAAGTGATGCCATTTTTTTGAATGACCTGCACTTTGGGAAAATGCGCCGAAACCGCGGCATGGGCAGCTTGTTCATAATAGGCTTGATTACTGTCCCACAAGGTTGAGACCCGCCTTTTTGATTCAGCACGTAATTCCGCGCCATAGCTAAGTCCCAAGCCAATACTCCAGACATCTTTTGCAGAAAATTTCGGCGGCATCTGGGGAACCACATTTCCCAAAAAGGTGACCACCGCGTTCCCCAAGCCTTCGATAATCCGTTGACTCATCGCTTGGCTCGGACAGGCCATCACGGCCGTCGGTTGTGCGAACCGGCCCCAAAAATAGGAATGAAACCACTTGGGTGTGACACTTCGCTCAAAATCCTCTAACGACAAGACCGCATATTTCATCCGCACGGTGCGTCCGTCGACGGGAACTTCTCCATAAAACACATTGGGGGGGAGCCAGTGGTTCACACGCGCCAGCCACGTTGACGGATACACGGCGAAATACCGATCCACCAACACATAACAATCCACCAATCCATCTTGATCGGTGCCCGCCCGTAAGCAGGAGCCATAGAGGAGGATGCCCTGAACGGCCTGACCATATTTGTTGGCGAGAAATTGTCCTACAGCCTGAATGGAAGAAGGAATAGGTTGACGACTTGGCTGACCGACGATCCTCAACATTTCCTGGGAAAGAGGCATGATTATTCAGCTGGTAATCGCACAAAAGACAGCTGCCCTGGGGAATCGAGGACCAGTGGTTCTTGAGGTTTAGAGGAGGTATAGACTTCTCCATCTAAGACAAAACCGCTGTCAAAACTCAAGCGTATTTCCGAGAGGTTGTCACTCACATACCCATGGTCTTTTGTCGCCAAGGGATGCGATGCTCCACGAAGCACCGCTGGCAACACACGCCATAAATGGCGATAGGGGACACGCAAGCTGGTAAAACGTAAAGGCCCTGAATTCGTACTCCAAAACGGCTTCATCCCTAAGAATAAGCGATCTAACGTGGTCACCATCACCACTAAATATTCCTGTTCCTGAGGATCCGCCTCTCCCGCAGTCACACGTACGGAGATCGGATTCAATCCCTTTCGAGAACCCGTGGCCAACGCTACTAAGAATTTTAGCATAATGAGCCCGGCACCCCATTCCCCTAAACGCCCGATCGACTGCTTGGTTTCCAGACCCATTTTCGTGCCATGGTAAATGGCACCTGCCCCGAAAAACATTCCAAGAAGCGGCGCTCGTTCCTCCGGAAAACAGACACGAAGAATCGGGCGTGATTCAAACAGGAGTTTGGCGTGCCCTGTTCGGGCTTGGGTGAAAAACTGATCCAGCGTTTTCTCCTCGAACCGTCCTAAGCCCACATCGCCAGCCATCAAATTGGCTGTTCCTGCCGGCAGGAGCGCGAGCGAAGGCATAGTGGAAAACGGACGATGATTAAACAAGGCTCCCATCGCCGCCTGAATGGTCCCATCACCGCCTGTGATCGCCACACAATCAATGTCCCGTTGGGCAAAGCCCTTGAGGGCTTCGAGAATATCGGCAGGCGTGTTGACCTCAGCGCAGAGAACTTCTGGATACCCAACCAGGATGTCCCGAATAAGAGCGGGATTGCGTCTATTCCGTCCACTTAGCGGATTATGGAGAAGTCCGACACGCATCTGAAAAGAAGTAAGAAGTGAAAAGTGAGGAGTGAGTAGCAAAAGAAAAAGAAATGAGAAGCGCCTCAAAATAAGCGAGAAGCCACAGAGGCAGAAACAGAAAGACTTTTCTGCTTTCTTACTCGTTACTCCTTACTTTCCACTTCTCCCTTTTTACTTAATGGTGGCCGGAGGATTGGTAAACAATCGCACAGCCAAAGCATCTCGCCCATTCACTGGGTCAATCTCAGCCAACCAGGAGGTGAGTGACCCTGTCGTGCTCTTTTCCAGCCCAGCCATGGCTAGCCTTCCTAACAAAATCAATGTAGAAACAACAGTCCAGATGGCCACCGCTTCTAAACCAAGATCTGGTCGCCCAATCAGAACACTGCCCGTAAGAAAAATCATATTCGGGTTTCGCCGTGCGGTAATGAGTCGAAAATAGGAGTCAAACGGCTTCCAACAAAAAATGACAAATCCTCCCAACCACCACTGAAATATGCCCTCAACGATTCGGCCAAAAATATACCCGATCACGATCACCCAACAGGTGGTCACCAAGGTCACCTCCAACACCAATGGAGCAAAGGAAAGGAGGCCCACTCCCCACGCCAGGTACCAGAGCGGTGGGTGAATCAGATCAATGCCATGGTCAAAAACATTCCCCAATTTCGTGGATGTGACCGTGACTCTGGCCAATTTTCCATCTACCGTATCGAGAAAAGTCATGACCCACCCCAAAGCCAGACCAAGAGCAAAATGCCCGTAACAAAAAAGAATTCCCGCCAGAATCACCAGAGCCAAACTCAGCGTTGTCACCTGGTTAGGGGAAATCCCTGATAAGGTACACCAGCGAGTGACCCGTTGTGCCGGTGCCGGCCACCAGAATTTGGTGATGAAATCCGTCACCCCTTTATACGATCCTGAAAACAAATGTTGTTCCAAGGCGACTCGATTGTCTTCACGTATGGGCAACACGTAGGGATGATCGGCCTTTCGCAATTCATTCGAAAAGGAGCCGGACAGATCTTCTAATGTCACTCTTCTTAGATTGGGAATTTCGGCAAACTGCCCCGCTTCCATACTTTGCATAACTGCCGGAGCCACGGAGGCCTCCACATGCGCGGCAACAGGGACAAGGGCTTGGCCTTGACCCATCTCTAAAATCACGTTCTCTTCCTTCGTTAAACTGCGTAACACCCGCTCATCGAAAATAAAATCTCCACGGGTGATGAGGACGGAACTTCCGGCAGGCACATTTTGAACATCAGCCCACCCCGCATGAGGGCCAATCCGATTCAGCATTCGCTCCAACCGTTCGCGAGAGGTCAACCCCCACAATCGAATGTCCGACTCCCGACATAGAGACCAATACATGCGCTTCATCCGAATGATCGTCCCTTTATAAAGTAATGGTACATCTAGGTTTTCTCCATCATGAAAAGTACACCCACCATAGAATGGCCGTAGCCAGAACAATGCCGAGAAAGGGGATGATGGTGGTGAGGAAGGCTGAGGCGCCTAATAAGATCCCTAAATTTTCCAATATTTCTGTTGTCAGATAATAGCCAATCCCAACCAACCCCCCTAGCATAATTCGCTTGCCCGCTGAGCTACTTCTCAAGGGGCCAAAGGCAAACGGCAACGCCAGCAGAATCATCAATCCCGTCTTTAACGGCATAAATATTTTTTCCCAAAAGGCCAACTCATATCTCAGAACATTCTGTTTTTTCCGTTGAAGGATTTCAATATAACGAAAAAGATCCGATGGGGCGAGAGAGGAAGCCGGAAGGGTTAATAGTCGCATTTCTTCTCGATTCAAAGGGGAATCCCACACGAGACTCGGTACCACCTCTTCAGTGACACGAAAACCATCAATGACTTTCTTCTGAATATTTTTCAACACCCACGTACCAGGATTCTGAACGTCGGCTTCTTCCACATACAGGTACGCTGTCATTTCGCCATTGGCATTGAATTCAAAAATATCTATTTTTTGAGGAATTTCACCATACTTCAACGTTTTAATCCGAATATAGCGGTTGCCTTCTTGAAACCATAGCCCTTGTTTCCCCTGATAGACATGGGAGTTGGACAGCGCTAAGGACCGTGAAATATGCGCATTCTGATCCAAAACGGGGGTGACATATTCTTCCAAGCAGGCCACCGTCACCATAAAGACGATTCCCACTTGCATGACGGCCCAAGCTATTTGGTAATGAGAGAAACCTGCAGCCTGCATCGCCAAAAGCTCCCGACCATTCGCCAACCCCCCCAAGGCCATAATGCTACCCAGTAACGCGATAAACGGTGATAACACCACAAACCGTTCTGGCAGGGTCAGGAGAACGTATTCCCCTGCCGCCCAAAAGGTATAACGTCCATTGCCCACTTCGTCGACCTCTTCAACAAACGCAAATAAACTAAATAGGGCTAACAGGATAGCGATGACCGGCAAATACCCTCTGATAACACTTCCCCAGAGGTACCGATAAAGAATAGGAATAGACATCGTGAAACGATCAGGCAAGTTGGGCTTTTAAGAAAAGTCTCTCTGGGCGGGAAACCAAAACCTGCCCACGCCCATGGAGTGTTTGACTTGAGCTTGAGCGTTCATGCGCCTAAAAGTTGACGCGATGAAAATTTAGGGATCAGGGCTAAAGCACTCACGAGTATCCCTAATCCAATGACTATCCACCACAGACCGGGAAAAATCGGCAGCGTTCCTTGCTCGACCAAAGCTTTGACCATCAATCCAACAAAATAGTACAGCGCAAAGAGGATCGTCGCGGTGAATATTTTGGCATATTTGCCTTTTCTTGGGGATGATCGACTCAACGGAATACCTAACAAGCCCAAGAGAATAGTCGAGAAGGGCGCTGTACAACGCCACTGAAATTCGGCAATATACTGCTTCGTTTCAGATTCCACCAACTCGAGGGTTGGAACGGCCTTCCGTCGGTAATCTTGAATGGCTTCTTCAGGATAAATGAATAATTTTTCAAAATGCGACATATGGGTCATACGGCCATTTCGCGTGAATTTGTATTCGAACCCATCAAAAACCACCGGAATCGCCATCCCGCTTTCAGGATGAAATTGTTCACCAGCTTTTTTGGCAGAAATGATTCGCAACTTTTCCCCTTTTTCACTTTGCACAAATACCCGCTTTAACTCGCGCTGCGGTTGATCGACTTCTTCAGCAAAAAGGACCAGGGAACCATCCCGTCGATCATAAAAATGTCCTGGCTCCAAATGACTGATTCCCAATCCAGCTTCGGCTTGAGCTTTGACACGGTAGCTCTCTTGATAGGCCAATGGGCGAAGATACAATGAAAAGACACCGACGAGTATCGCCACACAGGCGGACAGTAGGAAAATCGCTCCCATCACACGATAAGGACTCACTCCAGCCGCCAACAACGCCTTCATCTCCGAATCCGCATACAACCGCCCTAAACCAAGAATCACTCCAAAGTACAACGAGACAGGGAGTAAGACCTCTAGCGCAATGGCAACCTTTAACACAATTAATTTCAAGAGCATGCTGGTGGAAAGAAGGGCATCCACCGCTTGGGCTAAAAAGACGATCCAACTGTATCCGGCAAAGAGGACGATAAACAGCCCGCACACCAACATCGAAGGCTTAAGCACTTCCCGAATGAGATAGCGATCTAACATTGCACCGATTCCTGAAACATCTTTACATTTGCCAAACCCGATGGTACTAATCTTTTCATGAAAGCCATCATCCTCAGTGCGGGACAGGGCAAACGGTTACTCCCGCTCACTCAAGACCGCCCTAAATGCACCATTCCGCTCCATGGACGCTCTATCTTGGAATGGCAAATCGATGAATTGATCAAGTTAGGAATTCGCCCCATTCATGTGGTGGTCGGCTTTGAGGCATCCACCGTGGAACAGGTCTTAGCCACCCATAGCAGCCGTCATGCCATTCACACGTTGTACAATCCCTTTTATGCATTGGCGGATAATCTTATCAGTTGTTGGACAGCGAGAAATGAAATGACGGAAGATTTCATCTTGCTCAATGGCGATACCGTGTTTGAAACAGCCATTCTTAAACGTGTATTACAAGCCCCAGCGGCCCCCATCACCCTCGTGACCGATGAAAAACCGCAGTATGATGCGGATGACATGAAGGTGATTGTGCGAGGCACCCAACTTCTCAGGATTGGAAAAAAATTAGCACTCGAAAAAGTCAACGGTGAATCCATTGGCATGATTCGTTTCCAAGACGAAGGCCCTCGAATGTTTTGTTCAACCATCGAACAGCGTATTCGACAACCCGAATCCCTCAAACAATGGTACTTATCTCTCATCGACGAACTTGCCACACAAGGCCATGTCTCCACAGTATCGATTAACGGATTAACCTGGGCAGAGATCGACAACCCCGAAGACCTCCACTATGCTGAGACACGACTCAAACCGCATATCCCAAAACCGTAGTGTCCACTCATTTTCTCGCTATTCTTTCTTTCATTCAGTGACGAATCCCCTCCGATATCTAAGACTTAGGATCCTGCGACCTTCCCCTTCTCCAGGGTCATTTCTCGTTTCTCAATAATCTCTTTCACTAAAACCAGGTCTTCAGGCGTATCGACATCAATGGCCGCCTCAGGGAACGGCAACATGATGGCTTGAATGGAGATCCCCATGCGTTGACTCAGTTCGAGCAGCGCATCAGACAGCGACAGCCAACCCAAAATATAGCGAAGAAGCATGACCCATCCGAGGCGACGAATCAATCGAAGCGGGCGCTTACGCTCACGCTCAACCTGTGTCCAAAATTCTACCAATCGCTGGGCTTTTGGACTCCCAAGAAGAAATAAATTGCACCCACAATACCCTCCACCTCGAAACCCGATCACCGTACGCTTGGATTGAGGATAGGCCTCTGCCACCACGGTATAGGGGACCAACGCAACAGCAACATCAACCTGTGCTCGTCCAGCCTCTCTGAGAAAATAGTCCACCATCTCCACCGTCAACAACGCATGATCAGCGGTCGTCACCAGAAGAGGCAGATCCTCTGGAAATTGTTCCAAAAACCCTTTCACGCTCAAGCTTGGACCTTGTTGTGGAGGGAGCCACCCAATTTCTTTCTTTTCTACGAGTTCCTGTAAAAAGGCCTGCTCTTGGATAACCTTCCAGGAAGGTCCACACAAAACGCGTTTCGCCACTAAGGATGAGGATTCGAGAATCCTCAAAACACTGGCCACCATGGGCGTTCCTCCCACCATGGCCAATACTTTTATTGGCACACCAGCCGCCTCAGCGACGGCGTCGCGACCTGGTCGCGCACCAGCTAAGACCAACGCAGTAACTGGACGTGGTTCAGTATCCGGCATACTGTCATCCATGGGTGTTGGCAGAAATCAATTGAGTGATTTCTCATAGAGTCGGTAGGTTTTATAAGGCTCGGCTCCCAATGATTCAAGAACATGTCGCATCCGCTTGTTGTCTTCCAGAATCCAAGAGAGTTCAACCTGTTCAATATGTTTTCGCAAGCCTGCCTGTCTCACCGCTTCAATCATTCCATATGCCATCACGGCTCCCATCGGACTGGATTGAAACGCTGCCGAACCCCCATAAGGACGACACGCCCCGTTTTGGGATACGACACCTTCAACCCCCACAGAATTTTGAGCCACCCCCAAGGCCAGAGACGCCCGCCAAGATCATGAATGACTTCATGCAAGTTGGGAAAGGCCACAAGCATCGCACAAGGCGTCCCATCAATTTCTGCAATTTGCACAAAATCGTCCTCAACTAACAACTTCATGTGCTGACCAAGTTCTGCAAATTCGGCTTCGGTGAACGGCAAAAATCCCCAATTCTCCGACCACGCCTCTTCATAAATTTCCTTAATAATTTCCAATTCTTCCCGCAAATGTTTTCTGCGTAACGGACGAATCCGCACGGAATCCTTGGCTTTCTGCAAAAACCGCGTCACGCCCGAAGGAAGTGGAAAATGAATCCCGAGCCGATACGCCAGCATATCCTGGGCCTTACGATATCCGTTAGCTTCAATGTGCTGGGGATAATACGGTCGAGCATGCCCCATCATCACCATTGGGGGATTGTCATACCCCTCGACCAGCAACCCACATTCTTGATTGATCGATAAATTGAACGGCCCCTGTGCGGTCACCATCCCTTCCGCTCGGAGCCACGCTTCCGCTGTTTTGAACAGCGCTTGAAAAACATCTACCGAATCTTCCGCTTCGAGCGATCCAAAAAATCCTGTTCGAGGCGTATACCGCGCAAGATGCAATTCATCAATTTGTGCACTGATCCGTCCAACCGGTTCGGCCCCACGATACGCGATCCAACCCTGCCAGCGAGCATGCTCGAAATACGGGTTCTTTGACGAAAAAAAATGAAGGCGCTCTAACTCAAGAGGCGGCACCCAGGCGGAATCCGTCCGATAGACGTGGGCGGGAAATTGAACGAACTGTTTGAGGCCAACCCGGGTTTTGACCGGCTCAATCCGAATCAAAATGCCTGTCCCCAGAAAAACCTTGCCTGGGAATAACTCATGGGGAACGGCATGACTGAAATCAAAGAAAAATGAGGGCAGGAATCAACAACCATGAATGGCTACAACTTGTGTTCAGATAATTGCGCAACCCAGGGATACCGCACCCGCTCCTCTTCCTGGTAGCCCAAATTTGAGACGGTGGGACTGACAGGAATTTTTTCTGAACTGGAATACAAACTCCCAAATAGGCGGTCACACAGCAGACTGGTGATCCCAAAATTCCCTTGTTCATTGTGGAAATGATGCAATAAATGATGCCGCTTAATTTTTCGTAAAAATTGATTCTTGGGATTCACACGAAGATGCTGCATGCAATGACATAATTCGTACACCATGAAACAGGCCAAACCCGTCGCAAAAGACAGCGGAACCCCTGCCCAGCCCGCCAGACTCATCCCGATTGGGAATGTGGCCACCACAATGGTGGGGAGGGTCGTTGAGACTGATCCAAACAGGACACGTAAGTCATTGGGGTCTTGATGGTGGTCGTAATGAATCCGCTTCCACAGCGCCGCCGTCCAGGGAGAACGATACAAATATCGTCCATGAAGAATAAATCGATGGACCGTATATTCCACAAATGGATACGCCAGCAATGTCGCAAAAATACTGCCCATTAAACGAATAGGAGAAACGGAGGCATTGGGATAAATCACCAAGGCCATAACTATGCTACTCACCAATAATATGGCATAAACCTGAATGCTGGGATACGACACGTACGCCCACATCAAATCTCGAAACACCATGCGGTCAAGATGGTATTTTTCTCGATACCACTGCTTCGTTAACATGCGTGAGACACCATTCTTTCAGTCCTTATTTGAAGGGCTTCAATGAAGAACACCCCCCCGATCTTTGTAGGTTGCGTTGGGCGATTATAGAAACCTATTGAAGAACGCACAACAATGAGCAAATTACGCATCAACCATCCAAACCAAACTAGAGGCCTAATGTGCAATCTCCCAAACATGGTAATAAACCTTACCAAATGATCACATTGCAACAAGATTCCGATAAAGGTCCCCGGCTATAATTTGAACAACACGTTGGGTAGAGTCAGAGGCATGAAATACAAACGAAATCTGAAATTATTTAGCTCATAGACACCATAACGCCGATTTGGGTATAAAACCATTTCTATGAACGCCACGATGCAAAAATTTGGGTTCCCCGACACGTGCGTCAAAGAATTTCACCACTGGGTTGTGGTGTTACGTCCTCAACAAGTGACTCTTGGCTCTTTGGTATTAATTTGTCGAGAGGACGCCACAGCCTTCTCCAGGATTAGCTCTGAAGCATTTGGGGAACTACCAAACGTACTTCGTGAGATGGAGACGAGCCTCTCACGTGCATTTGCCTACAACAAGATCAATTATCTCATGCTCATGATGGTCGATCCTGAGGTACATTTTCATGTCTTTCCCCGATATGACACCCCTCGTACATTTGCTCAACAGCAATTTCTTGACCAAGGATGGCCAGGTCCGCCGATCCTGAAAAACCCTAATGAAATACCCCCAAAAGTCAGACACGAAATATTGTCCCATCTTCAAAAACTTTGGTCAGCGTAATTGATCGCGTATGAGCCTGAACCATCTGTTTTTCTTATATTTTTTGTTGCCTATTAGACTCATCTTGTGTTTTTTTTGAGACACATTTTTCATTATTCACAGGCCCAAGACATTGTAGGCTTATATTTTCTAGAACAATTTCAGATATTTTTTTGGCATAACCTTTGCTATATCATTATTGACTTTTAATGCCATGACGCGTGGGTACGAGGTTTATGACTCTTTTAAGCACACCGAATTCAAACATGATTGCCACTCCGACAGATCCCGCACTTCCACTTCGTCCAGGTGATTTTTCGACCCTCTCTGAGGCTCTGGATTATGCGGCTTCTGGAAAAACAGGAACCAACTTTTATTCAGGGCGAGGCCATTTAACCCATGTTCTCTCCTATGTCGAGCTACAAACCCAATCTAAGAATTTAGCCAAAAGACTGAATAGCCTTGAATTAACTCGTGGATCCAGGGTGGCTTTAGTTGCAGACACCACGCCTGATTTCCTTCGGTTTTTCTTCGCCTGCCAATATGCCGGCCTGATACCTGTGCCCCTCCCAATTTCGATTCATTTGGGAGGTCATCAAGCCTATGTAAGCCAATTGCGCCGATTGCTTGAAAATTGCCAGGCTTCGATTGCCATGGCCCCTGAAGGCTTTGTGCCATTTTTAGAAGAGGCGGCCACTGACCTGAAAATTCGCCTCATTGGCGGGCCTGAAACATTTGCTTCGCTAAAGGAAAGTCAGGACCCCATACAGCCCCTAACCCGCCATGAGCTGGCCTATATTCAATACACCTCGGGCAGTACTCGATGGCCAAGGGGCGTTGAAGTCACCCAGTCTGCGGTTATGACCAATTTGGCCGGCATTATCCAACATGGGCTGCAAGTGCAATCAGGAGATCGATGCGTTTCTTGGCTGCCCTTTTATCATGATATGGGTTTAGTGGGGTTTGTCCTTGGTCCTATGGCCTCACAACTTTCGGTAGATTATCTCAGCACAAGAGATTTCGCCATGCGCCCCCGCCAATGGCTCAAGCTGATGACTCATAGTCGTGCAACAATTTCGTTTAGCCCATCCTTTGGGTATGAGCTCTGCGTTCGCCGCTTACGTGAAGACTCCTCAAATGAAGCCTACGACCTGCGGGCGTGGCGGATTGCGGGGGTGGGAGCGGAAACGGTTCGGGCGGACAGTTTGGGACGCTTTGCCAAGGCCCTCAGTCCTTCGGGATTTAACTCGAAGGCTTTTTTGGCATGCTATGGCATGGCTGAATGCTCATTGGCTATCAGCTTCGCCCCTCTCCATTCTGGCATTGAAGTGGACCTGGTCGATGCGGATGCCCTTTCCAATAACAGAACCGCCAGCCCCTTCAAGGAAAATTTCCCTGCAGACGGCAATACCCGCATGAGCAAATTTGTCAACTGTGGGATGCCGCTTCCTGGCTATGAAGTGGAAATACGTAATGACCAAGGGATGGCCCTTGATGATCGGCAAAGTGGAACCATCTTTGTTCGCGGCGCGAGCATTATGGCGGGATACTTTAATGACTCTATCTTAACGCAAGAGGTTCTTTCTGAAGATGGATGGCTCAATACAGGAGACATTGGGTATTGGATAAAGGGAAATCTGGTCATTATTGGGCGATCCAAAGATATGATTATCATCAATGGTCGCAATATTTGGCCTCAGGATTTAGAGTATCTCGCGGAACAGCAACCAGAAGTGCGACCCAGTGACTCTTCCGCCTTTTCCGTCTGCGGTCCTGATGGGGATGAAGTGGCCATTATGGTCATCCAATGCCGCGAAACCAATTCGCAAAAGCGAGAAGACCTGATTGGTCGTTTAGGGACACGAATTCAAAAGGAACTCTCCATTCCCTGCTATATTGAGCTCATTCCACCCAGAACCCTGCCACGAACTTCATCGGGAAAACTATCACGCTCACGCGCCAAAGCCGACTTCCTCAAGCGCGTGAAGTGGGAAACCTTAGCGCCGACAGTATCTCTTTCGGTGTAACTGGTCAGACTCGATCCGCCGGATCAGGATCTCACCTCCTTCCCGTTTCTTATGTCACGCAAGGTTGCGCTTACTGGAGCCTCAGGTTTTATAGGACAAACCATTGCCCAGCGGCTCTGCCAAGCAGGTATGAAGGTCCGAGCATTGGTTCGAACCTCAAAAGACATTCCAGGCCTTCACCATCCTGATATTTCGCTGATTCATGGAAGCCTTGAAAATACAGAGAGTCTCAATAGACTCCTAGAAGGATGTACCGGCATTATTCATTGTGCAGGGGCCATTCGCGGTTCCCGAAGAGAAGATTTTGTCCCGACCAACGTCCAAGGAGTCTCTCAACTTCTCACCGTCTGTCTTTCTCAACCCAGCCCCCCACGATTCGTCCATCTCTCCTCACTTGCAGCCCGAGAACCCTCGCTCTCACCCTATGCCTGGAGCAAACATGAGGGAGAACGCGTAATCCGCCAGCAGGCAGAATCATTGCCATGGATTATTCTTCGCCCTCCAGCTGTCTATGGCCCTTTGGATACAGCGCTTTTGCCACTTTTTAAGTTAGCTAAGCAGGGGATTGGTCTCCAACTTGGTCCCCAAGAGGGAAGATTTTCCCTTCTTCATGTCCAGGATCTAGCTGACCTCGTTGTATCCTGCCTTGAGGAACATTGTCCAAATTCGTCTGTGTATGAGGTGGACGATGGGACTCCTGGGGGCTATTCGTGGGAATCAGTTTTTCGCTTGATAAACCCTGACATGAAAATTCGTCTGCCCATTCCACTGAAATTCTTATGGCTGATCGGGAAGAGTAATGAAATCATGGCTCGTGGCTTTGGCTATTCGCCCCTCTTCAGCACTGGTAAAGTCACTGAATTACGGCATCAAAATTGGGTTTCAGATTCACTGAAAGCTAGGCAAGAACTGAGGTGGACCCCCCAGATTCCTTTAGAAGAAGGCTTGCGTCATCTCTTTGCATCGGATAGTCTCAACCTATCGAATAGGATCTAAAGTCCGCCCAGTTCATTCCAACGGAAACCCTATAAATACGTCTCCACGATTGCAAACATGACGACCTATACTGACATTTTGCCGCAACTCCTGGAAACTCTGAAGCCCTATGCCAAAAAAGTAGGCGGGCTGAAGGAAACCACCGATCTCGTCTCTGAACTTGGACTCGATTCTCTTCAAGTCATGCAGGTGTTGCTCAAAATTGAGGACCAGTTTGATATTTCCATTCCCTTAAACAATTTGCCCAATATCCGTACCGTGAAAGACCTTGGCCAGGAAATCGAGACCTTGTTGAAAGGGTAACCATGTCGTTATTTGAAAAATTTCGTCCCATCCAACAGGCTCGTGAAGATTTATTGGCCAATGGAATCAATCCCTTTCACCTCACCATCGAAAAAATTCTTTCGCCGACCGAAGCAGTCATCAATGGACACCCGACTATTCTCGTCGGGACCAACAATTACCTGGGCCTCACGTTTCACCCTGACTGTATTCAAGCGAGCCAAGAAGCGCTTGCTCGGGAAGGCACAGGTACCACTGGCTCACGAATGGCGAATGGATCATTTTCAAGCCACGGGGATCTTGAGCGAGCCATCGCAGATTTTTACGGCGTCCCATTTGCCGTGGTTTTTTCCACTGGCTACCAAGCGAATTTAGGAGTCCTCTCTGCCTTGGCTGGACCTGGCGATACCATTTTGATGGATGGAGATTCGCACGCCAGTATTTACGACGGTTGTCGCCTGGGGGGCGCAGAAGTCTTACGATTCAAACACAATGATGTCACGGATTTGGACAAAAAACTACGCCGATTGGGTGATCGAAGTCGTCGAACCCTCATCATTGTCGAAGGTATTTATAGTATGCTGGGCGATCGAGCCCCACTCAAAGACATTGTTGAGGTAAAAAAGAAATATGGGGCCACATTGGTGGTCGATGAAGCTCATTCGCTCGGTGTGCTTGGGGAACGAGGACGCGGACTAGCCGAGGAAGATGGAGTCGAGCAAGACGTTGATTGCATTGTCGGTACATTTAGTAAAAGTTTGGGGTCGACAGGTGGATTTGGTATCAGCATTCATCCCGAATTTGAATTGATCCGATATACCAGCCGCCCCTATATTTTTACCGCCTCCCCTTGCCCTTCAGTTATTGCCTCAACCAAAGTCGCCCTCCGAATTATTCGTGAGACACCACAACTCAGGCAACAGTTATGGGAAAATTCGCAACAACTCTATGCTGGCTTAACCAAAATAGGGTATACATTAGGTGCCGAGGTAGGCCCCATCATTGCGGCTATGATCCCGTCTAAAGAACAGGCCTTGGCCATGTGGCAAGGATTATTAGAGCAAGGCATTTATGTGAATCTGATGATCCCTCCCGCAACCCCGAATGGCGAAAGTCTCTTGCGTTGCAGCGTCAGCGCCGCCCATACGCCAAAACAACTTGAAACCATTATTGAAAGCTTTGCAAACGTATATTCCCCGTTAAAGGAACATGCCGCATCCCTCTCAACGTAGAAGACGCCGCCACTTTTGTGACCTGTTAGTGTGAGTGGCCTCATCCTCTTCAAAGTGAGTGTCTTCTTCAAGGAAGAAGTCTTTTCATGAAGACCACCCGATCTCGCCCAGCAGGATATCGACTCAATCCTGAAAAAATAGTCCTAGGGCCTAAACTGACGCCTCCCTCCCCTCCAAAAGCACCTGTTCGAATATTCGTGGGCACAGAAACCGCCCAGGCAAGAGCGGAAAGGATTTTTGTATGGTCTATCGAGGTCGTACGCGATCCGTCCCGAACCTATGAAATCTACCTCATGAAAGAATTAACCGGGTTTGACCGACGCCGTTGGTTAACCGGATTTACCAATTACCGCTTTGCCATTCCTGAGTATGCGGGTGGGTCAGGACGAGCCATATATAATGATGTCGATCAAATATACCTTCGCGACCCAGGAGAGTTATTTGATGCGGTAGTAGAAGAACATGGGTTTTTGAGCATCGCTGAAAATGATTCATCAGTGATGGTCATGGACTGCGAAAAAATGCGTTCGGTTTGGACGATTGAACGTGCCCGCCATGAACGAAAGGCGACGTTATTAAACGACGCCCTTCGCACGAACAATCTTTGGGGGAAATTAGATCCGGCGTGGAACGCACGCGATGAAGAATATGTTGAGGGCCAATCCAAAGTTCTGCATTATACTGCCCTTCACACCCAACCCTGGCATCCCTTCCCTCAAGAATTTGTCTACCAAGAAAGCCCCGTAGGGCATGTCTGGAATAACCTAGAACAGTCGGCTAATACGGCAGGATTTCAATTGTTTAGTCGAACCCAACCTAGCTCTCAGTTTGCCCAGGTAGAGCAGATGTATTCAGAAAAAACGCGGAACGAAAATGCTTCAGGCCATAATTCCTTTGAAACGGTTAACATTTCTGACCTTTATCCCTTCATGGCTTCTCTCAGCAACCCTCGGCTGCTTCATTTCAACTTGGGAACTTCGTTAGATTGTCCCCCAAAGACAACAACTTTTTTACCCTCGGAGCCTTTATTAAATATTTCGACAGT
>Ga0224496_10000836_pt1 | contig 20467 bp, 20 predicted proteins | sample SF_Jul11_sed_USG_2_FD_168127 | JGI IMG/M metagenome (GOLD analysis project Ga0224496, IMG submission 168127) | Sediment microbial communities from San Francisco Bay, California, United States - SF_Jul11_sed_USGS_8_1 | ecosystem: Environmental > Aquatic > Marine > Sediment | place: USA...
CAGGCCCATATAAAACACCACCGTCTGATTCGGTTGTGCCAGCGCTGGCCAGTTCAGATCAATCGATCCATCTTTCAAATGACCGGTAACAAATACACAGGCCTGAGAATAATCTCGATGTGTCAGAGGAATACCCGCGTAGGATGCGCAACCGGCTGCTGCAGTAATACCCGGCACCACCTGGAATGCCACACCTTCCTGGGCCAGCAGTTCGATTTCCTCACCACCACGACCAAAAATAAAGGGATCCCCCCCCTTCAGGCGCAAGACACGTTTACCTTCCTTCGCCAGACGCACCAGCAACTGATTAATATTCTCCTGTTGCATAGTGTGTTTGTCGCGCTCCTTGCCGACATAAACCATTTCCGCATCACGGCGCACCAGTTCACGAATAGCCGGCGAAACCAGACGATCATAGACCACAACATCCGCAGCCTGCATTAAGCGCAAAGCGCGGAACGTTAACAAATCAGGATCACCGGGACCCGCTCCCACCAGATACACTTCACCCTGAAAATCGGGTTTAGCACTAGCCGCATCAATGGCTTTCTGTAACTCTTCAGCCGCTTCAGGCTCATGCCCTGAAAACACACGGTCTGCCACGGTACCTTCAAGAACTGCTTCCCAGAAAATACGCCGTTCTTCCACATTACCAAATTTGGCTTTTACCTTGTCACGGAAACCATCCACTAAAGCCGCCAGACGACCATATGCCGCCGGAATACAACCTTCAAGCTTGGTACGTATCATTCGCGCCAGTACTGGTGAAGCGCCGCCAGTGGATATAGCTATCTGGACAGGTGAACGATCCACAATGGATGGCATTATGAATGAACACAGAGGTGGGTTATCCACCACATTAACGGGTATACCGCGTGCCCTGGCCAGGGAGGAGACTTTTTCATTAACCTCACCCTGATCAGTAGCTGCAATGACGAGAACAGGATGATTGATATCATCATCCTGAAAATGACGAGCCACATGGGTTATCTCGGCCTTTTCTGCCATTTCAGTTAATTCGCGACCCAGTTCGGGAGACACCACAGTGACCTGGGCTTGCGCTTTTCTAAGCAAAGCCACTTTACGGGCGGCGACTTCACCACCACCTACCACAAGGCAGGGCTGGTTTCTGATATTGACAAAAATCGGTAGGAAATCCACGGTAAATCCTCGTAGTCAGGAACAGGCCACGATTTTAGTGAGACACCAGAATCAGGTCTATATCCCTTTGGCAATGGCTAAATAATGAGCAGGTTTAAGGCTGTATCAAGTATAGAGGTATTTAATTATTTTTTATTTCAGCAAGCCATCCAGCTTCCCTGAATGATCCAGTAAAGAAAGGTCATCAAAACCACCAACATGAAAATCATCAATAAAAATCTGTGGAACCGTTTTACGCCCGGTCAGCTTTTCCATATCTTTCCACTTCTGGCGATCTTGACCAATATCTATTTTTTCAATATCTACACCTTTTTTCTTCAGCAATTTTTCAGCACGTAAACAATAGGGGCAGGAGCGGGTACAATACATTAGAACTTTAGGCATTTGCTTCACCATCAATCAATATTACAAATAAACTTCCATGTACCTTACTAAAGCCTAGATTAATCTCTAAAACCACCTGGGACAAGCACAAAAAAAGAATCCCGCAGAAAAAATACAAAACACGTGTGATTAAACAACAAAGCTGGCAGCCAGGGTACCCATAACCAGCGCCCAGCCATCAACCAGAACAAATAACATCAACTTGAAAGGCAAAGAAATAATCAAAGGTGACAACATCATCATACCCATGGCCATTAAAACGCTGGCGACCACCAGATCAATGATAAGGAAAGGAATAAATAACATAAAACCAATCTGAAATGCTGTTTTCAATTCAGAAGTCAAAAAAGCCGGCATTAATACAGTAAACGGAACATCATCAGGTGTGGCATAAGGCTGATGTTCGGCAATACGTGAAAACAGACCAATATCATCTTCACGGGTTTGTGCCATCATAAATTTTCTAAAAGGTGCTTTTAATTTTTCCAGTGCTTCATCGGCACTGATCTGTTCAGCAATATAAGGCTGATAAGCATCTTCATAAGCCTTGGTAAAAACCGGCGACATAATAAACAAACTTAAAAACAGAGACAGACCAATTAATATCTGATTAGATGGCGTTTGTGCTGTTCCCAGAGCCTGCCGCAAAATAGACAAAACAATAATAATGCGTGTAAATGATGTCATCGTCAGCAACAGCGCTGGCAACAATGACAACAAGGTCATCAGGGCTAATATCTGAATAGATAATGAATAACTTTTACCACCACCACTGACATCTTCAACAATCAGAGCAGGCAATGCTGGCTCAGCTATAACAGCAACAGGCAGCGAAAAAAGCAATATACCTGTAAATAATCTTAACAAAATACCGGCCAGAAACTTCATACCTGACCTTCTAATACCTGGGTCAGTTTTTCATCAAAATTATTGTCTTGACTGAAATCAGCTGACATATTCTGTAAAATATTTACACGCCCCGGCGCCACACCCAACAGCAACTTCCGGCCTTCAATCTGAACCAGCACGGCACGTTCACGAGTCCCCAGAGAAAGCCCACCAAGAATTTTCATTTCGACCTGGTTAGTCACTGGTAATCTACCGTACTTTCGCAGCACCCAGGCAAGCCCCAGAATCAGCGCCAGTACAATTGCCAGCCCCATTACCATATTCATCATATTAACAAATGAAAAAGGTTCTACTCGGGAAACAGCTGTGGTTTGCGTTACCGTATCCGCAAAAACAGATACGGGAAAATAAAAAAACATCCAGCTAATTATTATCAATAAAAATTTCATAACTAAATTAACGAAGTTTCTTCACGCGCTCGGCAGGGCTGATAATATCCGTTAATCGAATACCAAATTTTTCATTGATTACAACAACTTCACCTCGCGCAATCAAAGTACCATTAACCAGAACATCCATAGGTTCACCCGCCAGACGATCCAGCTCAACAACCGAGCCCTGATTTAATTGCAACAGGTTACGAATACTGATTTTGGTGCGACCAATTTCCATGGAAATATTAACTGGAATATCCAGTACAACTTCCAGATTAACATCTGTGTCCGGCTTGCTATCATCTACCACTTCACGAAAGGATGCCTTGCCTACAGCAGCAGCTTCTTCTGTTGCCTGTTGCTGCAATGCCTCAGCCCACACATCATCAACATTTTCTTCGTCGCTCATCTTTCCGCCCTAACTCTCATAAGGTTTAATATTTAACTGTTGACGCCCTACTTTTTTCACAATCTTCACTGCAGCATTACCTCTTGAAACACCAATATTACCTTTAAATATCGGAATATCTTCGGCATCCAGAATGACATGACTTGGCATATCAAAAGGAATAATATCTCCAGGCTTCAGGTCAACAATTTCTGACAGAGTCATTTCTTTTTCAATCAAATTACTACGAACTTCAATCTGTGCTTCAAATATTTCTTCTCGAAGCGATAATGCCCAGCGAGCATCAATATCCGTTACATCACTTTGCACACCGGCATCAAGCAGGTCACGTATCGGCTCAATCATTGAATAGGGGAAAGTGATATGACAATCACCACCACCACCCTCAAGATCAACACGAAAAGTACTCACAACAACAACTTCAGTCGGACTGACTATATTCGCAAGATGCGGATTAACTTCCGATGACTGATAAATAAAATCCAGTTTCTTTACCGGATTCCATGCGTCTTTCAAATCTGCAAACAACAGATCAAGTAGCATTTTAATGACACGCTGTTCTGTTGGCGTAAACTCACGTCCTTCAATCTTGTTATAAAACCGACCCTCACCACCAAAGAAATTATCCACCAGAATAAATACCAGCTTGGGATCAATAACAAACAGTGCCGTACCTCGCAGCGGGGACACTTTGACCAGATTCAAACTGGTAGGCACAAACAAGCTATGGACATATTCCGCAAATTTGAGCATTTGCACACCACCCACAGCAATTTCCGCCTGACGCCTTAACATATTAAACAGACTTACACGGAGATTACGTGCAAAGCGTTCATTAATCATTTCCAGTGTTGGTAAACGACCCCGAACGATGCGATCCTGAGAGTTAAAATCGAAACCACGGGCAATCCCGTCACGTAACGGTTCATCTGTTTCGGTTTCAACATCTCCGCCATCAACCCCATGTAACAGGGCATCGATTTCATCCTGGCTAAGTACGTCCTGAGCTGACATTTTATTGCATCACAAAACTTGTAAAATAAAGGGCTTCTACAGAAGAAGGCTCACCCTCTTCCTGTAGCACTCGTTGTATTTCCATAATCGCATCCTGGCTCAATTTACGCTTACCCTCACGGGTATTAATTTCATGGTACTGCTTGCCGCCAAACAACAATAACAGTTCATTGCGTATTCTTGGCATATGTATATTGATAGCTTTTTCAACAGCAGGATCATAAGTCATTAATTGCACATCGACCTGCAGCAAACTCACCTGTTCAGGATTTTCGAAATTAACTACAAATGCGGGCTTCAAGGGCACATATATATGTTTACCTGATGCCGGCTTCTCTGCTACAACGTCTTCTGCTGCCACTTCCTGTTCAGCAGGTTCAGTATTAATCACTTCTGTATCCACTACATTGTCAACTTTTGTGGCTGGCTCATCATCTGACAACAGAAAATATGTAACACCCACACTGATACCAATCAGTAATAAAACAGCATTCACAATCAACACAATTTTCATTGTGGCATTGCCTTTTTTCTCTGTCGATTCTACTTCTTCAGTATCGTCTAGCTCTTCATCTTCTAATGCCATTCTTTAACTCCTATACGTAATCATGACTTAAGCAAGGATTATGCCCATACTTAATTATTTATAAATTCAGGCCTTTAATTCAAGTGCCCGCACTTGCTTAAAAATAATAAACCCATCCTAAGAATAGATTTAATTCTTTTATATTCAATAGCTTGTGCATAATATTTTCATCAATCCATGAATTACCCACTGCCGAGACAGGTGCAACACCTGCACACATAGCGGCTAATTATTAATCAATCGCAGTTATCTGACAGATAAAAACACAAAAATTCCTGACATCTACACAGATATTCGACAGTTTTTTGGCATCTGGACGATAATATAACCATGATTAATATACCGCCAATCAAACCCCGCACTGATATTAAATCTGACATCCTCAGTGATATCACCAAAACATGGAAAGTGGGTCAGGTACTGAATGCCACTGTAGAAAAAGGCGGCAAGCCTCTGGATACCATCCTGCTTCGACTTGGCCAGCATCTGCTGGAATCACGCACACCCATCACTCTAAAAGATGGTGAAACCATTCAGCTAGTGGTCAAGCAAATGGGTATAGAGCCATTACTCGGTATAAAAAGCCAGATTAGCACTCGCGAGACCATCGTTCAGCTGTTACGCAGCTTTATTAATAATCAGCAGGATATTAAACCCCTGATAGAAATCAGCCAGAAATTACTCACCACTGAGACACTGGATACTGATATCAAAATCCGTCTACAGCAATTAGTTGATTCCATCGCCAGACCCCAACAGGCAGGCGATTACAGACAACTTAAAACCCTGATCCAGAATAGCGGCATTTTCCTTGAACCCAGATTATTAAATTCACAATCAACCGAGCTCAAACAGGGTTCAATTAATCAGGATATTAAAAATCAGTTACAGGTTATCCGTCAGCTGATTGAGAAGGAATTGCCGGTCATTAAAAATGCCTCCGAAAATAAAGCACCCAAGCTTGAGCAGATGGTTAGCCAGTATCTAAAAGGTGAAATTAGCCTTAAGGAATTGGCACAGTTTTTTACCAGTCGTCTTCCTGCAGATAAGATACAGATACTGATAAATCAGTTACAGGCCAGTCAAAACTTAACCCCGGTAACAAAAGAGCTATTGCCGCTCAGTATCGAACAGTTACTGACTCATATACAAACCCAGCCGAATTCTAAAAATCTTATTGATACTCTTATTACTCTTATACTTAAACTACCCGCCCTAAGTAACTTAAAGAACAACGTGGATAGCCTGCTCAATAAAATCACCAGTCAACAATTATTACCTTTGGCAAAAGATGCCGACACCCCCCAGTTTTTTCTATTTGATCTACCCGTAAAACAGAACAAGGAAACAACTGTCTTTCAATTCAGAATAGACAAAGAAAAAAATAAATCTTCAGACGATGAAGCAAACTGGAATGTTTCTATTAATTTTGAATTCGAAGAACTTGGTCCTATTCAGGCAAAAATAATTTTATCTAAAAAAAGCATATCAACCTTATTTCATGCTGACAGACCTGTTACGGCAAATAAAATCAAAGCACACTTACACCTGCTTGAGTCAGCATTCAAAATAGCAGGCTTTACCATAGACAATATCAGCGTACTCGAAAAAAGAATACAACAACCCAGAAACATACCCAGAGACATACATTTCCTGGATGAAAAAGCCTGATGAATAATAAACAGATTAAAAGCCTGGCAGTTGCACTAGAATACGACGGTGATAATGCGCCTGTCATCACCGCAAAAGGAGCAAATGACCTGGCTGAAAAAATTATTGCACTGGCACACGAACACGACATACCCTTACATGAGGATAAAAGTCTAATCAGTATTCTGGCCGAAATCGACCTTGGCGAAGAGATACCAGAATCCTTATACCGAGCTGTTGCAGAGGTGATTGCCTTTGCCTATATTCTGACCGGAAAGTTTCCGAAGGATTTTAAACCCTGATTATTCACAAGTATTCAAACTGCATGGTATTACTTATTATTTTTTTCATGCCGAAGATACCCAAACTCATTTAGGGCTTTAAAAGTAAAGCTCATGATTACGCATTTAACATTTCTTCAACATCAGTTGCCTTTAATGGCCTGGATATCAGATACCCCTGCACATAATCACAACCATGTTGTTTAAGGAAATCAAACTGGATTTCGTTTTCCACACCTTCTGCAATAACTTCCAGACCCATGCTTTTGGACATGGCAATAACAGCACCAGCGATAGCACCTTCTCCTTCCTTACCGGTTATACCACGTACAAATGACTGATCAATTTTTAACACATTAAGCGGGAACTCACTTAAATAGCTTAATGATGAATAACCTGTACCAAAATCATCCATTGAAATATTTACACCAAGCTTCTTTAACTGATGCATTTGCGTAATACTGCTGTTCGCGTCAAGCATGGCAATACGCTCTGTTATTTCCAGATCCACGTAGCTTGCTGGAAACTTATGCCTGTCAAGAATACTGGCCACACTTTCGACCAGGTCATCCTGAACAAATTGTTTAGCCGATAAATTAATACCCACACGTAGCAAATAACCCTGCTGATGCCATTGACCTGCCTGAGCAATCGCCTGATTCAACACCCATTTTCCGAGCTCACGAATTAAACCTGTTTCTTCTGCCAATGGAATAAAACGAATTGGTGATATCAAACCATGCTGGGGATGATTCCAGCGCACCAATGCCTCAACTGAAACAATTTTTCGATTATTAACATCAACCTGAGGCTGATAAAATATTTCCAGCTCATCTTTTATCAGTGCCGTTCTCAAATCCCTTTCCATTGCAAGACGATCATGCGCCCGCTTATCCATGTCTATGGAGTAAAAACATTCCTGATTACCACCCTGAGATTTTGCCTTACGCATAGCCTTGTTCGCGCACTGCACCAGATTATCTGCCTTGATAGCATCATCAGGCGATATAGCAACACCTATACTCAGGGATATATGAACATGCTCGCCATTCAGATCAAAAATTTTCTCGGCCATGGTAGACCGAATAAGCTGAATCATCTGATTCACTTCATCCTGCGATTTAATAGCCTCAAGTAAAATTGCAAATTCATCAGCCGCTACACGTGAAACCGTGTCACTATCCTGAACAAGATGACTTAATAACCCCGCCATTTGAACAAGCAACATATCACCTGCATCGTGACTCAGACTCTCATTAATCACCTTAAATCGATCAATATCCAGTTTAATAACCGCATTACGATTATTTCGATGTTCTGATACTTTCAACGCATGACTCAGACGCTCTTTGAACAAGGCCTGATTAGGTAAATTTGTCAGGTTATCATGAAACACCTGATGTAAAATCATCTCTTCAGCACGCTTCAGTGCTGTTATATCCTGAATGGTTCCTAACAGAAACTTGGCCTGATTATTATGATCTCGAACCACATCGCACTGTTGAAAAACGTAACGCTCTTTGCCATCATGACCTTTTATTCTATATTCTACTGAAAACCCGGATGCAGAATTAATGGCCTGATTAAATGCATATTGCACCTTATCTTTGTCTTCCTGATTAACCAATTCAAAAAACTCATCGGCATCCATAAAAGGGCGGCCTTCAAGTGACAACATTTGTCGAACATCATCCGGCATATGAATTCTATCATTAGAAAAATCGAGATCCCAGTAACCCAGTTTTGCTACTTTCAATGCATGCTGAATTTTGTACTGGCTTTCCCTTAATGCAACATCCATATTTTTTGCGTGCAACACATAACGGATACGCTGTACAAATAATTCCCAGTTAATGGGCTTAGTTACAAAATCAGTTGCACCATGAGTAAAAGCTTTATCAATAGAATCGACATCATCATTACCGGTTAAAATGATAATTGGGGTGATATTTTGAGGGTCATATTCGCGCATTAACGAACAGGCATCAAAACCATTCATTAATGGCATTAAAATATCTAGCAATACCAGATCAGGATGACATTCTTTGAATAACTCAGCACCAGTAACGCCATTGTTTGCTTCAATAACATCATAACCTTCTGTAGTCAGCGCCTTATTTAACAACATGCGCATGACAGAATCATCATCCACCACCAGAATCAGTGGTGTATGCCGTTCTGAAACGCTCAATTCCATCTGAATGGTATCTTTCATTTATTTTTATCTTTGTAAAAAACAGATATAAAAAACGTCGTTAACTACATGCCTCTGGCCAGATCTTTTTTTAGATCATCTATGTCTTCCAGACCCACAGCCACGCGTATCAAACCATCGGCAATACCTGCATCAGTTCTTTGTTCAGGCGTTAATCGGCCATGAGTTGTCGTCGCTGGATGAGTAATGGTGGTTTTAGTATCGCCCAGATTTGCAGTGATAGAAACAATCTCGGTTGCATCAATCAATTTCCATCCTGCATCCTTACCACCTTTTAATTCAAAGGAAACAATTCCTCCAAACCCTGATTGTTGCCGTTTTGCCAGTTCATGTTGTGGATGACTTTCCAGTCCAGGATAATAAACCCGAGCGACCTGATCCTGCTGTTCAAGCCATTGAGCCAGCGCTAATGCATTATCACAATGAGCCTTCATCCGTATTTGCAGTGTTTCCAGGCCCTTTAAAAATATCCATGCATTAAACGCACTTAATGTTGGACCAGCCGTTCTTAAAAAACCAAACACATCAGTACCCACCACTGCCTTTGTTCCACATATGGCACCACCCATACAACGCCCCTGACCATCCAGATATTTGGTCGCTGAATGAATAATAATATCGGCACCTAATTTCACAGGCTGTTGCAATGCGGGTGTACAGAAGCAATTATCCACAGCCAGCAAACAGTTATTGTCATGAGCCAGGTCTGCCAGTGCCTGAATATCAGCGATTTCCGTCAGGGGATTTGACGGCGTTTCCAGAAAAAATAATTTTGTTTGCGGTCGAATAGCCTGTTTCCAGGCATTGACATCAGATAGATTAACAAATGTGGTTTCTATACCCAGCTTGGCGAGAAAGTTGGTAAATAAAACAGTTGTTGTACCAAAAATACTCTGTGATGAAACAATATGATCACCGGCTTTCAACAGACCAATACAGGTCGCCAGAATTGCGGACATGCCAGAAGCAGTTGCGACACAACATTCTGTTTCCTCAAGAGCCGCCAGTCTTTGTTCAAAATTCCTGACTGTAGGATTAGTAAAACGAGAATAAATATTTCCCGGTTGCTCGCCAGAAAATCGTGCAGCAGCTTCTGCAGCAGATGAAAACACATAACTGGAAGTTGGGAAAATGGGTTCACCATGTTCTCCTTCCGATGTGCGTTTCTGACCTGCACGCACTGCTTTTGTGGCGAAGCCCAGGGTCTCGTTCAACATTAATTCATCAAAATCTGTCATATTATCCTCTAGTCAATAATGTTCACCGCACAACCAATATCAACACGGTCATATAAATCAATTACATCCTGATTACGCATCCTGATACAGCCATGGGATGCCGGATGACCGATACTGTCTTCATCCACTGTGCCATGAATATAAATGTAACGCTGGTATGTGTCCACATCACCACCCTGATTAATACCCGCTTGCAACCCTTCCAGCCAGAGAATTCGACTGGTAATAATATCTTCTGACAACCCAACATTATTGGCGATCAAATCATCCAGCAACCCCTGGGGCTGTCGGCCAATAAAAACTTCACCCGCCGGCATACCATCTCCAATCTTTTCTTTTATCCGATGCAGCCCCAAGGGTGTCTGATAACTATCCTGTTGATTACCCGTTCCATACAATGAGGTTGAAACAGGGTACTCAACCAGTACCTGGTCTTTCTCATCAAGCAAATATAAACGCTGTTCTGAAATCCGAATTAAGATAATATCAACTCTGCTGGATGTCATAGTCATTTCCATCTAGTATTTGGACTATATGATATGCCCAATAACAGGCAGAGAACAGGACTTGTAGCTATCGACATGTTTTATTTGCGATTAGGTCACACATCAAAACTGATTATTTTTAGTATCGTTGTACTAATCCATTCATCTGCCTACGCCACTGACAACGAAGTCAACATTACCTGTAAACGCATTGCCAGCAAACTTGCCAGTATAAGTTTAAGTGAATGTCTGGAACGAAATCTGCGTACCTCGACATCCTATTCGGAAAACAACACCCCTCTGCTCATCAAGGAATACCCTCCTCTGGGAAGCAGGGAACCACAGGCCAGAATTTTATTACTCGGTGGCATTCACGGTGACGAATATTCCTCTGTCACCATTATGTTCAAATGGATGAGCATCCTGGACAAACACCATAGCGGACTATTTCACTGGAAAGTCGCACCACTTATTAACCCTGATGGTTTGTTACGTAGAAAATCTCAGCGCATGAATGCTAATGGCGTGGATCTTAACCGCAATTTTAAAAATGGCATCAATGATAATGCCGGACTGCAATACTGGCAAAAATATACCAACAGTGATCCCAGGCGTTACCCTGGAAAAAAACCCATGAGTGAAGTAGAGACTCAATGGATGCATCAACTTATTACCGAATTCAGACCCGATGCAATTGTGGCAGTGCATGCACCCTACGGCATCGTTGATTTTGATGGACCACCAAAACCACCGACACATCTTGGCCCCTTACATTTGCACTTACTGGGTACTTATCCTGGCTCTCTGGGAAATTTTGCCGGGGAACAGTTAGATATTCCGGTGGTGACTGTTGAATTACCTTACGCCGGCATTATGCCAAGTGAACAGGAAGTCAGTCGCATCTGGATTGATCTTATTAGATGGTTAAAAGGTAATGTACCTAAAGATGAGACCAGAAAAAGCAGGCAAATTGCTATAAAGAATTCTTTGCTAGATGACTAACTGTGGGTGCCGGTATTTCACCTTCATAAATAATTCGCCAGTTACCGTCAGCTTCCTTACGCCAGTACTGCCTCTTCCATGCCTGACTGACAAAATTATCACTTTTATAATTCTGGTGAAAAGTAGTGACCATCAGATCTTCATTTGGATGTTTCAAAATGCTGACGTCCGAAGCCTCTACCTTAATGGTTTTTTTATATTTGGCGATACGCCGCTTATGGGTTGCCCAGTAAGCGTAATCTTTTTTGTCTGTTAAGAAATCTTTTGAATAATGGCTCAGATAATTATCGGTATTACGACTTTCCCAGTCATTGACCCATTCTTCAAATATGGCACTCACTTCAACTTTCTTCTGCTTCCATTCATCCGCCGGCAACCATTGAATACCATTACCAATTAAAACGGGCGTCTGCCCCAAAGTAATATAGGCACCGACTTCACGCAAATCATCATTCGGTAAAACAACACAGCCTTCAGATGCTAATGGCGGCCGGTTATAAGTCCCACTACGAGTGCCATGCAACCAGATGCCATCACCTGTACGCCCCTGCATTTCATCCCAGGCATTGGGATAATTGATAGGATAAGCACCGGCACCGTATTTATCCGCCAGTCGATCAGGTGGTATGTAAGACTGAATAAAATAAACACCCAATGGAGTCCTTAAATCACCACGCTTTTCTTTTTCAGGTCCACCGCGCCCCATAGAAACAAAATAATCAGCGACCAGTTTTGGTTGTTCGGCATAATTCTCAAACACAAACAAACGTGACTGATCCAGGTCAACCACAAAGGCATGAAGATAACTGTCATCCAGCCGGGTTAAGGCTGCAGGCACCAGATTTTCATATTGATCCTTATGTTTGGCCTGTAAACGCAGTTTAATCTCAGAGAGTAAATTCTGACGTTCTTCACTATTGCCCAGACCCGCACCTGGAACATCAAGTGGCTGTATTTTTGATTTCAACAAATCAGCATATAACATATTTGCGAGTTTGAATTTTGGTCGCTCCTGAATAAGCCCCTTTAGAATCGTCTCTGCATCTGCAATACGGGTATCCTGAATAGCATCAACTGCAGATAAAAGACGCTGTTCCGGATGCACATCCGCCATCAACGGCGCAGAAAACAACAGCGCAAATAAAGGTAAAATAAATGTTTTTATTCTGTACATCAGGTTCTAAATCAATCAATCTTCTGTATTTCACGTTCTGACAAAATCAACCAGTCACCATTCTCAACGGCAAGTACCAACTGTTTTATCACCCTGTCTTTATAGGTAGCCGATGAATAATTCTGTATAAACTCGGCCACGGCACGTTGTTTGTTATCACTCAAATAGACATTGATCTGATTAAGAACAACCTGCGTATTTTGTGAGTTTCTTAGCCTCACAAGTCTTGTATTACGCCATTGAGTATAGTCTTTTCCAGGGTCAGATGGTCTGAACCGGGTCGAATATGATGAAAAATAATGTTTTTCATCGGCTTCTGACCAGGCCCTGGACCAGGCTAGAAGTCGCTGTTTAATATAATTAACAGCATTACTCTGCTGAGGTGGTTTTTCGACCACAACCTCTTTGACGACAACCGGTGGTGTTTTAACTTCAGGCTGATTCATACTCAGCTCAGTAAGCATATCGATTTGAGGCGGATTCGCTTTCTTGCCATTACCCAGTACCTTGTCATAAGCAAGGGCGGCAAGATATTCATAAATCCGATTACGGTTATTTTGCGCCACTCTAAAACTGGGCTGGCTATTAATAGCCTCATCGATGGCTTTTTGCGCCTGCTCTAATTCTCCCTGTTTTAACAAAACGGCAGCAAGATTATTTTTAGGTTCGGGCCAATCCTGATGCGTCCCTGCCAGATTCTGAAAAACAGCTTTTGCTTCATTCAGTTTATTCAGCCTGGCAAAAGCAACACCACGATGAAATTGAGCAACCGCATCATCAGGATACATTTTTAAATGCTCACCGGTCTGTCGCAAAACATCATCAGGCGTTTTCCCCCATGACGATGGTCCGGAGCTGGCATTCGCTGATATAACCAGTAAAACAACAAAAATCAGTTTAAACAGAATAGACGTTTTAATTGTTCTCTCCCATGCTACTGACTACTGTACAAATCGATGCCGGCCAGTTTATCTGCATCTTTTTTCTGTTTCGCACCATCAGAACGCAGCTGTTCAATATGTTGCAGATAAGTCGCATCAACATCATTGGTAATATATTGTCCGTCAAAACATGAACAGTCAAAACCTTTAATAGAACGATTACCTCGATGCACGGCTTCAATCAGATCATCAAGATCCTGATAAATTAACCAGTCTGCGCCTATCTCTGCTGCAATCTCTTCTTCACTTCGATTATCTGCAATAAATTCTTTAGATGATGGCATATCAATGCCATACACGTTGGCATAACGCACTGCCGGTGCTGCTGAGGCCATATATACTTTATTAGCACCCGCTTCTCGCGCCATCTGAATGATCTGCTTTGATGTTGTCCCCCTGACAATCGAGTCATCCACCAGCAAAACATTTTTACCTTTGAATTCCAGTTCAATCGCATTCAATTTTTGACGAACTGATTTTTTACGTTGTGTCTGGCCAGGCATAATAAAAGTCCGGCCAATATAACGATTCTTGATAAAACCCTCACGGTATTTCACGCCAAGATTGTAAGCAACTTCCAGTGCAGCCGTGCGACTGGTATCAGGAATAGGAATAACCACATCAATGTCATGATCAGGGCGTTGTTTTAATAACTTGTTGGCCAGGGTTTGCCCCATACGTAAACGTGCCTTGTAAACAGACACATCATCAATAATCGAATCAGGTCGTGCAAAATACACATATTCGAAGATACAGGGGTAAAGCTGAGGTTTCTCAGCACACTGCTGGGTATGCAGCTGACCATTTTTATCAATAAAAATTGCTTCACCGGGCATCAAATCCCGAACCAGCTGAAAACCGAGTGCATGTAAAGCGACGCTTTCTGACGCCACCATGTATTCGGTACCTTTATCTGTTTCACGTTTGCCGTAAACAATGGGGCGAATCCCAAAGGTATCACGAAATGCCAGAATACCTTTACCAACAATAGTAGCAACTACGGCATAACCACCACGACAACGTTTATGCACCCCAGCCACCGCTTCAAAGATATCTTCCGGTTTAACATGCATATTATTTGCAAGCTGTAATTCATGGGCAAAAATATTTAACAGAATTTCAGAGTCGGAATCGGTATTAATATGGCGTAAATCATCTTTGAATAATTTTTTCTTCAGTTCTTCAGCATTGGTTAAATTACCATTGTGCGCGAGTGCAATACCATAAGGAGAATTCACATAAAAAGGCTGGGCCTCAGCCGATGAAGAACAGCCCGCAGTCGGATAACGCACATGGCCAATACCCATATTACCCAGCAACTGCAGCATATGCTCAGCCTGAAACACATCGCTGACCAGACCGTTGTTCTTACGCAGGTAAAATTTCTTACCTTCACAGGTCACTATACCTGCAGCATCCTGACCACGATGCTGCAATAAAGTCAGGCTATCATAAAGCAACTGATTAACAGGACCGTAACCGAAAATACCAACTATGCCACACATAATAACCTCAGAATATCAGTCGAGTCTTAGAGACTAATAAGTAAAATATTTAGCCACATCACTGGGCAGGTATCCCTGCAGCCAGATCACCAGCACCTCAAAACGCTCAATTAATAATGATGATTGCCACCATTCATACTTGGGCGCTGGTGTCAGTCCTGCGATAAAAACCATTGCAACAATCATAATCAAACCCAGTGTGGCACCTATTACCATACCCAGCACCCTGTCCAGTGCAGTTAAACCTGTCTTAGTAATAATTTGCCTGATCAGAAAACTGACCAGTGCACCCAGCATTATAGTCAGTATAAACAAAATACCCATCGCAACAGCCAGCCTTATAGCCGGTGACTCAATACCTTGTAGAAATGTAGCGGCCAAATTGGGTGAAAAACTGAATGAAATAGTACTGGCTGCAATCCAGGTACCCAGTGCTATAGCTATTTTGACGAAGCCCCAAATCAGCCCTAAGACGACGAGCACGGATATTATAAGGACAATTCCAAAATCAACCAGTGACATTAATGAATCCTGTTGCAGAAAGGCGAAATAATAGCAGAAATATAAGTGACAGGTCTAAGATTGATCAAGGGTGATTAACCAGTATGCCTTTGATTTTCTGTTCCGCCAGGATTTTTTGCTGAAGATTTTCAATACGCGAGCGATCCAGCTCCGGACCAATACGCACACGATAACTGTCCTGCTTCTGTACCACATAGGCTGGATAACCATTGGCCCTGAATTGATCACGCATTGTCATGGCATTGGTTTCCTGAGAAAAACTACCCACCTGAAGCGCCCAGGCATTAATGGATGAACTGGTAATCGGTGTGGTGGTATTTTTAGGCTGGCTTTTGACTGGCGGCTGTTTATCCATCAACTCTTCAATTGGCCTGATCACAGGCTCGGAAGGTAACTCGACTGTTTTTATATAGCGGGATTTATGCCCGGCACCATCCAGCCATTCCGGTATTAAAATAACCAGTAAAGCAGCCAGAATGACAGCCCCTACGAGTCTTTGTTTTACTGCTCTATCCAAAATCAGACCTTGTTAAAATAATGAGTGGCTTCAGCAACCGTATAAAAAGAACCTAATATTATAATTCTATCTTTACCTTCAGATTCATTTAATACAGCTTCACAGGCAGCAGACACCGTTAACTGAGACCGCAGTTTAACATCTGGCAAAGTTTGCTTCACGATTTTTGCAATTGAGGCCTCATCCAGCCCTCTGGGGCCGGATAAGCCGGCAACATACCAGTCATCAACGACAGGCGCGATAATGTTTACCACTTCATCAACTGCCTTGTCTGCCAGCATGGCGAGAATAACTTTTGTCCGACCCGATACAGGATCATTTTTTAACTGTTCAACCAGTACCCGGGCCGCCTGGGGGTTATGGGCAACATCGACAATCACCCTGGGCTGATCATAAACCTGCTGATAACGACCATTCAGTTGTGCTCTCTGCAAGCCCTGTGAAATTGCATGCTCAGCAACATCACAGGACAAAGATAATTGCTGCAACGCCATAATCACTGCCGCAGCATTCTGTAACTGATAAGCACCGTGCAATGAAGGAACGGGTAAATTTGCATAACGATACCCAGGCCCGGTCCATTGCCAGCTCGTTGTGCCCACACCCTGATAGAGATAATCACGACCGGCAACAAATAACTCGGCCTGAATATCGCCGGCATGTTTTTTCACCGAATCCGGTATATCCAGCGCACCGTAAATAGCCGGTCGGTGTGCCCGAAAAATCCCGGCTTTTTCGTAACCAATCTGCTCACGGTTATCCCCCAACCAGTCGACATGATCGACATCAACTGTCGTTACTATGGCAACATCAGCGTTGATCACATTGACTGCATCCAGACGCCCACCCAGTCCTACCTCCAGCACCACTGCATCCAGATCCAGGCGGGAAAATAAATATAAAGCCGCCAGAGTACCAAATTCGAAATAGGTTAATGACACATTCCCACGTGCCTGATCAACGTAATCAAATGCCTGACACAAGGATGCGTCATCAACATTTTGACCATTCAGACGAATACGCTCGTTATAACTGAATAAATGGGGAGAAGTATAACAACCCACTCTGCAATCGGCAGCCAGCAGAATGGATTCAAGAAAAGTCACTGTTGAACCTTTGCCATTGGTACCGGCAACGGTTATCACCGGGCATGAAAAATCAGCGCATAAACCCATCTGATCGAGCACCCGAGAGACCCTGTCAAGACCCAGATCAATGGCTTTTGGATTAAGACCTTCCTGCCAGTTGAGCCATTCCTGAAGATTATCAAAACGCAAAATTATTCCAGCTTATTTCTGACGCGAGAAGATAAATTTTTTCTTAATAACCTGTTCGCGTCCTGGCGACAAAATATTAAGCGGCGGGCTTGTTTTGCATCATGCTTAATAGCGATGCAATACGATCACGCATATCGCGGCGATCAATAATCATATCAATAGCGCCATGCTCGAGTAAAAATTCACTGCGCTGAAAACCTTCAGGCAAGGTTTCTCTCACCGTCTGCTCAATAACACGCGGACCTGCAAATCCAATTAACGCCTTGGGCTCACCGATATTAATATCACCCAGCATGGCCAGACTGGCAGATACACCGCCCATAGTAGGGTCGGTCATCACGGAAATAAACGGGATACCCCGTTTTGACATCTGTTTCAATACGGCACTGGTTTTAGCCATTTGCATTAATGAAAACAGCGCTTCCTGCATACGAGCACCACCTGAAGCAGAAAAACACACCAGAGGAATATTTTTTTCCAGTGAAACATTGGCAGCGCGGACAAATTTCTCACCGACAACTGAACCCATGGAACCACCCATATATTTGAACTCAAATGCACAGGCCACCAGTGGCACAGACTTAACCTGACCTTTCATAGCAATCAGTACATCATTTTCTTCTGTGGCTTTTTGTGCCTGAGTAATACGGTCTTTATATTTCTTACTATCCTTGAACTTCAACATATCAACCGGCTGTAAATTCGCTGCAATTTCTTCCCTTGGTGCTTCATCAAGGAAAGCTTCCAGACGCGCACGTGCACCCATACGCATATGATGGTTACACTTTGGACAAACTTCCTGATTGCGTTCCAGTTCAGCACGATAAAGAACGGCATTACAAGAATTACATTTAGTCCACAAACCTTCTGGAACAGAACCTTTTTTATTGGTACCTTCCGTACGAATACGTGAAGGCATTAATTTTTCAAACCAGCTCATAGTTGATACCTTAATAAATTCTTATTCTTGCTACAAAATCACCAAACACATTTTCTGTCGCTAGAATCTTAAACTTTGTCCATCGCCTGACGCATGGATGATAATAAATCACACACTTCCTGACTAATTTTTAACGGGTCATTCTGATTTTCTGCGACGCGTTTAACAATCGCACTACCAACAACAACCGCATCTGCTACGGCGGCAACCTGAGCTGCCGTTTCCGCATCACGAATACCAAAACCAACACCCACTGGAATATCGGTATGCGTTCTAATCTGATTTACTTTTTCAATAACGCCCTGCACATCTAAATGTGCAGCACCGGTAACGCCTTTTAATGATACATAATAGACAAAACCACTGGCCATTGCACATATAGTACTCATGCGCTGATCGGTACTGGTGGGCGCCAGCAAAAAGATCATGTCGAGACCCTGGGCTTTCAGCTCTCTAACCAGATCTTCACCTTCTTCCGGTGGCAAATCAACCAGAATCACCCCATCAACACCGGCTCTCGCCGCAGACTCTGCAAAAACCGCATAGCCCATCACTTCAACCGGATTCAAATAACCCATTAACACAACCGGCGTGTCATTATCCTGCTGACGAAATTCTTTTACCATAGCCAGCACATCCGTCAAACTGACATTATGTACCAGCGCCCGTTCGCAAGCCGCCTGAATAACCGGGCCTTCGGCCATAGGATCTGAAAAGGGAACACCCAGTTCCAGAATATCAGCACCGGCCTTCACCATGTCGTGTAATAACTTTACTGTCACTGATGGCTGTGGATCACCTGCGGTAATAAAAGGAATAAGCGCTTTGCGTTGATTATTTTTTAATGTTGTAAATGTTTGTTTTAATCGACTCATATTCAACTCACAGACGAATGCCTTCGATATCAGCAATGGTGTTGATATCTTTATCACCACGACCCGACAGATTAATAATAATGATCTGGTCTTTTTCCATGGTTTTCGCCAGTTTGGCACCATAGGCCAGAGCATGACTGGATTCCAGTGCTGGAATAATACCTTCTGTGCGAGTCACTTCATGGAAAGCAGCCAGTGCTTCTTTATCGGTAATCGCCACATAATTAGCACGACCACAGTCTTTCAACCAGGCATGTTCAGGGCCGACGCCGGGATAATCCAGGCCTGCCGAAATACAGTGGGTTTCAATAATCTGGCCATTTTTGTCTTCCATCAGGTAGGTACGATTACCGTGTAACACCCCCGGACTACCGGCACATAAAGGCGCGGCATGATTAGGCGTATCTATGCCCTGACCACCCCCTTCAACACCGTAAATCTTTACTTGTTCATCGCCGAGAAAAGGGTAAAACAGACCAATGGCATTGGAACCACCACCGACACAGGCAACCAGCGCATCGGGCAAACGCCCGGCCTGCTCCTGGATCTGACGTTTGGCTTCACGACCAATGATGGTCTGAAAATCACGTACCATAGCCGGATAAGGATGGGGACCGGCAACAGTACCAATGATATAGAAAGTACTGTCCACATTGGTGACCCAGTCACGCATGGCTTCATTGAGTGCATCTTTAAGGGTTTTGGAACCGGAATGCACCGGCACCACTTCCGCACCCAGTAATTTCATACGATAGACATTCGGTGCCTGACGTTTTACGTCTTCCGCCCCCATGTAAACCACGCACTCCATACCAAAACGAGCCGCCACCGTAGCCGATGCCACACCGTGCTGACCGGCACCGGTTTCGGCAATAATACGACTCTTACCCATGTACTTAGCCAGTAATGCCTGACCAATGGTGTTGTTGATTTTATGGGCGCCGGTATGATTAAGGTCTTCGCGCTTCAGATAAATCTGCGCACCACCGAGCTGCTTTGACCAGCGCT
>Ga0224496_10000837_pt1 | contig 20427 bp, 15 predicted proteins | sample SF_Jul11_sed_USG_2_FD_168127 | JGI IMG/M metagenome (GOLD analysis project Ga0224496, IMG submission 168127) | Sediment microbial communities from San Francisco Bay, California, United States - SF_Jul11_sed_USGS_8_1 | ecosystem: Environmental > Aquatic > Marine > Sediment | place: USA...
TAAATTTCCTGGGCATTGCTCTTATATCACACCAACAACCCATACTTGCAACCCGGCATCAACCATCTAATAAATCACGTATCCTTTTGTATAAGGTTTGCGAGCTATACGGCTTGAAAACCAGGGTTTCGCATACTGTCAATAATGCCCCCTTACTTTTCCAGCTCTTTACTTCGACGCTTGAATTCTTCTTCATCTATATCACCTCGAGCGTAGGGTTTCTTAAGAATGGCTTGCGGGCTTTCATCGGCTGTCGATGTGTCTGAGATATTAGTCCCTAAAAATCTAAAGGCCAGCACTACGACAATAATTAGCAATATCCAGAACAACCACATAAAGCCCCCTCCAAACCACATAGCCTCATCATGTCCTAACATGTCTTAACTCCTCATTCATAATTTCAATCGCTTCAGGCGCAATGTATTACTGATTACTGACACTGAGGAAAACCAGGGTCAAAATCCGGGTTTCACGGGTTTCGAATGCATTCAATAAAATACCGGGGCAAGAGCTCATGACCCGGTTATTTAAAAACCTATTTAATTTCCATTTGGCTCATATGCTTAATCATCTGATCCATCATGCCTTGCATCATTTTCATGCGTTGTTCAAACATATCATTACGCTCTGCCAGACCTCCCATCATCTGCATCATGCCACCCATCATCATACCGCCCTGCTCTTTTGCACCGGCCATTTCTTTATCATCCATCATCTTGCCTGCCTGCATACCCTGGCAGTCAGATACTTGTTTCAGCATCATCACAGATTTTTGATCGTTACTCATGATATTCCCCATCATACTCATCATATCTTTCAAGTTGCTCATATGACTGCGCATATACTGGCTTCTTTTGTCTGAGCTTGTTTCACTTTCCATCTTCTGGGCAATATCCTGGGTTTTATTTAATTGTTTATTGAATTCATTGCCCATCATATGCATGCTACTAGTATCTTCAGCATTGGCAACAGAAAACGAAAACATCAAGATTACTGATAAAATATTATTTAATTTCATTTCTTAATCCTCATTAGTTATTTATAAGCTGATAAAATTTAAAAAGCTGCCATTAGCTGCAACGTTAACCTGTCATCATCTGACGTTGTCTTTTCACCTGACCTATCCCAATACTCAATAAATCCAGAGATATTTTCTGTGAAATATTGACGAAAACTTACTGTCAATTCAGTTATATCCTCACTACCATCATTCTTTTCATACATATCATAACGAACCAATGGCAGGAATTTTGTTGCCCCTGCTTCACCCATCATGTAAGCCGCCTGAATATAACTTGACTTGTTTTCTTCAGTTATCACGGCAGTTGCATCATCATCTTCTGCCTGCATATAAACACCGGTTAAAACAAGCTTATCGAGTGTTACCTGCGCATCAACCCCCATCCGCCTGTAATCGCGATCTGTACTACAAGCGGCTAGTCCGGTCTCCACTGAACAAGTTCCATCAATTAATAGACCACCGATCATCAGGTCACTACTGACATCAAGTGCAACTCTCAACAACATGGTTTGCGCATCCACGCCTTCCGCATCATCTGCTACTCCACTTAGACTCACGCCGTAGAACAGATTATTTACAGGTCGTCCGTACAGGGCAAGATTCTGTCGTGCGGCATCAAGAGAACCGCCATTATCCGCACCACCGAATGCGTCACTTACTACTGATTGAACTCCACGCGTTAATCGACGTGCATGACTGAATGTATTGTATGAATCAAACCAGAGAATATCGGCATAGGAGAACTGTATATTTATCGCTTTACTCTGGTTATAGGTTAATACTGCTGCAGGAATACTCACATCAAAACCGAGGTCATTGGTGAACTCGTCTTCTGCCTCTATTTCAAAAAAACCCGACATTTTTTCGCCCATAGGGCCGCCTACCATGAGCTCCGCTTCATGAATGGCTCGAACCTTTCTCTCTCCACTGTCTTTTTTATCATAGGGCCGGGCAACCAGAACAACAGATACCGGCAAGCTCTCATCCCATCGCAGGTTGTCTGTTATCTCAACTCCAGGCTTTTCAAGATTCGAAAACCTGTAACCATTTTCCTTATACCGCCTGCCTGCATCATTCAACATTGGCCAGGCGCTATGGCAACTACTACAGGCAATATTATTTTTTCGTGCAAATGCCGGAATTGCGTTACTTTCCTGTGGATACAAACCAATCACAAACAGACCAAGCATGAACACATATGTACTATGTTTTATTGAGTTATACATCACTAATCTCCAACGTTATTATTTGCTGATACGGTTACATCCTTAGAAATAAGGATAAATTCTCGGAGAGAAGACAGATTTATAGTGCGCTACAGGATTGGCTTGAATACAGTACCTGTTTGTAAAACAAACAATAATGCAGGAGTCTTAAAGTACTATTATGACCATTAACTCAAGCCCTATAATCACAACTTATAGTTAGCGACACTATAAACCTGCGTGTCAGGCAATGGGCGGTCTGAGTAAGGGATGGATATAAAGAAGGGGTACTTTAACAGGAGAAACTTTAGAATATACGGATCTGTATTGAAGCAAACCTATAAAATATGGGGTAGTTTTTGTAAATACACTAGATACTGTCATACATTTACATTGATCATCACAACAACATTTTTGATTATTCAAATGCTTACAGTCACATGGCTTTGAGCGACTGGCTGAATGTGATATTGACTGGATGTTTTCTGAAACTATAGAGACTGCTGCGTTATTACAATCGTGCTTTTGACTGGCAATAAGGCTCTCAACAGGTGCAATCATCATAGCAATTGCAACCAGACTATTAATCATTTTTCGGGATACACTAGTCACTTAGTTATATGCCTATCAAAGTTTACTGGAGATTATACGCCTCATTTCCAGTCATTTACCATTGATACAAATCAATAATAACAATTGACTGTGATTCACAACAAAAGTTCACTCCAAAGACATTCACCACAACTAATTATTAATTCATTAATACTGTTCGTGGACATCTTGAACTGTTACAGGAATGTGAAATATAACCTGGACTTAATCTTGATCCAAAGTGACTCATTTAAACCAGAATATGAGCACTAAATATAATTTAAAGCGACCAATTCTATACAAGACTTTAACAGCGCTTAAAACACCATAAAATTATAAATAATTGATTATATAAAATTTTATGATTTTAATGCAGAGATTCAAGTCCTCTTCTCGGCACCACACTTGCAGGTGTGGAAACCTGCAAATAGATCGTGCGAAGCACACCCTTTATCTCTAAAACTCAACAAAGACCACTTTATTACATCTTAAATTGATCCCTATGTGTCTTTTCTCACATATGATAAAAATATTGCGCCTTAGTGTGAGTGTATTTTCAATCGAGCCTGACCCTATTCATCTGTAAATTTCCTGAGCATTGCTCTTATATCACACCAACAACCCATACTTGCAACCCGGCATCAACCATCTAATAAATCACGTATCCTTTTGTATAAGGTTTGCGAGCTATACGGCTTGTGAATCAAATTATTCCTTAATACGTCATCAACTACATTTATGTTGACGTCACCTGAATAACCACTGAGCAGCTGAATTTTTATAACAGGATATTTTTCCTGGACGATTGCAGCCAGTTGATAACCATCCATTCCTGGCATAATGACATCGGAAAGCAGGAGATCTACTGATTCAGTCTCAAGCACTTCCAGTGCCTTTTTTCCATTTTCAGCACGAAGAACACGATAGCCTTGCTGGCTTAACATGTCATAGGCGAGGTCGAGTAGCGCTATTTCATCATCTACCAAAAGAATAGTTTCCTTACCGTGCAACTCAACTCTATTATTGATTTGTTCTATTTCCTCATCACTCTCGCTGCCTGAATATCGCGGGAAATAAAGTGTCATTTGGGTACCATCACCCAGCCTGGAATTGACCTCTATAGCCCCTCCGCAGTTCCTGACAAAACCATAGACCTGGCTTAAACCCAGGCCGGTACCCAGTTTGCCCTTAGAGGTAAAAAAGGGATCAAAGATTTTATCTTTTGTCGCATCATCCATGCCTGCACCAGTATCTGTAAGAGTCAGTCGAACATAATCACCTGCTTTTAGCTGCTGCTTCCGGGCATCCGTTTCATTAATGACGTGGTTACGCGTCTGGATGACTAACTGGCCACTCCCTTCTATCGCCTGCATGGCATTAATACTCATATTTACAATAGCATTTTCAAAGTCACCACTATCCAGCCAGGTCATCCACAAATCATCGGCCAGATCTAACACCAGCCTGATCCGCGTGGTCAGGGTTTTCTGTAACATATGTTGTGCATCCTGCAACAACACATTGAGATCCAGTCTCTGTGCACCAGAATTATTGTGCCGTGAAAAGGACAATAATTTTCGGGTCAGTTTGCCGCCAAGGTTTCCTGCATGACGTATTTGATGAACATACCTGGCCAGTTCTGGCTGGTCCTCCAGCTTTTCTTCCAGCAATTCTGCATAACCGAGAATAATGCCAAGCATATTATTGTAATCATGGGCAATACCACCAACGAGCTTGCCAAGCGCTTCCATTTTTTGTGCACGACGCAGGTTTGTTTCCGTCTGCTTGCGCTCTGTAATATCATGGGCGATCCCTTCGACATGACTAATATCACCATTTAGATCGAAGACTGCACTTTCCTTGACCTCAAGCCAGTGTAACGTGCCATCTTTCGCCACTATCTCACATTCGTAGGGCGGTTGCTCTTCCCCACTGATACACAATTCCGTATGCCTGGTAACTTGCTGATTAACAGGATTGTCAGTCAGGTACTCGGAGTAATGCACAAGGCACTCTTCAGGTTTATAGCCGAGTACATTTTCTATCGATGGGCTGAGATAAGTAAATACACCCTTTGCGTCATGTATGTAGAAAAAATAGTAGTCCTGGACCGACTCAACCAGGTGACGGAATTTGTCCTCACTCTGTTTAAGTGCCAGTCGTTTTTGCTCTAGTTCCCTGGTCTTGATATCGAGCTTTCTGCCCACTGAATGCAGGTGCATTTTTTCGAGTTCGTATGCATCTTTTTGTGGCGCCTGCGAAAGGTTTGGATCCCCTGCTGGCAGGGCCGCTATCACCTCCTGGATACTGGCCATGAAGACATCGGGCTCAAGCGGCTTAATAAGAAAGCGAACACCACCCAGTGCCAGCGCCAGCTCTTCATCACTATGATCGGTATAGGTGGCAGAATAAAATATAAAAGGAATTTTTTTTAACCGGGGATCAGCCTTGACCTGACGACATAACTCAAAGCCATCCATTTCAGGCATAAGAATATCGGAGATGATGATATCAGGTGGTGAGATGCGGGCCTTTTCCAGTGCCTCGACACCGTTTACAGCGGACTCCACGATATGGCCCTGCGTTTTGAGCTGATCAACCAGCAGCACCCTCGAATCTTCAGTATCCTCTACCACCAGGAATTTCATATCTTTTCGCCGATAGCCTCTTTAAGCTGCTGCATGACGGCTCCCGGGTTAATGGGCTTCTCTACGTAGCCATCACACCCTGCAGCCAACAGTCTTTCCTTATCCCCTGTCATCGCATAGGAGGTCATGGCCACCACCGGGATGTGCCGGGTTATTTCTTTATTGCGCAGTCGCTCCAGAACCTCATTGCCGATAATATCAGGCAGCTGAATATCCAGAATAATAAAGCCCGGCACATTGGCTTCGGCCATTTCAATACCTTCCAGCCCTGTTTCCGCCTGCAATACACGGTAACCATTTGACTCAAGGATATCACTAATTAGCAGCATATTGTCGGGGTTGTCTTCAATTACGAGTACGGTTTTCATTATTTACACTTTTTCTCCAGGCCGGATTACAGCCCGCCCATTAATTGTTTTCGGAACTTTAATCCAGAAAAGGCTTCCCTCACCCAGTTGACTCTCCACGCCCACTTCACCCTGCAATAATTCTGTTGCAATTTTCCTGGTAAGATAGAGACCCAGCCCTGTCCCACCGGCCTTAACCTGCAGGTGCGACTCCATACGTTCAAAGGGCTCAAACAGGCGGGGCAGATCTTCTTCGCTGATGCCTATACCACTATCACGAATGCTTAGTACAACTGCTTCTTCCTGTTCCTTTGCTGTCAGGATAATACCGCCATGTTCAGTATATTTTATTGCATTACTCAGGAAGTTCAGCAGGCACTGGAAAAGACGTTGCCTATCAGTATGCATTGTCAGCCCCTGTGGAACATTGAGCTCCAGGGAGAGGCCCTTATGTTCAATTTGCTGGCTCATTGCTTCGGTGGCTGTTAATACAATTTCTGATAACTCAAAATCAGATAGACTAATATCTGCCCGACCGGCTTCGATCTTGGAGATATCAATAATATCCGAAATCAGGGATAGCAGATGCTGACCGGAATTATTGATGCGCCGGGTATAGTCCTGGTATTTTTCATTGAGGTCACCGAAACTACCATGCAGCATCATGCTGGAAAAACCAATAATAGAATTAAGCGGTGTGCGTAGCTCATGGGAGATGGAGGCGATAAACATGGACTTCATACGATCCAGTTCTTTTAATTTCAGGTTGGCACTTATCAATTGATTATTTGCCAGGTGATAGGCCTCATTAACCCTGTCAGTCTCTGCTTTAGCCGCACTTAATATCCTTTTTTGGCGCTGCACATACGCCATCCATGTCAGGGTAATTAAGATAACAACAACTGCAGCTATGACAGTTTGTTTAACCAGGGTGTAATCTACACCTACTTCATAATCCAGCTTTAACCACTTTTGCCGGATATCATTACGTTGCTTTTCATCAATCATCGACAGCGAACTTTCCATAATGGACAGGAGTTCCGGCAAGTCCTTGCGTACACCGATAGATAGCTCATAATTGTAAGGCGTGGGTGCTGCCACCTTTAGATTGCTCAGGCCCATCTTATTTATTAAATAACCCGCTACGGTCAGGTTACCAACATAGGCATCAAGACGCCCCAGTGACAGGGCGCGCAGAATCTCTTCTGTGGTTTTATATGTGATGAGCCTGATTTTCGGATGATCCCGCTGCAGATATTCCTGGGCGGCATAATTTTCTTCTACCGCGACCCGCATATCATAAAGATCCCGCAGTTCAGTCACCAGGGGCGCATCATCGCGGGTAAAAATAACAAAAGGATAGGACTGATAGGGCGAAGTAAAATTTAGATATTTCCTACGCTCTTCCGTTGCAACTATAGAAGGGATCATATCGATTTCGCCCCGCTGCGCCTTCTCAAGAACCACACTCCAGGGTATACGCTCCGCCGGTGCGATATAGAGACCCAGCATGTTACTTATGTAATCAATATATTCTGAGCTCATGCCCTGGTAGCGCCCCTTATCATCGAGCCACTCGATAGGCGGCCAGGCGTTATCGACACCAAGACGCACGGTCGGTCGTTGATCGAGCCAGCGACGTTCTTCAGGTTTCAACAGGAATTCGATGGCTGCGGGTCGTGCTACAGAGGGCGTGTACTCCACATCAACCCATTTATCGTACAGTACCTGCCGTTGCACAGCAGGTATAGTAGCCAGCACCTTGCCCATGATCACAGCCAGTTCAGGCCAGTCTTTACGTATGGCAAAACCACGATCAGTAACACGGGTCGAGTAGACGGTGACAAACTTCAGATTGGTTAAACTATTTTGTTTAATCAGGTAACTACTGGCTTCCAGTGAAGCGACACAGGCATCTGCTATTCTTTCAGAAACCGCCTGTAGACATTCCAGTGTGCTATCAACAAATACGCCCTTTATATTTGTGTATTCTGAGATCAGTTGACTCGTTACCGCAAAATCACGCACCAGCGCAAGGGTTCTATCATTTAAATCATTGGGGGTGCGTAGCGTCGTATCATCACCACGTGTAATAATGACCTCGGTCACGGGCATCAGGCTCTCGGTAAATAAGAAAGACTCTTCACGTTTTGCCGTTTTTACTGCCGTAGCAATGACATCAACATTATCAACATAAGGGGATGTTAAAGCATCTGTCCAGCCCGGTTGTTCTATAATTCTGAATTGAATACCCAGGATAGTTTCTATTTGTTGCAGGTAATCAGGCGCAAGCCCCAGGTACTGGCCACCGGGTTCACGGAAACTATAGGGTGGGAAGCCAGGATCACTCCCAACAATGATTGTCGGATGTTTTTTTAGCCATGCCTGCTCTTGTTCGGTCAGTATACTTTTGATAGATACCGGCTCAACCGACCGCTGTGTACCAGTAACTGTAGCGTCATCGGCAATGGCTACCGTATTAGCTAAAAATAACAGGACTAAGGTACATAGACAGGTAAACTGCCCCTTATATAATTCTCCGTGTAAAATACTCTGTATCACTCTAGTCATGCGCCTGTTTAGTTTTGATTATCATTTCATGAAAAGCCTGCAATGCATCCTGCTTACTACCCATGATGACTTTAGGGTCTGCTGGAAAGACAATCAGGTTACCCAGATCGGGCATATCTTTCGGTGGCAGAATGCCTTTACGCACCGGCATAATACCCAGCTGCTGGCTCATAAAAGTCTGGCCACGCACCGACAGTACCCAGTCGATAAAAACCTCGGCAGCCTCACACTCCCGGCAATCACGGCTAACGGCGATTGGGCTGGCAACGATGATTGTACCATCTGAGGGGTAGAGAAAATCGATAGGCAGATCGCTATAAAGGCCACGCAGGCTACGCACACTGAAATCAATGGTAATCCCAACATCCAGCTCACCACTGGCTATCATCTCGGCCATATAGCGATTATTACGCACAACCCTGACGCCATTTGCTGCAAGCCCGGCGAGATAACCACGCCCATAACGTGAATCCTGTACAAGCGTTGCTATGGTATACATCGATGCCCCGGACACTTCCGGATCGACAATACCGATACGTCCTCGCCATCGTGGATCGAGCAACTCCCTGTAACTGACAGGGGGCTGTTTAACCGCGCGCGTATTATAGGCTACGACCATATTCAGCAGTCGGCTACCCGTATAGTAATGCTCGTCATCACGAAACAGCGGATAGACCGAGGCACTCTCAGGCGAACGATATTGACGCAGCAGGCCCTGTGCCTTTAATTCCTCGGCATTAGAGAAATCAGCCACCCACAGCAGGTCCGCCTCTAGCTTGCCGGTCCTCGCCTGATTTTCCACACGCTCCATAATCTTCGCCGTGCCGGAGCGCGTCAGTTCAATAACGATACCAGGCTGGTCTGCTTCAAATGCCCGTTTGATCTCTTCAATGAGCTTTAGGGGTACGGAGGTGTAAAGGCGAAGCTGCTTTGAATCGATTGGCTGTGGTGCGGATTCTTCTGGCTCCTGGCTACAGGAGACCAGTAGCGGCATGACTAACAGCAGTATTAGCAGCTGGCGACTGAATGCAGCAATGTAATGTAATAAATTATGCGGTTCCATAATAATAAGTCTCAAAACTTTACTTCCAGCTGCATCAGGAATTCATTGTTATCAACCTCGACATCGCCGGTGCTTTCACCATTAAGATAATACTCGGTTTTCAATTTTATGTTTTTCCTGATGCTGGTAAGGAGTGCCAGGGTAGTCATGGAGCGATCCCAGCTAAGTGAATCGGTTAATACATGGGGCAAATCGACGTTTAACACACCATATCGAATGAAGGGCTCTATCGATTGTGCATAGTGATTTTCTGGCAGCTTAAAGGTATAGCCCGTCTGCAGGTACCAGCCATCACGATCAAGCTCGCCATCACGTGCACGTATCGCCTTCGCTCCCAGATTAAATGACTGGTGTTTGAGATCCAGTGCCAGCCCATAGCGAAGCTGGTTATCATCAGCCGAATTGCCGTATCCGGCCACATCCTGCAAAAAGTCAATATCATCAGAGCTGAGCGAGCCCCAATAACCAAAACCCATCACTGACAGGGTCGTTTTTTCAGCTATATCAATCTTTCGTCCCAGGCCAAGCCCCACGACCTTATTGCTATTCGTGTCCGTGCTCTGGCGATTATCATGAATGAACTTGAAACTCTTATCTTCACTGGGCCCGGATTCATTGAGCTCGAAACCATTGGTCAGAGAGACATGCCAGAATACCTTACCTTTTTTGCGCTCCCAGACCATACCCAGGGTATCGTCACGGGCAAAGGCGGTATCGATCAGCGCGAAGGATTCGGTACGACGCGCTGGCCACTCATTGATAAAGCGATCATCCAGTCCAATGGTCAATTCTGATTCAAGTGGCAGCTCACTAAAGATAACATAGACCTCGCTCAGGGTAGTCTTGTCGGGTTTAAACAGCAACAGTGCTTCGAGGGCAATCCTGTCTGTCAGTTGTGCACGGGGTAACAGTGTAAACTTGTCGACCTGGAAATGGCCATAGGGATTGTCGATATCGATACCATTCTCAGTATCAACATATTCGAGCTCCAGTTCACCGCCCAGTTTAAAGTGTTGCCCCCTGTAAGAAGGTAGCCAGCCTTCACCAACAGGGGCCAGTACAGGATGATTTGTGAAATTGTTTTTATGCTCTTCAACAGGGGCAATTGAATCGACAGCCAGCTTCTCAACACTATAGACACCGCAAATGCGCATTTCATCACTATCAGCTGCTTGACTGGTTTTGAACAGATAGCAGTTGCTATCAATCCGTCCCGGCGCTATAGCCTGCCATTGTGCAGCAAGCTGACCATCCGAGTAGAGTTTGATCAGCTCCACAGCCTGCGCGGCACTAAGCTGCAATGGTGTCCAGGCCAGACACAGGAGGAGCCAGAATTGAAATGACCGAATTTTTACTGCTTTAGACATTTGCCTGATCAGGATATAAGAACCAATCCCCTGTCGTTGCGATATAGCGCGATACATAATCATTTTCCATGGCTTTGATATTGCTGTTTTTTATATTTTTAACTCCATCCATCCAGAATGAAGAATCCAGCCTACACTCTGTAAACACATGACTAAAACCAGTTTAGTAGATAATCCTTACATTTGTATAGAGTCAGTATGAGCTGGCCTGGTTCCCCGCCACGGCTGAGGCCCATAATGATTTCGTTTATCAACAGTCGAATAATCCTGTTGAATAGCGTATATGTTATGAGCCACCAAAAATCTCCGATAATACATATTAAGTATATATCATGGCTCACTGGACTGAATACACACGTTTTTTGTCGCCCTGATTGTTATACTTGTTCCTTTGCGGCAGTTCCGGTATTTCTCGCACTAACCAAAACCTATACACCTTCTGGCCGAGCCCCGAACTGACAACATCAAACCATCTGACCCGGGTTATGTTCTTTAATTGCTTAATAAAAAATGCCGCCAAATTCTAATATATTCTTATTTACTAATGCTGAAAATATTTTTACAAATACTATGGTTATCTGCTATCTAATATATTAACTAAATGATAGACGATTATTAGATGACAACCCAACTTATACTTGATGAGAGCAATTTTAAAGACATACTGAACGGTATGGTTGATGGCATCATAACTATAAATAGTAAAGGTCTAATTTTAAGCTTTAATAAAACTGCTGAAACCATGTTCGGTTATAAAAGTGAGGATATAATTGGTCAAAATGTCAGCTTGCTGATGCCCGAACCTGAGCGTAGTGCTCACGATTCCTATATACATAATCACCTAACAACGGGTATTGCACATATCATTGGCATTGGTCGTGGTGTCACAGCTCTGAAAAAAAATGGTGAAACATTTCCTATGCATCTATCCGTTATTGAATATCCAGTCAAAATTGAAGGCGATAGATGGTTTATTGGATCATGCAGAGATATCACCTTGCAAAAACAACAGGAAGAACAACTAAGACGCAGTCTAAAAATGGACGCTATTGGTAAGCTCACAAGTGGCATAGCACATGATTACAATAATATGCTAGGCGTTATCATGGGATATTCAGATCTATTAACAGCACAATGTAATGATCAACCCAAGTCCCTGAAATATATCGAAGCTATTAAACATGCCACTAAACGAGCCACAAGTCTTACACAGAAGCTATTATCCATAACCCGCAAACGTATTGATACTGCTAAAGTATGCGTTATCAATGACATACTTAGATTCAATCAGCAATTATTAGATAAAACACTAACGCCACAAATTAAAATATCATTAAAGCTTACTGAGGATTTATGGCCAACTTTTATTGATAAAGGTTACCTGGTAGATGCCGTACTTAATTTGAGCATTAATGCCATGCATGCCATGCCAGAAGGTGGTGAATTAAATATCACTACATCAAATGCCCAGATAAATACGCTGGACGCACAAATTCTCAATATATCAGCAGGTGATTATGTCAAATTTACGATCGAAGATACTGGTATTGGTATGACTGAAGAAGTTACATCACACATTTTTGAGCCTTTTTATTCAACAAAAGGTGAGAAAGGTACTGGCCTGGGTTTAAGCCAGGTTTATAATTTTATAGCAGAATCTAAAGGTGCTATCCGAGTCTATTCAGAACCCGGCTATGGCAGCCGTTTTACAATCTACTTACCACGTTATCTGCAAGAACAGTTCACTAACGAAGTTGATCGTTCAATCACAGAAAACGAAGTTGATCTAAGTGGATCAGCAAATATTCTAGTTGTGGATGATGAACATTCCAACAGAGAACTGGTTAAAAATATATTAACATCACATGGCTACACGGTGTTTTGTTCAGAAAATGCAAATGAAGCTTTAACTTTGCTTGAAAATAAAAAAATAGACTTAGTGTTAAGTGATGTGATTATGCCCGAAACTGATGGATTTGAACTAGCGCATATAATCAGCTGCACACACCCTGATGTAAAGGTTCAGTTATGCAGCGGCATGGTAAATATAAAAGGAAAATCTATTACCAATGAAACACTTTCCAAAAACTTACTGGAAAAGCCTTATACATCCAAACAGCTTTTAATAAGAGTTCATGAATTACTTAACAAATAAAATATTTAAGCATGCATCAAAAAGGTCTGCTTTGTGGTGGAAGCAGCTTCTCACGTAGAAAACGGGTATCTGACCCGAGTTTTGCGGGTTTTGTTTTTAATATCCATCAGGAATAGCGATTAACAACAACAGGCGCTTATGTGCCTTTGCTGCAATCACTCCTGGTCGTTAATTTGGCGTCACTATCAATCAGGAAATAGCCGGCGAGGAACGCTCTCCCCACCAGTAGCGGGTAATTAAATCCTGTCCGGTCAACCAGGTTAACTTCTGTTTCCCGAAACACGCGTCCCAGGCACAGGCCAATCTTAATCACCGGGCGCACCTGGATCTCGCCAAAATGTCCCTTGATTTTACTCATACGTACAATGGGCCTCTCAATGAGCATTTCATCGGACTTGAAATTTCCCACCCTGAAACGAATCCATTGCTGGCCATCTTTGTGGAAAAGCTTGTAATCTTTACTATGTATCGAACTCGTCTTGGCACCGGAATCTATCCTGGCCATCATTGCCAGGGTATCGCCATTAAAATGTAGCTGGGCCTGTTCCAGCCAGCCAACCACCTCTTTCGCCATAGCGGATTGTTCCACCAGCAGTAACATCGACAGTAATGGGAATATATATAATGTTTTCACAATCAGCTTAACCTCGTGACATACGGGAACCATGTGATAGGGAGCGATTCTACATACACCTGCTGGCCGAGCCACGGGCTGACAACATAAAACCATCCGCGTGATTTTCTCAGTAAAAGGCAAGCAACGAGCCATCGTTATTTACGCGGATAACGCAGATCCTGTTAGCGCCCGTTTCATAATTAAAAAAATTATATGACGCGCTCTAAACTGCATCAATCGACAGCCTGTTCTGCGACGGCCTCAGTCACTTCTGGTACTCGCATTTCAGCCACGGTATAGAGTGCGTTAAGCAAATGCGTGGCCTTGAACATCTGCCGTGCCATACGTCGAATGCGACTGTTCTGCTCAAGGATTTCGATCATGCCAGGAATTGGAATACGCAGTTCTGCCCCTGCATGTAATAGCGCCGCTTTTACTTCATCATAACTCTGCTGTACGCGCGCCATTTGTGCCTCACATTCAACCATCGAAAAACCTTTTGCTTCAGGACTGGCCAAGGCCATCAGGTTCACCACTTCCGCGCGATAGTGAGCAATACCTTGCATCAGTTCTGTATCTTCGACAAAACCCAGCTCAACCTGTACCCGCGCAATCAGCAACGCCTGGTCCGCGCAGGACAACAGGTGTTGTTCTGCGCGCAAGACCCTGGCGAGCTGCTCGGCCACCTCGCCACTCAACAGGCCCTTCTCCAGCCGGGTAATAAATTCGGCCACGGCCTGGGATAATTTTTTCACCACCAGGTGATCACTCGAAATACGCCGTCCCTGTACTGATTCAATACTCATCGCCTCCATCGCCATGCGTTTTGCAATACTGGCAATGCGTGATAATTCCAGTGCCAGTGCATTCAGTGCCAGCATGGGTGACACCGCCACCGTCCTGTCGAGATAGCGGGGACGGGCCTCAATCTCTTCATGGGTAACAAAACGTTTTTCCAGGAAATGCGTCAGGCGATCTGTCATCGGCCACATCAGCAGTACCCCAAGCACATTAAAGGCGGTGTGAAACAGGGCCAGGGTGACCGCCGGAATATCTGCCAACCCCAGTAACTCACCGGTTATTTTCACGATGAGGAATAGGATCGGCAACATCAGCAACGCGGCCAGGCCGGTGACAAAATTGAAGATGACATGGGCTGCGGCGACGCGCTTGGCATTTGAAGTAGCACCAATAACGGCTAGCGCTGCTGTCGAGGTGGTCCCCAGGTTGGCACCGATCACCATTGCCGCTGCCGCATACAAACCCAGCACGCCACCGGTTGCCGCCGTCAGGGTAATGGCAATGGCCGCACTGGATGACTGCGTGAGCACGGTCATGAAAAAACCGATGCCGACATAGAGAAACACACCGGCAATGCCATCCAGGGTAAAGGCCTTTAGATCAACCGCCGTCGCCAGGCCTTCAAACGCCTCCTTGAGCACATCGATACCGATAAAGAACAGGCCGAAACCGGCCAGTGCCAGGCCCAGCGGAGCACGCCGGCTATCACCACCGGTGAGACGCAAGAGCATGCCAATGCCGATGATTGGCAGGGCAAAGGCTTCGAGCCTGATATTGAAACCGACCATGGCCACCAACCAGCCGGTCATGGTGGTGCCAATGTTGGAACCATAGACAACACCCAGTGCCTGGTACATGGTGATCAGGCCGGCATTGACAAAGCCGATGGTCGCCACCGTCACCGCACTGGATGACTGCACCAGTGCGGTAATGGATAATCCGGCGGCGATGCCATGCGCCGGTGATCGGGTCCATTTACCCAGTATGTCACGCAGGGCATGGCCGGCCGCATGCCTGAGGCCATCGGTGATCATGCCCACAGCCAGCAGGAACAGACCCAGTCCGCCGGCCAGCATGCCTATGGTGATAATACTCTGCTGCATCGTTTTCTGTTAACCATCACCTTGAAAGAACCAGCCTGGGGAACCGGTGGTAGCAGTAACTACCGCCGACAGGAACAGCAGGATAATGACGATCATGCCAGGCTGATCAATTCACTTGTTTGCACCTGCCAGCGGGTATAAATCAATATACAACATAATCTATTCCGGTATCTATGAGCTGACAATGCCAAACAAAAATTACAGGGCCAGCAGCCACAGGAATCGAGGCCAGGCTCCCCCTCGTTGTTGTCAGAAGATACAAATATATACATAATGATTACACAGAGATGTACACATTGCAGTGAGATGACAGGGCCCACGCCCTTGAAGGAAAAACAATCATGTTTGATCCTGACTCCACTACATCACCACCCTGGTACAGCCACGAAACCGTGAGCGTGTCAGAGAGGTTCGAGTACAAATGAATAATGATATTTCCATCGCCTATTTTTCCATGGAAATCGGCCTCGAATCCGCCATCCCGACCTATTCCGGCGGACTCGGCGTACTCGCCGGCGATACCCTGCGCTCTGCCGCAGATGCAGGCATAGCCATGGCCGGTATCACCCTGTTATCCCGCAAGGGTTATTTTCGACAACGGCTGGATGAACAGGGGCAACAAACCGAAGAGCCGGTGCACTGGCCCGTCGATGATTACCTGCTGCCCGCCGGGGTGCAGGCTATAGTGGAAATTGAGGACCGGCGTGTCCGCGTGCACGCCTGGCGCTATGACATCAAAGGTCGCAGTGGCCATATCGTACCGGTCTACCTGCTGGATACTAACATCGATGGCAATCTGGACTATGACCGCACCTTAACCGACTATCTCTATGGCGGTGACGATTATTATCGACTCTGCCAGGAGGTCATACTGGGTATCGGTGGCATCCGCATCCTGCGTGCCCTCGGGCATACCAGCATCAAGCGTTACCACATGAATGAGGGACACCCCAGCCTGCTCGTGTTCGAGCGCATGGCCGAGCTGAAACAGCAGCGGGGGGACGGCAGGTCGAACACTGAACATATTGATACGGTCAGGCGTGAATGTGTATTTACCACCCACACGCCCGTGTCGGCCGGGCACGATCGCTTCCCGGCGGCGCTCGCCTCCCGGGTACTGAAACAATGCAATCCCTTCAGCGACACGGCCGACGAAGTCTGCCCCAACAACGAGCTCAACCTGACCCGCCTTGCGCTCGATGCCAGTTACTACATCAATGGTGTGGCGAGGAAACATCGCGACACGTCACGCAAACTGTTTGAAGGATACCAGATCGATTTTATTACCAATGGTGTACACGCCTACACCTGGGCATCGGATGCGATGCGCAGCTTATTCGATAATAAAATCCCCGACTGGCAGGAAGACAACCTCGGCCTGCGTTATGCCATCAGCATACGCTATGATGACATCTGGCAGGCACACCAGCAGGCCAAGCACCGGCTCATCGAGTACGTCAATAAAAACTGCAATGTTGGCATGGACCAGAGCGTCATGACGCTGGGTTTTGCCCGCCGCGCCACCCCCTATAAACGCACCACACTCATCTTTACCGACATCGATCGCCTGCGATCCATTGCCAGCCATTGTGGCCCGTTACAGATTATATTTTCGGGCAAGGCGCATCCCCGTGACAACGATGGCAAGGCACTCATCCGTGAAATTTTCAGGATAAAAAACATCCTCAATACAGAAATTCGGATTGCCTATATTCCCGACTACGACATGGCGATTGCACGCTTAATGATCGCCGGCGTCGACCTGTGGATCAACACACCCCTGCCCCCCCTGGAGGCCTCAGGCACCAGCGGCATGAAAGCCGCCATCAATGGCGTGCCGTCACTCAGTGTACTGGATGGCTGGTGGATTGAAGGCTGCATCGAAGGCGTTACCGGCTGGGCAATAAGCAATAGTGAACAGGCCACTAAAACCACGCCGCCGGTGAGTAACCATGAGGCCGAAATACTCTATTCCAAACTGGAAAATATTATCATCCCCATGTACTACCATAACCGCGATGCCTATGTTGAAATCATGCGCAACGCGATCGCCATCTACGGATCGTTTTTTAATACCGAGCGCATGATCAGCCAGTATGTCACCAAGGCGTATTTCAGGTAGGCCTGTTCAGGCTGAAGAATTAATCTGCAAATAAATGCATGAAAACAAATGGTGCCGAGAACAAATTATCTGAATATGAACAGTGATCATCAGTCTTTAGCGGCAGGTTGCGTGATATAAAAGAAAACGCAAATAAAGATTGATGGCTTTATTGTCACGGACACATGTATGATCAGGAGTAACCATTTGCATTTTCATTTTAAAATCACCCAATATCGGCTTCTGGCTATCCCCAGCACTATATTTAACTATTTAGTTGTTTTGCGTTTCACCTCGTCCATTAAGGCGTTGACCATTTCCTGTTCCGATATTTTGCCATCGCTATCGGTGTCAACCTTATCAAATGCCCAGGCATCGGGTGCGCTTGAATGCTTTCGCCTTGCCTCGGCAAATTTCTCGAATTCGACGCTATCTAAATAGCCGTCCCTGTCCGTGTCATAGACGGAATAACTACCACCCCCATCAGCACGGGCAGCGGTTAATACGCTTATACCTGGCGCCAGTATCAAAAGCATAACCATCAACCTGGCCAGGTATGTCTGTCTCTCATCAGTGCGCATAGGTTTCTCCTCGACGGCACGATACCGGTTAAGTAACAGCCTGCCATGTCACGGCAGGCATCACTGTAAATGAATCCTATTTAAACGTCCCTACGGCCCATCACCGCCCGGCGACAATATATTTTTAGTCGTCATCGTGATGCTTTTGTTTTCTTTCTTTTTCCCGGTTTGTCTCATGGGACCTTAACTTGCCCGTACTAAAATCCCTGGTGCGCCAGATACGCTTCGCTTCATCTTCATCACCGCTACGATGACATTCCACACAGTTCTCATAGTTGCGTATGCCCTCTTCGACATGCTCCTCACGAATTTTTGAACGTGAGTGCTCGTGACAACCGTAACAGGTGTAGTTGGCGTAGTCGTTGTTGATGTGGCAGGTGACGCATTCGGTAATATGGTCGCGGTCGAAACGGAAGAACTTGTCATGCTCAAAGGTGGCCGGCACCCAGGCATCCTGTGTATGACACTGTCCACAATTACCCCTGATCTTGCGATGCAGGTCATCGACTGGATTACTGTGGCAACTGTCGCACCGCTTCTGCAAAGTCGCTTCAAGTAAATTGTGTGAGAACTGGCTAATGGGGCGGAAGGCCTGCACCCCTTTGTGGTCACTGTGGCAGGCCACACAATCGTCTTCGATCAGTGTCTGGTGAAAGGCCACATTCTTTTTTTCCTTTTCGATAGCCAGGCCTTTGGTGGTTATTTTACCGATCTCTTCGACCTTGTGGCAGGCGATGCACTTCGCGGCCGGGCTGCCCATAAATGGCGTGTGGCAGGCAAAGCAATCGTTGGCGAGTTTGGCATGGGCATCGATGGGTTTGCCCGGGCTGACCATGAACTGTGGAAAGACGATTGCCAGCAGCACCAGCACGGCCAGGTTGATTGCAACAATGAGGATGACGGTGTTGTTTTTCATTTCCATTCCCAGAACAGCAGGATACTCAGGATATGCGTGATGCCCAGCACGGCGAAGGCCAGCGTGATGGGCAGGTGGACCGCACGCCATTTTTTCATCAGGTCGTAGGTGGTCGCATCCCAGAACAGTTTCTTTTCAATCGATGCTTCAGATAAACCCTGTTGCGCATATCCCGCCTGCTTTTCAGCCAGGAAGCGGCGCGAACGATCCAGCAGGTACTTGCCGGTCATACCGCTGATGACGTTGATCAGCATTGCAAGCAGTGCCAGCCACGGCAGGATGGTATAAATATGAATGCCGGCATGTACCAGGATCATCAACGCGCCAAGCCAGGTCAGGGTTTCATGCAGCAGGAGCAGGGTTTTAGGTTTACCAAAGCTGATTTTTTTACGCTTGCGCATAGAATAAAAAAATGACAACAGGATCAGCATCACGCCAGGTATACCCAGCCAGCGGCCAATCCAGACAAGATCGAACTGGTGCAGCAGTGCATCCGTGATCATGGTCGCGAGGATGAGTGCGCCGAACATATTCAGGAAGGGCGCAACTTCTTTACGTATGAGTGATCGTTCCATGGCAATTCCTTAAGCGACCAACGTAAGGTCACTTTTTGGCGTGGCAATACACAACAGGCAATGCCCCGGCACTATGTCGGCATCAGGCGCCTGTTTATAGTCGAGCTCGCCAGATGTCATTGCTGTCTGGCAGGAGCCGCAACTACCCGCCCGACAACCCGACGCCACCTCAATCCCGTTGGCTTCGGCAAATGCCAGTAATGAGTCTGCCGTATCGTCCCAGCGAATACTTTTGCCGGAGCGGCTAAAGGTAACGGTAATGGGCTGCGTTGAGGTTGCAACCTGCTCAGTTTTCGCGTGTTTAATGAGCGTGGCGGGACCAAACGATTCGTAGTAAATATCGGCTCTATCCACACCCCATTCCTCCAGCCCGGGCACCAGGCTTTCCATCATGGGCCGGGGGCCGCAGACGTAGAACTGGTAGCGCATCAGTTTGAGGGTATTACGTAACAGGGGAATATCGACAAAGCCCCTGTGCTGATAATCAACACCCGCCACATCACTTTCATTCGGCGCGCTGTAACAAACGTGCAGGTGGAAATTGTCGTGGCGTGTGGCAAGTGACTGTAAATGCGTTTTCATGATCTGCTCATTACCATTAGAGACACCATAGTAGAGCCAGATCTCACGCTTACTGCCACTCTCCAGTACGCTGTTAAGCATACTTAGCATCGGCGTGATACCGATCCCGCCGCCAATCAACACAATCGGCAGTGGCTCATCCTCCACCAGGTGAAAATGACCGGCGGGTGCTTTAACCCAAAGC
>Ga0224496_10000839_pt1 | contig 20404 bp, 19 predicted proteins | sample SF_Jul11_sed_USG_2_FD_168127 | JGI IMG/M metagenome (GOLD analysis project Ga0224496, IMG submission 168127) | Sediment microbial communities from San Francisco Bay, California, United States - SF_Jul11_sed_USGS_8_1 | ecosystem: Environmental > Aquatic > Marine > Sediment | place: USA...
GAGACTGGCCGCTTTTCCACAATTGGTGTTGTTTCGCAGGACCGTGACCGGCAAATCTTGTAAGACTTGTACCGTCCGATCGGTTGAGCCGTCATCAACCACGATCACCTGTTCTATATGCTGGAGAGCTTCCCGGGCAACGGCCATTATCGTGGCCTCTTCATTATAGGCCGGAATCACGACCGCATACTGTGTTAAACGTTCGCGATCCATTACGCCATCGCTCCATTCACGCCAATGATTTGGCCGGAAAGGTAACTGGCTTTCTCAGAAGCCAGAAACCCCACGATCGAGGCAACTTCTTCAGGCTGCCCCGCACGTTTCATGGGTACCATACTCTCAATTTGTTCCACCGTAAATGCGTTCCCGGTGGAAGGGGAATGAATTAGTCCAGGTGCCACCACATTCACGGTGATACCCCGAGAGGCGACTTCCGTCGCGAGCGATCGAGCCGCGCCATGGAGCCCAGACTTGGCTGCCGAATAATTGGTTTGCCCTCGGTGGCCGACCATTCCAGACAGAGAAGAAATAGCAATAATACGTCCCCAGCGCGTGCGGATCATGGGGAGCAAAAGAGGTTGGGTAACATGAAAAAACCCGTGAAGTGAGACGTCGATCACACGATGCCATTGTGGCAAGGTCATTCCGGCCATGGGGGCGTCGTCAAAAATTCCGGCGTTATGGACGATCACCTGGATGGGGCCATTTTCGAGGAGCGTGTTCATGGTTTGTTCGGTTGCCGCTCCATCCGTAATATCGCAACACACCGTTTCGGCTGAACCGCCTGCCTCTTTCAGCAGGCTCATGACTTCATGTATCGCCTCTTGGTGCTGATGCCCATGGACAATGATATGAAAGCCCATTGAGGCCAACTCCCGGCAAATTGCCGTGCCGATGGGACTATTCCCACCCGTGACGAGTGCTCGTTTCATAGAATGGCTTCTTGACCTTGAATAAAGATGGATGCCCGCCCTTGAAGAAGGATGGCTTCGCGTACTTTTATCGAAAAGACATAGATGAAACTCAGGTGTTGTTCCAGGAGCAGGCTAGCCTCAATGGTCAAATCTTCTGCGAATTGCTGAAAGGTTTGACTGTGAATTTGGAGATCACGCACGGCTCCAAGATAACCCACGGACGCGTTGTGCTCGGAAATGTTTCGGGTGAGTCCCACGTGCACGCCCATAGCTTGGGCGGCGTATTCCAGACCACAAAGCATTCCTAAAACACCATGCCGGCGTAATGGATTGTCCTGGTCCCGGTGAGTTGACGAAAGACAGGTGATTGAAGAGACATCCCAACATTCGACCGAGGACAACAGACACATCTCGTTGCCATGCGGGAGAAATTTTGACAGCTCTAGTCGGGAGAGGGCCGGCATGGTTGGTGGTCAATTCGAAATTGCAGATTATCCAAAAAATCCAAATAGACGGAAGTGCTCAGGTTATTGGCGATAGCCTGTAACAGAGGAAGACCTCGGGCAGCTGGATTGCCTAACCGTAATGACTCTAACGAGGGTTGAGTCATCGTTGTGGGGGCCTTGGACATAGGTTCTGATAGGAGGGTGATATCCAACCAAGACACGCTCATTGGTAAAGCCTGTTTGCCGAGGACGAAAGCCAGGGCGAAAGGAGCGATCAGTGGCCGGGTTTCATTCAGTGGAAAGGGTGCGGGAATATCATACGCCGCGAATAACACGAATTTTTCCTGGGCTGCAGCCAGCAAGGTGGCTGCTTCAAGCAACCCCCCTCCAAACGATGAATCATAACAGGCCAGGCTTGTCGAAGGACGCTGTGAGCCGGAGGCAATACTCCAATAGCCGGCTGCAGCATTGTGAACGGATTGGTGAAATAAGGTTGGGGAGACAATTGGCACTGGAGAGGCTAGCGACTGACAAATCTTATGGAGAATGCCCACTTCCCCACCGGATGAGGCAAACACTGGGGCCATGTCTTTGGGGGAAAGCTGACTATTGTGTACAGCTTCTTGCGCAACTTCTAAGGACCAACGAACGATTTCGCTACTCCGGCGGCGTTCGTTGGCCGGTAGTATCGAGGGCATGGGATCTGGTGTCACAGAGTTATCATAGAGACGTTGTTCCTTGAACAGATTTCTACACGAGTCCCAATTTTCAATCCCTGGTCCAAGCACCCCGACGCCATGCACAAAGATTTCCATCAGTGTCTTCCTAAAATCAACGTACAGTTGTTTCCACCAAATCCAAAAAAATTACTCATGATGTAGTGAATGGTCCGTTCCTGGTTTTCGAGCAGGATTTGACTGGAAAAGGTTGGATCGACGGTGCTGGTGTTCAGGCAACCTGGAAGAAACCCCTGTTGCAGACAGAGATCTCCTAACACCACTTCAACTGCGCCAGCGGCGCCAAGGGTATGCCCCGTCCAGCCTTTTGTAGAACTACAGGGAGTTTTGTTCTGAAACATGGTCGACACGGCGCGGTCTTCGGTTTGGTCATTCGCCACAGTCGCTGTCCCATGTAAGTGAATAAAATCGATGTCGGAAACGGAAAGATTGCTGCTTTCCAACGAGGCTTGCATGGACAATAGAGCACCTCGACCAGTGGGATGAGGATGAGACATATGGTAGGCATCGCTACTTTCCCCATACCCCAAGAGTGCAGTGGCCTGCCGATTTCCATTCCTAGGGGATTTTTCCAACAAGACAAAGGCTGCAGCTTCTCCCAGCGTCAATCCTTCACGACTTGCATCACAGGGACGACAGGGGCCTGGCGCGGTTAATTGTAACGCTGAAAATCCGTATAGCGTGGTCAGGCAAAGACTATCCACACCGCCAACCACAACGGCTTCGCAGAGGCCGGCCTCGATATACCGTGATGCTGTTGCAAAGACTTTCGCGCTTGAGGAACAGGCCGTGGAAATGACCACGGCTGGGCCAGTGATCTCTAGGTATGCACGAACAAAATGGGCAACTGAAAACGCATCTTGTGTATACCGACCCCGTGGGACAAAGCTCGCAGGAAGCCTTCCTGTGTCTGGATTTTTTTGTTGATAGGCATGTTCTGTTTCGAGAATTCCAGCAGTGCTCGTGCCAATGAGTACACCGATTCTATGAGCTCCGTACTGACGACGTGCTTCCAAAACCTGGTCTTCAAAGCCATCTTGTTGAAGGCCTAAGAAAGCTAATTGGTTGTTCCGGCAGGTAAAATGACTCAGGTTGGGTTTCAGCGAAACTTCTTCGAGTCCTTCTACCCTTCCCATGTAGGTTGGAAGCCTCCTTCCCTCGAAATCGCAGGGCCTCAGGCCAGATTGTCGTTCCTGTAGGGCTAACAGATGAGCCTGTTTCCCACGCCCAACCGACGTGACGAGTGTGGCATGCCCAAAGTAAAGAGGTGTCATTCGCAATCGTCAGGCGGTATGCTGTAGTGTCAGAAAATGTGCAAGAGGAAGCGGATATTCGCTCTTAGAGGTGCCAAGGAGTTGATTGGCTTGTTCCTGGCAGCAATTGAAAATCTCATGGAGACGGGTAAAGAATTGCCGAGGTGTTTGAGGTTGTCCCACTTCTTTCAGCCATTCGACGCCTTCCACGGCATTAGTGAAATTTCCGAGGTTCCCCCGATAAAAAGACTTGGTGTGATGAAGATGTTGTTCAACTCTCTTAAACAGTTGAGAAAAGTTCGAGAGGGCATTCAGCACAGGCTGTTGCTCCCGAACTTTCTCGATGAGGAACTCTTCGTTAAGATGTAAATCTTGCATAAACTCCGAAAGCCAGATGTGATAATAGGACGGAAAATCTAACTGCCATTTCAATTTGAGGAGTTCATAGCTGCCAAAGAGGGAATAGAGGTTTCGGTACAGACGCATGCTGGCCTCATAGCGAAAGTGCATGTACGCGTTGGAACGATCAACCAGATTGTTCAGCTTCTGTGTCGAAGCCCCTTCCTCTTCACAGCGAATCAAATTCGTCAAGAGGTCATTTTCTAACGCGATAAAGTCCGATCCAGGGCTGTAAAACGGATCAGTAAAGGCGGCCGATTCACCCGTGAGTCCCCATCGGTTTTGGCTAAAAAATTGTCGCGTGCCATAGGTTAAATGTTGGAAGCTACCGATGTCCAACAGGGTGGCCTCTCGGAGCAGTGACCATGCGGCATGGTGCTGTTTGAGAAAGTTCAAAAACCCTTCGGGCTTGCGAAAAGATTTTTGCCACCTGGCTGTTCGCTCCATGACGATTCCCACGCTCACGACATCCTGACTAATGGGGATAAACCAAATCCAATACCCTGGGTAACAAAAATGCGTGGTTGAGGTGTGCCGACTTGTGCCGTTCACCCGTTGACGAAATGTTTCGGGGCCTACGGTATCCAGGTTGGCCACATTTTTGAAACGCCCCCATACGGCTGCAAGGATGTGGTGCGATTCGGGGATTCGCAAATTCTCTTGCTTCGCCAGGATGGAGGATCGGCCACTGGCATCAATGAGCCATCGGCACTGCCCGTTCCATTTTTTCGAGTCGGTTTCCACGGAAAATTGATGGGGCGTGGAATCAGCACTGAGCTGGATATCACAGACCCGACTCCCCAGGTGCAGCTCCACGCCGTCTTCTTGATTCATCCGTTGGAGGTCGGTTTCCAGCCTTGAACGGTCCAGTTGAAAGCTTTTGTGAAAGGGTCTTTCTATTCCCCCGATTTCACTCATCTCAATCAAGGGAGCTTGACGATTTTCTTGGTCAAAGAAAAATCTCAGACCATTTTTGACGATGTGGTGTTGAGTCAGGTAGTTCCCCAGACCTAGCCGTCGGATCAGGTAATTCCCGGTGACTTCCACTGTGGACTCTCCCACTTTAAATGAGGTGGCCGCACGTTTTTCAAACATTCCGACTTTTAAGTGGGGAACCGCTTGCCGGAGTTGTCTGGCTAAGAGATTGCCGGAAAGTCCAGCTCCGAGGATGGCAATATCAAGATGATTCGTTGGCATGGAAGGTCAGGGGGTCTGTGGAAGTTGGGGCGGTGAACAGATGGCGGCAAACAGGAAAGAGATGAGTGATCCAAGGAACACGGTTAAGCCAATTCCATGCAGCACAGGTGTGTGTGAACAGGCCAGCAAACCAAAAACCGCGATCGTGGTGAGACTACACACGACAATCGCGGAAATCGTCTGCTGACGTTCGGCTGCTGTAGAATGGGGACGTTGGAAAAACAAGGTGTAATCTAACCCAATCCCGAAGACCAATAGTAAAGCCGCCAGATGAAACAGGGACAGACGTTCTCCAAAGGCATGAAGGAGGCCGAGGTCGAGCATAATCGAGCCGGCGATGGGAATCAAGACAGTCGCGACCTTCCTGAAAGATCGGAGCCCGAAGCCCAAAATCAGAATCAGAAATCCCACGCCGATTGCCAAATAGGTCGTGACTTCTTGACGATAGGTGGTCACCATGCGGTTCGATTCAGTTTTCAAATCCAAGTAGTGCACGGAGGAGGACGCATCTGTGTGGATGGCTTCCTGAATGGCCTGGTGATTCTGTACGTCACGCATCAGAATCGTTCCTATCCATTGATCGTGGTAGGGGTACAAGAGTGAGCGGATTTTCGTTTCGAATGGCGTATCTTGAATGGTGTGATGATCCAACGGCGTCAAGTGCTGAGAGTCAGCCATGCTTTTAAGGAAGGGTTCAAAGAGACCCGGCTTGAACGGCAAGCCTTGCTGAGCTTCCATGAGCGAGTTCCGTAACGTGGCTTGTTCGGGTAAGGCATGTTGTCTCAACGCCTGGGTTCGAATACTGGGCAGGTAATCGGCGGCCATTTCGTATCCGGCCATATGCCCACGATCCACGAGTTGGTTCAAGGTGACTTTGAGAGCTTCACTCTGTTCCAGGACTTGTTGTTCGTCTGGTGCCACGACGATCATCATTCCACGGCCAGCAGGTGCGCCCAATTCTTTCCGTAACCAGGCATCGCGGTCGCGGAGATTCTGGGGGATGGGGCTGAGATTGGCGATGTCCGTCTCCCAGAACGGTTTTTCTGATCCAGCTAAAAAGGCGAGGGAGAGAACCATACTCACAGGGACAATGAGGATCAGTCGAGAATCCACTCGTTCAAACGGAATCCATGTGGCCCAGGGAATGGGTTGGCCCAGCTGTGGCGGAATGAGTATCGGCAGAATACAACGAGTGGTTGCTGCCGCCGTTAGTAGTCCGGTCATGGCGAAGAGGGCTAATTGCGACAGGCCTGGAAATCCGGAGAATAACATCGCCCCATAGCCAACGGCTGTGGTGGTCGCTCCTAATAAAATGGTAGGCCAGACTTGGACGATGGCCAGTCTGGGCGACCGGTCCGATCCGAGATGAGCAAAGGCATGGAGTGGGTAATCAATGGCGACACCAATTAACGTTACCCCGAAGGCCAAGGTCATACCGTGAATAAAGCCAAACGTCAGATAGACTACAACCCCTGCAGTGAGCAGACCTGTCACGAGGGGGACGAGACCCAAAAGGAGGATCGTGAATGAGCGATAGGTGACCAACAGCAGAAGGATCACGATACCGCTACCAAGTAGGGAGAGCCATTGCGCATCCTGTTGAATCACGGCTCGCGATTGTACAGCAAAGACGGAGGGTCCAGAGCGGAGTAATTCCAGGGAGGCAAGTCCAGAGTGAGGTGAGGCGGTCACGCGAATGTCTTCCATGCTGGCCGTCAAGAACTTCTGGATGGATTCTTGCCCATCCAGATCAAAGCCCGACATCGCAGTTTCCGCCACCAGTAAGGCCACTGGTTGATCCGAAGAAAACCAAACCCCATGGGCCATTTTTATCGTATTCCTGGATCTCCATTTCTGGAGTAGGCTCGGGAATGCCCCCGTGGGGTCTTCAGGTATCTGCTTTTTAAAAAATGAGGGGAGAGGGTTGGCCATGTCTTGGAGTCGATGTTCCAAGGTTTGACGCAAATTCTCTGTGGTGAATTGATTTGGACTAACCGCTGGGCTGAGAAGATAGCGATAGCGATACAGGAGATCCTGGCTGAGGTCCAGCTTGGTCTGTTCTCCGTTAAACACATGAAGAAATTGACCCTGGCTCCGCATGGCGTCGGCCAGCTTTTTGCTGGCTTCGGCTAACAGGGCAGGCTCCGCACCCTGTAACCCGAGCAACAGAATTCTGGAGGTGGGACCCGACTGAAGTTGGTCGACGAATAATTGTTGGGAGAATGACCCTGAAGAAGGCAGCAGGAGTGGAAGTTCGGTGTGAATCGGAATGGAGGTGACGGCAAAGGCCGAGCCAAGGGCAATACTCACCAACCAGAGCAGCCAAGGGATCGCTCGGGTGTTGCTCACGGCACCTGTCGGTCAAGTTGGAGTTCGGATCGGTCCCCGTTGGTTTCGTGGATTACAATGGTGCGAAGGTATGCCCGCTCTCCGGCCAGACGGATGCAATCCACGCCATCTTCGTCGTTTTGGGTTCTTGGAGAAAGATCCAGCTCCCATGCGTCTAGGGTGCCTGATATTGAGACAACAAAGACTTGTCGAAGTTGCTCTGTGTCTCCGTTAAAGAGAGCACGCAATCCCACAATAAAGGTAGCAAGTGCGGGATATTCCTGAAGAGAAAAGGTGTGGGAAATCTCACGGGAAGGGTTTTTATAGAGCAAGCTGTCCCCATCGACGATAAAGGATTCTTCAATGGGAACCTGGACATGTTTTTCCAAACGATTGGGCGGGTGAGAGACAAGGGTTCCTTCTTTGTATGAGGGTGTTGTGAGCATGTGTGAATAATAGGTTTCATGAAAGGTCCGCTCACGAAGGGTTGACTGTGCCAGGCTTTTAATCAATCGATCCAGGACGACCTGTTCCTTTTTGAGTGGAAGGGGTTGGGCCATGCTGGCTTTAGCCTTACACGCATGAGAATGAGGGAGTGGCCCAAGTAAAAAAAGGCCACCCCACACGAAACTCCAGAGGATGAGCCTACTGATCCTTTTCCCAAAAGTCATAAAAATTAAACCAATTGTTTGGAGCCATTCGGCAGTAGGCTTCTAAGCGAAGCGCATAGCGCTGCGTCCATTCCTGGAGTCCTTCTGCTCGATTTTCTCTTGGGATGATGACGGTTTCCGCAAATAATTCGAAATGAATGTCGTACCGTCCGCCTCCGCGATACAGACAAAAAAATAACACGACCGGCACCTTGAGGATACTGGCCAGTAACATTGGGCCTGAAGGAAATTGGGCCGTGTGGCCAAAAAAATTGCAGAGGACGACCTTTTCATTTTTGAGCGGACGATCACCAAGCATGCCGACCACTCCGCCCGCATCGAGACATTCTTTGGCGCGTAACATCGTATCAGGTTCGCCGACCGGAATAATGCAATCTAACATAGAGGGGTCAAGTTTCCCGAGGACCTCATTGAGGATTGGCGCGTTCTCTTGATGCATGAGCAGCTTGATAGGGGCATTTCTTGTTGCTAATCCAGTGGCTCGCAGGATATCAAAACTTCCCAAGTGTGAACCGAGCAGGAGGCATCCTTGTTTACGGTCGACGCGGTCAAGGAGTATGTCTAAATCACGAATAGTTAGGTCGAACTCGTCTCGTCGCTTGGCCAAAATAAAGGTCCGGTCCAACAAGGTTGAGGCGAAGGTGTGATACTGGAGAAAGAGATCCTTGAGCGTCACCTGACGCTGCAACACCCGGCTTAAAAAGGTCTTAATGCCTTTGCTGGCCTTCCAGGAAAACAACACATAATACGCGCAGATGGGGTAGAGCAATGTCCGGGCGGTCTTCCGTCCCATTCGAAGCGCCACCCACAGCATGAACTGGTAGGCCCAGCGATGTCCACGTTCCCGTTGCGCCAGCCAACGTTTACTCATAACGGCGAAGGAGAAATGTGGAGGTTCGGTTGAAAGATAAATTGCCCTGAAGCAATCAATTTTGGACCAACCTGACATGAAAAGCTGACTGAATGTCCTGGAAGAATGTCGAACGTGAGTCGCAGTATTTCGTCAGGACGAAGAGGGGAGTGAAATTTGACCGAGGGCACGTTGGACAGCACTAATGGTTCGTTAAGCGATTGTCCAATTTGTGCTAGTACTTCTTCCAGAATCACGACGCCGGGCACGATAGGATTGCCAGGAAAATGTCCAGGCAGTGAGGGATGCCGGGAATCGATCGTGAAAGTTTTTTCAATCGACATGGAGTCATCTCGTGGTTGACGTGTTGAGTGAGATGGCTGGAATTTTGTTTGTCACCAATAATTTTTCAACATCTTCTTTACGTAGCTTGCCGGTGTCATTGCGAGGGAGTGTCTCAACCAAATAGATCGGGCGTGGGAGAAATACGGGCGCAAGTTTGGTGCGGAGGGCTGCAAGAATGGATTCAGCCGTCTTCCCAGGTGCTACGACAAACGCCACTAACCGTGTGACCGATTCTTCTTTCTCTTCGGGCATAAAAAACACACCGTCTACAACTCCGTCAATTGACAGGAGTTGGACATTCAAGGCATCCAGTGACGCGCGATGTCCTCCAATATTGATCAGGTGGCTGGGACGTCCTGCCAGAGTGAATTGCTGGGGGTTTGTTGTCTGAATCGTATCGGGAATGGGTACAGGGTCTGAAAAGTATGGCGTGCTAACAGAATAGCCATCTCCCCGTGAAACCAGAGTTAAATCAGTTAGTAGCGTCCAACTATCTTCATGAGTTGGGCGCCGAGTGGCGATGGTCCCCGCTTCTGCAAATCCATAAATCTCGACTATGGTGGTATGAAGCAATTCTTCAACCTGCTTGGCTAAAGGTTGAGAAAGTGGGGCGGTAGCTGAAAGTGTGTACACAACATCTGGAAATTGGGATTGCTCTAGGACGCAGGCTCGAAGATGAATGGGTGTGGAGACGAGAATTCGTTGAGATGGCTGGTCGTGCAAAGCCGATGCGATATCCTCAGGAAAAAACGGGCGTCCTGAATGAATAGACCATCCCTGCTGGAGAGGTAACATGATGGACGTTTCCAGTCCATACATATGTTGATGGGGAACGGTCGCCACAATGGTCACAGGATCGTTCGTAGAGAGCGACAGCTGTTCTCCGGTTTTTTGAGCAATCTGGACCATGGATCCCCATGATTTGGGATTTGGGCGCGGCTCGCCAGTGGTTCCTGAAGTAAAAGCAATGGCCGCAATATGCGAATCCGGAAATTGGGGATTCTCCATAGGATCTTGGTCGGGCATCGCGTCCAAATCGAGAGAGATGCCTTCTATCCCTGCGACCTGGTCCTGCTCATCAGTCAGGTAGTAACAATCGGGATATTCGCCTGTCAGCTGTTGAAGAATATGTGGTGATTGGTTAGGCGGCAGTAAGGTCGTTTGATTGTGACAAAGGGAGGCCGCAAATCCAACCAAAAAGGCATACCGGTCTTGGCACATATTCACGACATACCGCCTACTGGGTAATCCATTACGAATTGCCTTGACATGAGATAACAACGTTTCGATTGACATGGTCCTTCCATGATACCAAGCGACGGTGCTATCGCGGTGATAAGGACCCAAAAAAGGGGAGTGTCTCATAGGGTTTGAGTCGACCAAGACTCCATGTCGGGAATGAGGTCCTTGTTAGGGTGGCGCCTCAACACGGGAATTCGCTTCAGAATGAGGCAACGGCAATTTGTACATGCCTCATTTAGGATTGAGGAAGGTGTGGACACACTTCAGTCATGTGGTCCGGTTCTTCTGAATAGCCTCGCAGAGGGAACGAAGTGAAGAAAAGATTGTGGTGTTATCCGGATCATCGGACCGTAGTTTGTACCCGTAATTCTGATGAATCACTAGAGCAATCTCCAAAGCATCAATGGAATCTAAGCCTAAGCCTTCTCCAAATAGCGGGTCTAACGGTGGAATGGCTGCCGGTTCCACCTTCAAGTTCAAGGTGGTGACAAGGAGTTGGGCGATTTCAGTTTCAAAGGTCGTCTGATCAGGCAACGAACGTTCCTCCATGCCTAAATGGCACTCTTTGATGAGATACAGGCTTTGATTACAGATTGTCCTGTTTGAGTAGAGAGAAGTCAATATGATGCTTTGTTGAAGGCATGGGAGTAAGGAATACTATGGAATAGATGGGATCTTTCTGTAGAATCCTATATCCAAACTTTCCAAGAAATTGTGTTAATTTGGTATTGAAAATCTGTCAAAAAATGCTTGACACTTTTATGGTGACGCCGTAGGCTGGATCTGAATGTCATGACCATTTTTGTGTGTTGTGCGTCCAACCCCTCTCATTGTTTGCCTTTCCTCAGGAAATTATCCAGCACAAATTATGACGAATAATTTTCTAGCTGCTCGGATCATTCTTTGAACACGAAACAATCATTTCATGTCGTATTAATTAAGCCCTCTCATTACGATGATGAGGGATATGTCATTCAATGGGGGCGGCCCGCGCTTCCATCTAACAGCCTGGCGGCTCTGAATGCCCTAGTGATGGACTGTGTGGCACGACAGGTGTTGGGTCAAAACGTCCCTATTCATGTGGAGGCCTATGATGAAACCCATTTCACCATCCCTACCAAGCGAATTATTAAGCGCATTCGCAGGGGTCTTGGAGGCATAATAGGTTTTGTCGGGGTGCAAACCAACCAATTTCCTCGTTCGCTGGATCTGGGAAAGGTATTTCTTCAGGCGGGTATTCCTGTAGTCATTGGAGGTTTTCATGTGAGTGGATGTTACTCGATGTTGAAAGAAATGCCTCCGGATATTCAACAGGCCTTAGCCGATGGGTTTACCCTTGTTGCGGGTGAAGCCGAGGGCCATTTAGAAACGATTCTCAAAGATGCCTACGAAAAATGCTTGAAACCTTCCTATAATTTTTTAAACAACATGCCAGTGTTAGAAGGCGCTCCGTTTCCCTTCCTCCCTGCCAGGTTGGTGAAAAAGACATTTCGACGTCTTTCCAGTTTTGATGCTGGGCGGGGGTGCCCCTTTCAGTGCAGCTTTTGCACCATCATCAATGTGCAAGGCCGCACATCACGTTCGCGGTCAGCCGATGATATTGAAGCGTTGATTCGGATCAATCTCAAACAAGGCGTCTGGCGGTTTTTTATTACGGATGATGATTTTGCCCGCAATAGGAGCTGGGAGTCTATTTTAGACAGAATGATTCATCTGCGGGAGGAAGAAGGCTTTCAGCTTTCACTTATCATCCAAGTTGATACGCTGTGTCATAAAATTCCTCGGTTTATTGAAAAAGCCGTGCGGGCTGGGTGCCATAGTATTTTTTTAGGCTTGGAAAGCCTGAACCCTGAATCGTTGGTAGGAGCGAAAAAACGGCAGAACAAAATCGGGGAGTATCGCAAGATGCTGCAAGCCTGGAAAAGCCACGGGTGTACCACTGCAGTTGGCTACATTCTTGGGTTTCCGGCCGATACTCCGTCCAGTATTGCCCATGATATTGAGATCCTCAAAAAAGAACTTCCAGTTGATATCGTGGAATTTTTTATTCTGACGCCCTTGCCTGGGTCTGAAGATCATCAACAACTCTATGAACGTGGTGTGTGGATGGAGCCGGACATGAATGCCTATGATTTGGAGCATGTCACCATGGCACATCCGAAGATGACCAAGCCGGAATTGACAGAGGCCTATCGCATGGCTTGGCGAACTTATTACACATGGGACCACATGGAAATTCTGATGCGTCGCGCCGCAGCGTCAGGGGAACCAGTCATCAAGGTCATGTTTTTATTATTATGTTTTTATGGGTGCATCAAGCTTGAGGGTGTGCATCCCTTAGAGGGTGGCGTGGTTCGGTGGAGGGGCCGGCGGTCCCGTCGTCCAGGCATGCCCATGGAATCTGCCTGGTCATTTTGGCCTACCCAGATTTGGGGTGCATTCACGACTGGATGGCAATGGTGTGCGCTGGGGTGGAAACTGAATCAGCTCCGCAGAAAGGTTGAAAACGATCCTTCCAAGCTCCAATATTCCGATGTTTCGCTCACCTCCACCTCAGGCGAATCTGAAGAGCAGCTTGACCTGCACCAGACCTATGGTCCCCTTCTTGCCGTTAAACGTCTCGCAAAATAAAAGGTCAGCCCCGTTCCCAACGCGTTAGCCCGGCTTCTTGGATTAAGGGAAATGCTTGATAAAATACCTTGAAGTTGTCGATAGAAAAAAATATGGGAGGGAAGATGACACGATTGGCTTTGAGATATGTGTTGAGTGGTCTGATTGGGTTGGTGGTTGTTAGTGGACTGTTGGATAATGTGCAAGTCTTTGGAATGGTTTCTGAAGATTCCGTGGTGATTTCCGGAGGCGGGGGCATCTTTTATCCTTTTCAAGGCAAATCCGGGTTCAATGGTGTGGTTCAAGCTGCGGGGAAAATTTCTCCCCAAGAACGACTAGGGGTGGAACTGGAATTTCGCAAGTATGAAACGGAACTCTTTAATGCGAAGGATATCGACACCCAATCGTATTTTGTTCGAGGGATCGGACAATATTTTTTCCGTCCCCATGGTATCTCCCCGTATGTTGGCCTCGGTATCAATTTGGCTGTCAATGTCTTTGACGAAGACGAAATTGAAAAAAAGAGACCTTCGGTCAACGTGAAACGGGGTTGGGGTTTTGGGTACGGAATTATGGGACTGTTGGGAATCGAGGTCCCTATGGGGCAGCAGTTGGCTTTTTTTGCAGAAGGTCGGGTGAGTGGTGATTTTCAATTAACGAATTATGAGAGCCGATCTGGAAAGGATAAACTCACGATTGAAAGTTTAAGTGGACTCACCGGCATGGGGGGAATTCGAATGCGTTTTTAGTTAGGTCAGAAAATTGGCTACAGACGGATTCGTTCGTTAGGTTTTTTGACTTTCTTTAATATAAAAGCGTGCCCGTTCAATTTTGTTGATACAATTCGGGAATTTATCAAATTGTTGCTGAATCTTTGCAGTGCTCAGTAACGTCGCAGCTTTGGTCCAACTGACAGTGCCTCCAAATCCTTGTGCTTTGGCCTGATCTAGTTCTTGAAAAGCTGAATGGAGGCCCTGCTCACATTGGTTAGCTAATTGAGGGCTGTGAGGTGCACCGGCACAATTGGCAAAAAGTGGGAGCAGCAGGCAAGAAGCGGCGAGAGCTATGGCTTGAGGACGGTTCATATCTGATGTTTCGGTGTGTTCCGGAAAGACTTAACCACGGGAGCCTTGGCTTACGGTCAGAGAAAAGAACGGTAGGCTAAGGTCGGTGGGATGATTGGGAGGGGCAAATATCAGGTTACGGCTTGCACGCTGAAAGTCTCTGAGTAATCCACCGAAGAGGGTATATTGCTGGCTTTGAACAAATCCTGATTCTTCTAGGGCCTGGAGAATGGTTTGAGGGGGAAACACACGATTGAATGGTATCCCAAACAGAGGAGCCGTGTATCCACTTGACAAAGCCTAATGGGTGACAGCTACCTTTCTTTCTATTTTGAGTATGATCCATGGCAAAAGGGCCAGTCAGATCCTATTCGCAGGGGGAGCTCCCTAATGGCAGAGGCTGGAGTCCGAAGATTGACCTCACATCGTGTGCTTTGGTATTTTTACCTAATACGAAGAAGCCCTTTAAAATTCCTATTCCTCTGGTGATCAATTCAGACAGATCTACTGGCCCTGTTTACGACTTAAACCCGGAAAACGGATGTTAGAGCAATTGACTCAAATGCCCGTTCTGCCGATGGCCTACGCGGCCGACTGCTATTGGCAGCTTAAGTCATGGGACTGTGTTATTAGTCATTCCCTACCCATTCAACCAAACTAGTATTGGGGGAACTCTGCTATGTCCATAACAAATTCTCTACTGCAGATCGAGAAGCGTGAGGTGAGCAGTTGCGGCAACAACCTAATGGATACGGAGCAGGCTAAAGATAATTTGATAAGGAAAATTGTCCTGATTCACCCCATGGGGGAGTGCTGGGTAGCAGGAGAGAAGGATGTGTCCCGCATCGCCAATATCATGCCGCCTCTAGGGCTCTGCAGTCTAGCCGCTTGGGTTGAACAACATGGTCACCAAGCCTTCATCCACGACTGTTATGCCCACCCTGATGACTATGAGAAGATTTATGATTTAGTGCGGACGGAGCAACCGGAGTTTGTCGGTTTTACCGCCACCACTTCAGCTTTTCTCGAGGGCATACGCATTGCGGAAAAAATTAAAGCGATCGCACCCAACACCACTATCATTTGTGGCGGTGCCCATATCTCTGCGCTGCGGGAATCGCTGATGAAAGATTACCCGGTGATTGATTTCGGTGTTGTGGGTGAGGGGGAGAATACCCTGCTTTATTTGATGCAGCAAGATATGCAGGGGTCGGAGACATCGAGGCCTTTTGAGCATCATGGTCTGTTATATCGCCGGGATGGGCAAGTGGTTTTTACCGGGTTTCTGCCCCGCCAGGAGGCCCTCGATTTGGATACCTTGCCTTATCCAGCGTACGAGAAACTGGCCGGTTTCCCCGACGCCTATAACCTGCCTATCTTTAACTATCCCAAAGGGCCGGGCACCACCATCGTCTCTAGTCGTGGCTGTCCTTATACTTGCTCCTATTGTGATCGGACTGTTTTTAAATCGTCTTTTCGATATAACTCCCCAGAATATATGTTGAAAATGTTACTGCATTTAAAAGACCGCTACGGTATTCGACATATCAATTTTTATGATGATCTTTTCACGCTGCACAAAAAACGGGTGGTAGGATTCTGCAATTTGATGATTGAGCGCAAAACGGGTGTCACTTTTAATTGCGCGGTTCGTGCCGAACATATTGATCTGGATCTGTTAAAGTTAATGAAAAAGGCTGGTTGTTGGATGATAAGCCTGGGTATTGAGACCGGTGATCCCGAGTTGTTGAAATTGCACCGTTCAAACTCCGATCTGGATATGATTCGTGATAAGGTGAAACTCATCAAACAAGCGGGGATTCGTACCAAGGGGCTATTTATTATGGGGCTCCCAGGAGAGACGGAAGAGAGTATTGACCGTACCTTTAACTATGCACTGGAGTTGCCGCTAGATGATCTTAATCTGGCCAAGTTCACCCCGTTTCCCGGTGCACCGTCCTATGAAGGGGTGCGGGAGCATGGCACTTTTAATGAAGACTGGGAGTTAATGAACTGTGTCAACTTTGTTTTCATTCCGAATGGGTTGACCAAAGAGCGCATGGAAGTGCGGTACAAGGAGTTTTACTATCGTCATCATCAACGTTTCCATATTTTATTCGACTACTTTACGATGTTGTGGCGTTCGCCAAATAGCTGGTATCGACTATTACTCAATTTGAAAGATTTTTGGCGAGTGCGGAAGAATTTTGTGGCTGCCGTACGCAGTAACGCAGAAACAGAGTGTTCGCCGGGTTAAAACTAAGCCCCCTCTGCCTTGAACTGAGGGTTGAAGTAAGGATGCAACCTTTTGTTCTCTAAGGGTTCGCGGAAAAATAACTTTCCATTTTTGCCTCTCCTCTTCATACCATTCTTAGGCCGGTCTTTATTCGAACAATTCCCAACCTAGACCTTACTACGCCGAGGTTGTTCTCCCTCTCCGCCCCAATCCTTCGCCTCGGCTGCCACCTTATGCAAGCGATCACCTATCGGCCCTTGTAGACTCAGGCGTTTCAGGTTTGGAAGTATGGAAGGAACGGCGCTGACTGGTGTATGAGTTTGTTTCATGGCTGCTGTTTTCGGCTTGTTCCAGCAAGGCTCAGTCAGAAAAAGGTCGATCCAAGCCAAAGAACAAAGTAGTAGGTATAGGTTGCGGACTGAGGGGGAAAATCTATTCGGTTACGGTTTGCACCCGGAATAGTCTCTGAGCACTCCACCGAAGAGGGTATATTGCTGGCTTTGAACAAATCCTGATTCTTCTAGGGCCTGGAGAATGGTTTCTGGTGGGACGCACGATTCAATCGTATCCCAATAATATTTCATAAGCTTGTGAGCATGTGGATTCTTCGTTCCCCAATAGGCCACCCATGGGACGATCTGTTTTAAAAAAAATCGGCTCACCTGATAGGGAAAAAACGAATCCGGCCTGGCGATTTCCAGAATAAGAAGTTGCCCGCCGGGTTTCAGTACACGAAGATATTCTTTGAATGTAAGGGTGAGATCTGTAACATGACGAAGCGCATAGCCCATGCTGATAAAATCAAAGATTGAGTCAGGAAAGGGAAGATCTTCAGCTTTGCCTTGTAAAACCCTCGAGATCCCTTGTTTTTGAGCTTCGGTCACCATACCAAGACTAGGGTCTAATCCCACCACTCTGCCAGTCTCTCCGACAATTTGTTGGGCGCACAGTGAGACAGTGCCTGGACCACAGGCGATATCAAGAATCGTATCCCCTGTTGTAAGTCCTGACCGTTTCAATGCCTCCCGTCGATACCATTTCCCCGAGCCAAAAGATGAGGCTTGGGTAATCCAATTGTAATCGGGTGCTACATGATCAAATTGTAAATCTAGAAGTTTTCTGCGCTGTTCTTCCGTTTCGTAATAGTCACGGAGAGGCGGGTGCGGTGCGAGTGAAGAGGTAGAGCGCTGGGTATCAGAAGCCATGGATTGTCACCTATCAATGAACGATGATTAGTGTCATTTGCCGAGTCTATCATGAGGCGATCATGATGAGATAGCCTTTCAAATATTCTTGAATATTAAAAATCTCACTCTATTTTCTGTGTTGAGGGCATGAACATTATTTCGCAAGCGGATGGCTTGCCGTCTTTCTTGAAAATTTTTAGAAATAGCCGTGAAAAACGGCTAAGAGTTCATTGTCTCGATCATGATGAGTAAAGGTGGTACGAAAGACGAAGTTTTTGGCAAAGGTCCATCGTTGCCCAACGGAAACTTGTATGTCATCAGAGCGATGACCCAGGAAATACCCCAAATATCCGCCTGAAGCGAGCCATTTCCAGTTGTCCGTTACGTTGGCCACCACTCCACCCGATATTCCTCCGCCTACCCGATGGTTTTCGTCATAGGCCCCACTCACATTCGCTTCGGCTTCGCCCATGAGAAAAAAGACTTCCCGTTGAATCACATGAGTCTCTACCGCGCCCCCAGCTCCAACATTTAGATGTCCATTTGAGCAGAGATCACAGGAATCTGATTTGACCGTATTCATCCCGAATTTAATTTTCCATGAAGGCCCGATGAACCAGGAATCAATAGGGGAAAGCGACAGCACATTCACCAGAGTCAATTGTTCAATCCTGAATTGATTGCGACGGTGGTAATGTCTTAACGACAAAGCCCCTAATTGAATCTGAGAGTCCGGAGTATAGCCGGGATCTGGGTCCAGCAGGTCATGATATACGGCTCGGATATCAATATGCTCAAAGAGCTCATCGTTCCGCCAGCCAATTCCCACGCCCATACGTGCCGTTTCGTGTCCTTGTTCTGGTGAGAGGGAAAAAGGTGCAACAGGAAATGGCGGTGAGGGGACTTGGATTTGACTCCGACTCACTAAGACGGATTGATTCTTTGTATTGTAATCATCCGCCAACTTTTTATCGGTTCGACTTTTATACCGAAGATAGTCGGATGCCAAATCAAGTAAAAATGTTTGGTGCGCTAGTGGCAATTGAAGAAAGTCCGTTTGACGGGCGATGGAAGGATCGGTTGTCAATTGGTTAAGGAAGAACGCTTCTGAGGCGGGTACCGCCTCCCGTTTACGCTTGAGATTGGTACTGCCGGCAGGTCGGTAGCTGATGTCTTGGACAAAGCCTTCCCGTTGAAAGAGAAGACGAATCGTATCTGCCGGAATGGTCCATAAATGAAATTGATCTGTTAAATGAAATTGGGGATCGGCTACTTCTAGCAGGGAAAGAATATGATACGCACAGTTTTCCTTGAAAAAATAATAATCAAAATACGCGTTGCCCATTTCCCATGTGTGCATGAGCAAGCGGTGAATTTCTTCTGGTGATAAATTTAAGCGGTATTCCCAAATATCCCGATTTTCAATATCCCGATACTCCTGTACTTTTATATAGTAGGGAATAGTGGAGAAAAACCCTTGGTATCCACCAAAAATGCCTTTGAAGGCAAACTCAACTCCGACATCTGGTGGCACTTCTGCCGCGTAGTTGATGGTATAGGCAAGAATGCGTGTGTGCTCGGTTTGACCCCTTTGATCGATTCGAAGAAACGAATGCCCAAACATGGAGACGGGGTTATTCATAAATGCAGCCGGGAAAATGAGAGTGATCGAAGCGGGGTTCAATTCCTTTAGCCAATTCTCAAATCGTTCACACGTTTGAGAAGGGAAACGAGTTCTATCGAACTTCAATTGATCCGAAAGCCAATGGAATCGCGCGATAAAGGCACATTGTGCGACCTGCTGAGATCGACCCACCAATTCGTCAGAAAAGAATTGGGTGAGGGTGGCATGAAGTTCGGCCTCAGGATCAGTTTTTCCAGTTTCGGATAGGAAAAATCCTGGGTCATCTACTTCGCTGCTATAACCACCTAAAAAATCTTGACGATAGTGCAAGAGTAGGCGCCAATAACGATTATGATGGAGCTTTTTTTCTTGAGCCAAGGCTAGAAGCTCTTGCAGGTAGGTGGAGGAAACGTCCTGGGCAGTGGCCTCAAGGGAGAAAATGGAAAACGCAAGACAGAAGAATAATAATCGTCTTACCACATGCTGAATGGGGATGAATTAAGAAGAAGAAAAAAGGCTCCGGCATGGTGCCGGAGCCTTTAATGAAACTTATTTCGAGATTGAAGCTTGAGCCAAAACGGGATGATTGTCTATGGCACCATAGATCGCTTTCACAACGGCTTTGGGAGAGGTTTCTCCTGCTTGAATCAGCGTCGTGTATTTGTCTTGGGCCATGGCAAAAAAGATCTGGTGTTGATCGGCGGGAATACCCATCAAAGCGGCCAGTGAGGTCAGATGTTCACCTTGGCCCTGGGCCATCTCTTGGGAAATGTTGTCAAAATTAATGGCAGCAAACACATTGACTTTTTCGGAGGCAAAGATCGTTCCGTCGTTTGTGCAACCCAAAGTTCCTGAACTGATGCCGAACGTTTGATTTCCGAAGGTTCCATTCGTGGTGGCCTGTAAAACTTGTGATCCAATAGACTGTTGCCCAGCATAGGACCCCCAAGCCAATTTTCCCAGACCACATCCAGGACCATTGTCAGGATGGGCAGCGACAGCGACTCCTGTTATTCCAAACATAAACAACCCCGCGGTTAGCATGAACAGTGTACGGTTAACCATGCGGTTCCTCCTTAATTGATGGTTGTAGAGGGTTTTCCCTTTCCCTTTAAAGGATTAGTATAGCATATTTGGCCGAGTTGAAAAGCCAGTTATGACGATAAAGGGAAGGCGAAGGGTTGTGCCTTTTCTTATGATTTTTTTAAGAGAGTGAGGGAATTCCACTGTTATTGTAGGCTACCAGAATGGTGAATGATGGTAATCAACTTGCCTGTTTGTCCCCACTGGTGTTCTTGAGT
>Ga0224496_10000841_pt1 | contig 20384 bp, 16 predicted proteins | sample SF_Jul11_sed_USG_2_FD_168127 | JGI IMG/M metagenome (GOLD analysis project Ga0224496, IMG submission 168127) | Sediment microbial communities from San Francisco Bay, California, United States - SF_Jul11_sed_USGS_8_1 | ecosystem: Environmental > Aquatic > Marine > Sediment | place: USA...
CTGGTCCTTCTGGACCCTCTTTCAATTCACGCAGGATCAAAAATTTCGTGACATGTATGTCAATCATATCGTGACCCATATGAATCTCCCTGAATGCTGGCGCAATGACTATCGTAAACATGCTCACTGGGTCCCCCAATTCGGCATCTACGCCATTGCATTGAGTCTGGAAGGGTAAAGGATTAAAGCCATTTCTCCGTCATTCCTGCTAGTTTTTGGCAGGAATCTTTTCGATCCGCCTCATTCCTGTTGGCCTTTGACAGGAATCCATCTTCATCTTTGTTGTGAAGGGGTTTCGCCCCCCAACGCCGAGTTCCTTTTGTTTCGGCAAAAGGAACCAAAACCATGTTGGCCGTGTCCTGGCCCCCTGCCTCCGCAGGGGCAAGCTCTTTGGGGTTCCTTCGTGGTTCACCGACACCGAGCAAACTCGTAGAGCTTGTCCTGAGGCCTCGCGAAGGGACTCAGACGGAGTTCGCTGATTGATAATAAACTTCGACCTTTGGGTTGGCAGAAGGCGACTGGGAATCAAAAAGAGAAAAGGGTTGGTTTTTCTTGAAAAGGGAGCAGAAATGATTTCAGTTACTCATCCATGTAACAGATCACCGTAGACGGTTACTTTCGGTCCTCTAGGTCAATTGTCGCTTTGGCAAAAAGCAAAAATTGGAAATTAAGAATCCTGTCAACCAAACAGTATATGCTCCAGGTTAAGCTTGGTATGATCTCAATCTTTCCTAGGAGACTGGTTTCGCCCCCTCAATCGTTTTTAATTTTTCGACTATTCTTGCAACTAATGCTTGAGGAGAGAGCTCAGCAAGGTTGGCATAGGAAATTGTTTTGGGGAGACCTGGAATTTCAGTGTCATCAAACCGAGCGGGCAAAATTGTCTGAGCTCTATTTTGTAATAGACGCACCTGCGTGCTTCGCAGCTCATAACTTGGCCAGGCCTTATCGGCATAATGTCTTGATACAAATACAACCACAAAACGAGAAAGTTCGCCGTAGACTTCGGCTAACCTTTGCGTCAGATCTTGGCCCCATAGGGCAGCCTCTTCATACCGATCATAAAATACAGTGACCCCCTGCAGTTGCAAACCCTCGGCCACTTGGTCCACATAGATTCGATCTTCCCCCGCAAAGGATAACGCCACATCAAAAGCAAGATTCGGGGCTTCCCCTAAAGAAGAGGGGAGATGGGTATTGGAGAGAGTATGAGGGCTTACAAGTGCAGTGATTTTTTTATTATCGTCATTCCCACGAACTATCCATTCAATGGGGGTTAAAATATTAAAGAACTGAGCCCCACTCGGAAGCCGATCTATTGGGTCCAGAACCGTAAATTTAAATCCAAAACTTGTTGTCGCTATCGGACGAACAGATACTCCCGCGTTGAGCAAGACGCCAACTACCGTAGGAAGAAATTCATCGACGAGTTGAGTCACCTGTGTCTCTGCTTCTGTTTTGTGAGTGGAGATCAAATCCACCTTCGTGACCAAGATCACTAATCGCCGAATGGAATGTGTTCCAGAAAGTATTCTTCGAAGACGGAGAGCCAGAGCTCGATCACAGTGTTTAAAAAAAATCCTCCGCCTTCCGGCATCGGCTCCCTTGGGAAATTCTTCGGCCGAAAAGACTAAAATGACTCCCAGACATCCTCGTATCACATGTAACCACTCTCTATCTGCCCGCGAGTCTGACCCTTCGCCGATCGCAAGATCATTCCTTGGGCCCACCACTAGGTCATAGGCCCCTCTCTCATGGGTAAACGACATGGGTTGATAGACGTGACTCGGAAGGACAAACCTAGCAGCGGGCCATGCCGGCATTTCTTCATGAGAAGCCATGACCCGAGTTAGCCTGGTATACGCTAAGTCACTGGTAACGGCACGGAAATATGACGATCGCATCAGTTCTTGATGAAGGCAAGCAAGAAATGTACTTGTCCCTGCCCCCACTGGTTCTAAAAGGGCAAGCGGATTATGAAGATAAATCTGATGGGCTCCTGAAAGAAAGACGTGACAGGAAGGACAACGACGAACAGTAAACCAAGATGGCCAAGACGCTGTGCGTGTTACGAGGGAATCACAAATCTTACATCTATAGAGATGAAGTGGCATGTAATGACAATATTATAATTGTTGATCATCGGGAAAGAGCCCGTCTATAACAGACCTTATCCCTACTTAGGGGGTAGGAGGCGAAGTACTGTACCACTGAGCGACCTTAGCTCCTGCGTCAGGATACCTCTCTAAATGTTGTTGCACAAACGTTCCTTTGTGCAACCCATTTTCAATACTATTTAATTCAACGGGTTTTCGGTTGCTAAATCCCGTTGTAAAATTATCCGATGAAAACTTAGGCCAGAATGTCAGCATGAAGGAAGTGGCTAAGAGTACAGTTTTACACCAATACGCGGAGTACCCTAACTACCTTGAACTCGGCATTCATTTTAAAATACCTGGCTAGAGACTTTAGAAACTCTTCCAATAGGGTACATCTTCAATTTTTGCTTTTATGAAAAGCGCCAATAAAGATGTACGTAGAATCAATGACTTGCAGTCTGGAGCGCCTATCAATTGTGGCTTTTTGTGTAAAACCCTGAATAGCGCAAATTGAAATGATGGTCTGGAAGGGGGACACGCATCCTTCAATGAATCAAGAAATCTTCATTTAGGTAACCTTATGGGGAATTCGGTTGCATTTTCACCTTGCAAGTATTTCATCAAGAAAGGTCCGGGGATTGACCATCTTAATGCCTTGGTATTTACCAAGATCAAGTAAATCCAAATCTCCGGTGACAATCCATTTGGCTTTTACGGCCACGGCAGTCGCAATGACATGATCGTCATCAGGATCACGGCAGACTTGCCCAATTTTTGGTAAATTCTTGGTCCACAGACAGCCAACTTCACTTATGATTTCCTGGCACCATCTACGCACGTTTTCTTCGGTGTGTCCGTAGGGTTTTTTTAAACGTGGATTATTGAGGGAACGGGTCACTTCTTCCATCAAAATTGGCGAAAGATGCAGGGTGTAGAGCCCTTGATTGGCCAGGCGCATAACCTGTCCGGGTGTACTGGCAGGAAACAGGAAGGCGCTGACCAGCACCGAGGCGTCAACGACGGCGTTGGGCGGCATAGGCCCGGCGTTCTTTATTCACCACGGCAAGGATGTCGGCTTGCTGTTTCGAGGTGGGTTCCCGAGTGCCGATACTCACAGGCCGGAGCAAGATGCCGGACTCGATGACTTCTGCTTCCAGATAATCACCTTCTTCTAAATGGGCCGCTTGGCGGATTTCACGCGGGAGGGTGATTTGTGCGGCGCGACGCACTTTGACCAAGACTGAGATATGGTCTCCTGAAGTCTGTTTGTTCATGCCTATGATCCTTATTTCATAAATTACGAATTTCTTATTTTATTATGACAGGGTTTTCCTGAGAGTACAAATATTTTGCAACCTATTCCGCTGCCCATGTAATCGAATGGGGCATTCGGTTACTTCAAGGGAATCTCCATGTGTTTGATTCTTGATTTCCTCTTCTTGATCTTTGAGCACTTCAATTCCTATATCCGACGCCTGCTGCCGGCTCTGGATGAAGGCTCTTATTCTTCGGCGGGCCTTGTCCGAGCCCTTCGAGAAGCCTCAGGACAAGCTCCGCGATTTGTGCTGCCCTCCTCCTTGCGTTCGTCTCTTCGCATGTGGCCGGACTGGGTGTCACTGGTTTTGGCCACTTTTGCCGAAACAAAAGTGGCTCGGCGTTCTGGGGCGAAACCCGGCAAAATACAAATTGCAACAAGTTCGGCGTTGGGGGGCGACAAAGTGAAAATGGAGATGGATTCCTGCCAAAGGCTAGCAGGAATGACGAGGATGGAATCCTGTAGAAATGACTTTGGTAAAAGCAGCTCTAGTTAGAAAATTTATCCAACCCCGATTTTTTGTAGGGCCGTGGTAGCAGAGATTAAATTTCGGTTCAGCCCTAGGCTTTTCGGATCCATCCCCATGGCGAGGCCGAGGAGTTGGGGGAGGTGGAGAATGGGAAGGTTGATGGACGTGTGGTGTTGACTGGCAGCTTGGGATTGCATGCCGTCCAGGTTGAGGTGGCAGAGTGGGCAGGGGGTCACCATGATATCGGCGCCATGCGATTTCGCATCTTGAGTATGGGTGGCCACCATGGATAAGGAGTTGATCTTGTTGATGGTCAGAATGGGAAATCCGCAGCACCGGGTTTTCCCTGGAAAGTCCACGACTTCTGCCCCGAGAATTTCAATGATGCGTTCTAAGGACTTTCCTCTGTCAGGATGTTCTTCAAAGCCTAACGCCTCGGTTGGCCGTTGAATATAGCACCCGTAGAAGGGGGCGGCTCGAAGGCCGGTTAAGGGCTTGGTGATTTTTGCTCGCAGAACATCCTCTCCAACGTCCTCCAATAAAATCCACAGGAAATGTTTAATCGTGGTGGTGCCGCGATAGCTGAGTCCTTCTTCCTGCAACATGTCGTTCACTTCCTGAAGATAGGCTGGTTGTGTGGTGAGCCGATGATTGGCTTGGCTCATGACGCCCTGGCAGGTGCTGCAAATGGTCATGATCGGCAGGCCCTGTTGCTCAGCCAGGGCAAACGTTCGAGCATTCAGTACATCCCCTAATTTTTCATCTTTCTCTTGAAGGACGCCCGCTCCGGTGCAAGAGGCGGTCGTCATTTCCTCCAGGGCAATGCCCAGTTTTGGATAGACCTGTATGACCGATTGATAGAGTTCAGGACAGGCGCCTTTGGAGACGCAGCCTGGAAAGAAGGCGTACCTCATGTTATGTCGTACTCTTTCGGTGTGTGTTTGACTTCATGATGAAATGGGGCGGCATGCAGTTTCTACCTCACCTTAGTCCTCTCCTTACAAAGGAGAGGAAATTACTTATGATTTTCGGCGTACCCGTTTGAACAGGCGTTGAATCTGTTGGATTCCGGGAATTGGGCGATGGAGTGGGCCGGACAATGGGACTTTGCCCTTGAATGCCGATTGGAGGACCATCGGAATCATCTCCAATAATCGTCCGACATGTTTGAGCCCAAACGTTCTCAGAGCCAACATGGGTTCGTCCAGAATGCCTTTATGTTTGATGATGTCGGTGAAGACTTCTGCATGGCGAGAGCCACACGTGGAGGGAACTTTTTGCTCCAGGCCTTTGGACCGGAGAGCCATGATCCGGTCCATGGGTCCCACGCCTTTTGGACAGACTTGAATACATTCCATGCAGCGGGTGCAATCCCACATGCCGCTTGGCTGATTCAGGGTTTCTAAGCGAAGGGTTGTGCTGGTGTCACGGGGGTCGGCGACAAACCGATAGGCTTTTGCGAGCGCGGCAGGGCCGATAAAAGTCTTGTCTACTTCCAGGACGGTGCAGTCGGAAACGCACACGCCGCACATAATACAACTCATCACCCCGGCCAAGTGGTTCATGGATTCGGGTGGCGCGAGGTATTCGGCAAGGGGTGCCGGCTCTGCGGGGCGCAGCCAGGGTTGGACTTGCCGAATTTTCTCCCAAAATGGCGCCATGTCCGTGACTAAATCTTTGATCACCGGCATATTGTTCATGGGCTCCACGTCAATGGTGTCACCAGGTTGGGTAACCGAGATCATTTTGGTTTTGCAGGCCAGGGTGGCATGACCGTTGATGCGCATGCCACAAGAGCCACAGATGGCGCCGCGACAAGAGCATCGGAGAGTGAGGGAGTCGTCAATGGTTTCCCGGATTTTGATGAGCCCGTCTAACACGCTGTCCGAAGAATCGAAGGAAAGGTCATATTCCTGGTAGTACGGCGCAGGGTGATCCTGCTCTGGATTGTAGCGGCGAACGCGAAGGGTGGTATGAAGAGGACTCGGATTCATCTGTTACCGACTGAAAATAATGACTGTTCGATGCATTCTAGCAAATCAACGAAGGAAGGCGGATGAGCCACGATATTAATACACCCGAATCTGAGGTTGCCATTGCGTGATATGAACGGGAAGAAAGTCGATGCGAGGAGTGCTCCCCGGTTGATGGTACAGCAAAATATGTTTCAGCCAATCTTCGTCATCACGATCCAAGTAATCGGTACGGAAATGTGCCCCTCGACTTTCTGTCCGTGTCAGCGCTCCCTCGATGATGGCCTCTGCGCAATCTAGCATAAAACCCAATTCGAGTACGGCGATCATGCCGGTGTTAAACACCTGCCCTTTATCGTGAATGGTGACATCTGTCCATCGCATTTTTAAGGCTTGAATATGTTGGCGTGCCGTTTCCAACCCTTCTTGTTCTCGAAACACCGATACATACCGATTCATGGTGGTGCCCATCTCTAAGCGAAGTGCCGCCGCTCGCTCTCCGGGGCCTTTGCGAGCCATAATGGTGGCGACGAGTTGCTGGTCGGCGTCCAGCCGGTGTGCTGAGATGGTGGGAGAGGGAATGGTGCGGGCATAGTCCGCGGCACATTGCCCAGCCCGACGGCCAAAGACAATCGTATCGAGGAGTGAATTGGCTCCAAGGCGGTTGCCCCCATGTAAGCTCACGCACGCCGTCTCTCCTGCCGCGAACAGGCCTGGCAATCCGTTCCATTGTCCCTGAATATCCCAACAGCGACCTTCCGTGTCCGTTTTGATACCGCCCATTTGATAATGCATGCCGGGACGAATGGGGAGGAGTTCTTCTGCTAGATCAATATTGGCAAAGGTTTGCGCTTCGGCATAAATCTGTCCCAGGCGTTCCTGGAGAAAGGCCCGTCCCAAATGGCGGCAGTCAAGGAACACACAACCGTTCACCCCACGTCCTTCATTAATTTCAATCTGCTCTGCCCGCGACACCACATCACGGGAGGCTAGTTCTAACATGGTTGGCGCATACTGCTTCATAAAACGTTCGCCCTGTTTATTGAGGAGATAGGCGCCTTCCCCTCTGGCGGCTTCGGTGATGAGCAGGCCTTTGCCTTTCAGCGTGGTGGGGTGATATTGCACCATTTCCATATCCATGAGGGGTGCCCCGGCACGGTAGGCGACAGCCATGCCATCGCCTGTGCAAATTAAGGCATTGGTGCTGGGTTCATAGACGCGACCTAAGCCTCCTGAGGCCATGATGACGGTTTTTGCGCAGAAGAGCGAAAACTGACCCGTGCGCATTTCAAAGGCCACGAGCCCGGCGCAATGCCCCTGGTCGTCTTTGACGAGGGATGTGACAAACCATTCTTCATAGACGGGAAGGTTGGCCTGCATCAATTGTTCATACAGAACATGGAGCATGGCTTGCCCGGTGAAGTCGGAGACAAAAAACGTCCGAGCTTTTTTTTGTCCGCCAAAACGTCTGGTGCCTAATTGCCCTTCGTCGTTGCGATTAAAGATCACGCCCATATGTTCTAGCGTAATAATGTCGTGTCCGGCATCTTGAGCGAGGACTTCAACCGCATCTTGGTCCGCCAGGTAGTCACTGCCTTTGACGGTTTCAAAGGCATGGTCTTCCCATTTGTCGCCCCGATCGGTCAGGGCGGCATTGATTCCACCTTGGGCGGCATTGGAATGACTACGAACAGGATGAACCTTGGTGAGGATCGCGACCGAAGCGCCCTGCTGGTGGGCAGAGAGGGCGGCGCGCATGCCGGCCAGGCCTGCGCCAATGACCAGCACATCATACGTGGGGGGAGATGTCATAACGTAAGGGGTGAGGCGTCAGGCGTAAGGGGTAAAAGCAAGAGAAATAAAAAAACAGGCTCATATCGGGACGTCTTGCGCCCTTTACTCCTTACTCCTTACTTCAGTTCTCTCTTCCAGTGGTTGATAAGGTTGGTGATGAGGGCCTTCATATATTTGATCGGGACGAAAAAGATGGTTTTCCTGATATTGCTCAAAACAATGGGCCAACCACCCGGCAACTCGCGCCATGGCAAAAATAGGCGTGAAGAGATCGGTTTCAATCCCCATTCGATGGTAAATGATCCCTGAATAAAAATCTACGTTCGGACGAATCCCCTTTGAGCCCACACGGGTGTCCATATAGGCTTCCACTGCTCGAGCGAGGCCGAAGCGTGATTGCGGGCCAGCGTCGGCATCTAACTGCTGGGCAAAGGCTTGCATCACAATGGCCCGCGGATCTTTGACTTTATAAATTCGATGGCCAAACCCCATAATTTTTTCTTTGGCCGTCAGTTTCGCCTCGACATACTTTGCAATATTTTCTGCGGACCCTATGGCCTCTAACATATGAATGACGGCTTCATTTGCCCCACCATGAAGCGGACCTTCCAAGGTGCCAATGGCGGAGGCGATGACCGTATAGGGATCCGCAAGAGTCGAAGCTGTGACCATGCCGCTAAATGTGGAGGCATTCATGGTGTGTTCGGCATGTAAAATTAAACAGACGTCAAAGATTTTGGCCAGCTTTGGATCAGGAACCTGTTCGGTGAGCATGTAGAGGAAATTCTCGGAGTACGAGAGATCATCACGAGGGTGAAGGGCGTCATCTCCCCGACGCAGGCGAGCGAAAGCGGCGACGATAGTGGGGAGTTTGGCGATTAACCTGACGGCGGTCAGATAGCGCGTGTGTTCTTCCCTGACATCCGGGACGGGGTAAAACATCCCGAGCGCGGCCACGGCAGCTTGCAGGGCATCCATGGGATGCCCCTGCTCGGGGAGTGATTTGAGAAGGTCGAGAATGCGGTATTTGAGCCGGCGATGATGGGAAACATCCCTGGTAAATTGCCCGAGCTCTTGTTGGGTTGGCAGGCGATGAAAGAGGAGAAGAAACGCTGTTTCAAGGAAAGAACTCCGTTCAGCCAGTTCTTCAATACGAATGCCACGGTACTCTAAAATTCCTTGTTCGCCATCGACATAGCTGATGGACGATTTTGCGGCGGGTATTCCGGCCAGACCTGGGAAATAATCACGCATGAGGGTAGTTGTCTATGAGCAAGTATTGGTAATGCTGGTTCCATTATAATCATTTGCCCAACTGATTTCTTTCTCTAAATTGGGTCCTGGCCCGCCGGGCTGAAATATCTTGACCACAATCCCATAAAGCGGTGACTTGCCTGCGGTTGAACTATTCTCCCTACAGGGTGTTGCAGAACAATGAAGGTGAAGCCCTGCATCTCCACTTAGGCGATCCGCGAACAATTCTTCCAGCAAGATAGTGCAACTACTTGGATTTTTTAAAGAAACATGCGGGGTGTGGTCAGGGGTATAGCCTTTGCAAGATAGGAGAGTGTGTTGAGCAAGAATGGCCGGATATCCAGTCTTGGTGGGCATCATATGCAGAGGAGGTTGGCCATGAAATCGTTCAGCTACATTTGTGCATGGGCGTTAGTGTTGGGGTGCCAAGGGGTGACGCCAAGTTTGGCTGGTGAGTCGGAAGGGAGCGGTGCCCTTCTTTTGAGTCAAAAGGGGATCCAGGCATCTTCCGCAACAAACGGAATCGCGCCGACGCAATTTCAGAATGTTGAAGGGACGCTCAAGGAAATTCAAGGGAATGTGTATGTGGTTGAGGGTGCAGCGGCACAAGAGCCGATACGGGTGGAAATTGGCCGGGATACGGCCTTCCCCAACGGGGAGAAAGAGCCTGGCCAAATGTTACAGGCCCTGATCTCGACCAGCGATGGCCATGCGTTGATTATTCGGTAAAATGAAGAAGCTGTAGGTGTTTGGAAGATAAAGGATGCGGGAGGGTCGGGCATTTCAGGGAGTTCACTTTGTCACTTGGGGGAGATACGGTGAGAACTCTGAAGTGTTCGGGCCTCCGCTATTTTTGGAACAATACCACAAATTGGAGGGAAGGCCAATGTTGAGGTGCGAATACTGTTCCCATGAATGTACCGTGGTTGATTTTGTGACACTTCGGAACCTGTGTGAGCATTTGTATTTAGACTCGATTGCCCAAAAATCACAGGGATTTTGGCCTTCAAACACCGTTTCCATATACGGTGGGAAGGCTTTTCAACCGTTGTCGCACCGAGGACCGGTGCCCATCCCTGAGGTGGCGTTCGAGGAGTTATCCCTCCATAAGTGACAAGATCAGATAGGTGAGCCATGTATGGCTTGTTGTTCGGCATGGTAAGAACTGCGGACCAATGGGCCTGATTCCACATGGTGAAATCCGAGTCTTTCCGCTTCTTGTTTGAACCCTTCAAATTCATCAGGGGTGTAGTATCGCGCAACCGGGGCATGGTCCTTGGTGGGGCGAAGATACTGTCCCAGTGTGAGCATCTCGCAGCCGACGCGACGAAGATCCTTCATTACAGACAAAATCTCTTCTTCGGTTTCTCCTAATCCAGCCATCAATCCGGATTTGGTGCGAGCACCCATTTCGTGTGCCTGTTGGAGGACCTTGAGGGAGCGAAGATATTTTCCCTGGGGCCGAATAGCCGGAAATAGGCGTGGCACCGTTTCGATATTATGATTCAAAATATCGGGTTTCTTGTTGATGACGAGGGCGAGGTCCTCGTCATGACCAAGAAAGTCAGGAATCAGCACCTCCACAGTACAGGATGGATTGACCTGTCGAATGCGGGCAATGGCTTCGGAAAAAAGGGTCGCTCCCCCATCAGGGAGATCATCTCGATTGACTGAGGTGATTACGGCATGTCGGAGCTTCAAGAGCTTGACGGCCTCAGCCACGCGCTGGGGTTCACCGGTATCAGGGGCTAACGGACGGCCGGTTGAGACGGAGCAATAGTGACAGCGTCGAGTGCAAATATCACCAAGAATGAGGAACGTGGCGGTTCGATTATTCCAGCATTCCCACAGATTGGGGCACCGCGCCTCTTCGCAGATGGTATGGAGGCGGTGGGTCTCAACGAGCTGCCGAAGTTCTTGGAAATGAGGGCCAGGTTGAAGTCGGACCTTAAACCAGGGAGGAAGTGTTCCTCTCCGAGCAGGCTGTATCTTGGAAGAGTGGAGTGGGCTAATGGCGGAAGTAGGAATAAAGGTCATGGTGCACGTGGTCTTCTTTATGAAATATGGACTCTGGGGAAAAACGTGGGAAATTATCAGATAACCGGCGACATCATACCATCTCAACAAGGGCCTGCCTACCGGAAATCCGTTTCTGCTGAGCGATAATTTTTTCGGTGTGCATCGATCAACAACGAAGAAGGCGAAAGGGAAAGGGGCCTCGGCGTGCGCTATGAAATCATGGGCGAAAAATGATTGGCCCATTCAATGGAATCAAGGTAAATGTCTCGAATAGTTGAGGGATCCAATTGCAGATGTTTCAATTCCATCCACTCCCCCTCTTCATAGGCTTTTACGCAGGAGAGGGCTAAGCCCATATCGCCTGTCCCTTCAATTAACGCTCCAATAATATCATCAGGCAAGGGGAGTTTGGCGAGAATGTCGGCCATGGGAGAATGGTAAAGTACTTCCAGGACAGATAACAGGCCCGTCGTAAAAAACTTCTCCGGTGTGGGTGATCCTAATCGGGTTCCCAATCCTTCACACATTTTGGCTCGAACCAGCGCAATCACCAGGATTTCTGTCGCTTGAGTGTGACCGCTGGCCATAATGATAAGGGTTGCCCAGGTTCGTATGCGGTCGATACCCACCATACAGGCGGCATGATCGATGGAGTTCACTTGTCTCGGAAGTCCAACATAGGCTGAATTCACATACCGTAAGACCTTATAGCTTAACGAAAGGTCGTTGCGAATATGTTCAACGAGTCCTTTAAAGGGGATGCTCGGATCCTGTATTTTTCCCAATAATTCCAAAAGAGCCACTCGATTCGCAGGAATGCCTTTTCCACGGACAATGTCTGGTCGGAAAAAAAAGTACCCTTGAAAATAATAAAATCCGAGTTGTTTGCATCGCTCATACATCTCCTTCGTTTCGACTTTTTCGGCCAGGAGGCGAAAGCGAGAATGCTGTAACTGAGCGACTTCCTGTTCTAATTGCTGTGCACTTTTTCCTAAGACATCCACTTTTACAATATCCGCGAATTCGAGAAAGGCCTTGGATCGATCGGTGTAGACGAAATCGTCCAACGCAATGGTATAGCCCTGCTTGGACAATGAGGCCAGGGCTTCAAGAATTTGAGGAGTCGGGGCAATGTTTTCCAAAATTTCAAGCACCACCCGATTTTTGGGAAGCGCCTCGCAATAGTGCCCAAGAAGAAATTGCTTCGGAATATTGAGAAACGCGAGGTGGGAACCCACCACATGTTCCAGGCCGATATCCAGGTAGGTATTAAGCAAAACCGTGGCCGTGGCCACGCTTTCATCGGTAAAAATGGCCTGCCCAATCTCGCAATTGCGATAGAGCACTTCATAGCCAATGGTTTTCATCGTAGGGCTGAGGATTGGTTGTCGCCCGACAAACACATCCCCATATTGGGCAAGGCTGGAATTCATCCTATGACTCGAGGTGGAGGGTTATCTGGTGACATGTTTGCCTGCCTGGATAATTCCTCGTGGACGGTCAGAATCAGATGCGCTCTAATGCGTCGTTCACAGCGAGGAATACTGCTTCTATTGTCGGCAGAACACATGAAACAGTTAAGAATGTGTAGGAAATACGACCCTTCAGGCTTCTGGGCCGGGTGTCAAAATTGGGGGAACCGATCCGATCAAGGAGACAGTGCCTTGGCTAACCCACGGTGGGCGAAGAATGCTTGAGGATTCGTCGACGCGTTCGAGTCAATCGCGGGAAAAGGAGGAATGCCGCAACCAGGGGCCTGCCATTGAGCTTTTGGAGTAAGAAGGGATGCCGAAAGGAAGAAGGATTTGATGATTGCCATCGAGCAAGCCAGATGTGAAGGGCAATCAAGAATGACCGCTGGCCGGGATGCCTCCATTTTTAGCGAGTGCTCCCATCATTACGCCGGTGGACCATGGCTGAGGTCCGCAAGCATGGGAGCGAGGTCTTGTGCGGTGATCGGTCGACTAAAGTAATACCCCTGATACTCTTCGCAATCTAAGTGGAGCAATAATTCGAGTTGCTCCTGTGTTTCTACCCCTTCGGCCACAACCTTCAAATTAAATTCATGGGCGAGAAAAATCATGGCCGCCACCAAGGCCTTGTCTTCGGAATTTTCTGAAATCCCCATCAAAAAGGATCGGTCAATCTTGAGTTCATGAATAGGGAATTGCTTGAGGTAGCTGAGAGAGGAATACCCCGTGCCGAAGTCATCCATGGAGATTTTCACCCCGAGGGCCATCAGTTGCTTGAGGGTTTTAATGGTGTGTTCGGCATCGTCCATCAGAAGAGTTTCCGTCATTTCAAGAGTTAAGTATTCCCCCTTCACGCCGTGTCTCTTGAGTATTTCGCTCACCAAATACACCAACGTATCGTCATGAAACTGTTTGGCTGAGATATTCACGGCCACCTGAATCCACACACCTTGGGCCTGCCAACGGGCCAATTGCGCGCAGGCTTCATTGAGAACCCAATCGCCAATGGGTTTGATCAGGCCGGTCTCTTCGGCGAGGGGAATAAAGTAGTCGGGGAATTTGACGGTTCCGTCTGGCTGCCTCCACCGCATCAGGGTTTCCACCCCGGTGATGCGACCATTCTTCACATCCACTTTTGGTTGATAATGCAACAGGAGTTGATCTCCCACTTTGATGGCTTGGCGTAACTCGGCTTCCAGTTTCAACCGTTCATAACTTTTGGCATTGAGATCGCGGGAATAAAACTCAAAGCTTCCTTTGTCTGTGGTGCTGACTTGGGCACTGGCTCCCACGGCACATTGGACCAATGTGGTGACATCCTGAGCATCGTCCGGATACGTGGCAATGCCGATACTCGGTGAGATGTTGACCGGGGTGTGGTCTGCGTCAAACGGGGGTTCCATAATTCCGATGATGCGAGCAGCAATGGACCTCGCATTCTCCGGATTGGAGACGCGAGGGCACACGAGGGTGAATTCATCGCCGCTCACTCGAAACAAGCAGGTCAGGTCGTCATCCGGTTCGATCGCATGTCCAATCACATCCGATCCCCGGATACACGACTGAATGCGCTCGGCAATTTGTTTGATCACCTGGTCCCCAATCTGTGGCCCCAAGACGGTGTAGACGCGTTTAAATTGTTGAAGGGTGATATGCAGGATGACAAGACTTTGGCTGTGGCGCTGAGCCTGTTGGAGGAACCAGCCTAACCGATCCAGGAATAAATTGCGGTTGGGTAATTGTGTTAAGGCATCATAGTAGGCCAATTGATTTTGATACGCCTTGGCCGCCAGGGTGTTGCGCACACGTAAGGTCAATTCACTGGGATCCACCGGCTTGGCCAGGAAATCGGTGGCTCCGTAATCCAGGGCTTTGAGTTTGGTCTCAGCATCCGAAGACGACGTCAGGATGATGACCGGGAGATGGGCTAGTTGTGGATGAGCTCTCACGTGGTTGAGGATGTCGAACCCCCCTACTTCAGGCATCATCAAATCAAGCAGCAGAATATCAGGCCGAAACTCCTCAATTCGTGCCATGGCTTCCGAGGAATGCTCCACGAGGACAAAGCGTTGGTATCCGGCTTCCTCCAGAAACGCTTGCATCACGTCCAAGGTGGTGCCCTCATCATCAACCATCATGATGGTCGCTTGGGTGAATGAGGAGGAATCGCTTCTCAATTCATTGGGCATGTGATGCCCAACCATGACCGCTCCATCTCGAAGTAAGTCTTGGGAGGGCGGGACAATGTGCTCGGGTTTCACGTTGAAGTGACTCATCCTATTACAAGGGGCCTATCTGATTGTTTGTCAATCGGTACAACAGAACGATCCAATCCGGTTATGGCCAGCGACGTGCTGCCAGGCGATCTCAAACAGCATATGGGTGTGTGTATGAACATTCCTCTGCTCTTTTGTCGGTTATTCGCCATTCATTCCTAAGGGAAGATCGTGCGAAAGCGGAGATACCTAGTAAGTGGGAAAAATTTTCCCTATTGAAGCTGTGAGTGCTGGAGCGCAGAGACACGGTGATTGAAGTCAGGAATTCGTTCGGCGAGTCCATGGATGATTCCCAGGTGGCGCTCGATGGCTGGGAAATCTCCTGATTTGGCTGACAATTCCAATTCCTTGGCCGGTTCCCCAAAGACATCGAAGCCAACCGTGCCGCCGGCCCCTTTCAGCCAATGGGCCAATTGACCTAAGGCTTCTAAATCTCGGGCGCAGAACGCTTCATCCATAGCTGGTAATTGTTGTTCCAAGCGACCGACAAAGCGGCTAATCACCTTGGCAAATTTGGGATGGTCATGACCAAGTCTAGAGGTAATGGGTTCGCGATCTTCTCGCGGAGATGAAGGTGCGTGGGGTACCGGGACCCTCGTGGAATCTGCCGAGGCTTCTTCTATAGGACTCGCATGAAGAAGTGCAGCTAATTTGGAAAGGAAAAAGTCCAAGTTAATAGGCTTGGCCACACAGTCGGTGTATCCGGCCGTGGCAAGTTCGTCCTCGAACCCTTTGATGGCGTTAGCCGTCAAGGCAATGATTGGCGTCTGGAGCCCGCGGCTTCGGAGTTCCTTTGTGGCGGCGAGACCATCCATCTTGGGCATCTGGACATCCATGAGAATCAAGTCGTAGGGAGTGGCCGTGGCCATGTCAACAGCCATCAGGCCGTCCTCTGCTTCATCGAGGGCGAACCCGTATTCTTCCAAGACCGCTCTCACGAATTCTCGATTCTCTGGACCATCATCGACCACTAAGATGTGGGATTTCGGAAAGATCCACCGGGTGGATTCTTGTATAAGAGGAGCATCAAGCACAGCCATTGCATCCTCGGGAGTAATCCAGGCCACACCGTCAGCGCGACCGCCGTCGAGCGTCACCATAAATTTGCTGCCTTTTCCAGGTTGACTCTGGACCGTGATGTCGCCGCCCATTGCACGTGCAAATTTGCGACTGATGGATAGGCCCAGGCCCGTTCCTCCGAATTTTCGAGTGGTCGAGGCATCGGCCTGCACAAAATCTTCAAAGATGCGGCCGAGGGCTGCCTCATTCATTCCAATTCCAGTGTCAGAGATATCTATATGAAATTGAATATCGTCTTGGGAGACTCGTTCAGCATAGGCCGTCACGGTGACACTGCCTTGCTCGGTGAATTTGATGGCGTTCCCAAGAAGGTTGGTGACGATCTGTCGTATTTTCCCAGGGTCGTTGGTGATGGTTTCAGGGACAGGGTCTTGCACCTGAAGATCCAGGCTAATGCCCTTCTTCCCGGCTTGGAATCCAAGAATTTTCACAACCTCCAGGATCACGGAATAGGGATTGAAGGGGATTCGTTCGATATCGAGACGGCCGGATTCCACTTTAGACAGGTCAAGAACATCATTAATGAGTTCCAAGAGATGCGTACCACTGGATTGGATAATTTCCAAGTGATTGCGGGTGACCTTTGGATCGCGTCCGAAATCCTGCTTGAGCAATTCTGTGAATCCTAAAATGGCGTTCATCGGGGTGCGGATCTCATGACTCATATTCGCGAGAAACACACTCTTGGCTTGATTAGCCGCTTCGGCAGCTTCTTTCGCGCTCAGTAATTCGATTTCGGCTTCTTCTAATTGGGTGACGTCATCAAAACTAACCAAGACGCCAACATGTTTGGCCCCACTCCCAAGGATAGGGGAACAGTTGATCATGAAAGTGAGTCGAGTGTCCTCGGAAATATTCAAACGGATTCGTTGGTGTTTTTGGGCCTCCCCTGACATCAAAGCCACATGCCAGGGGTACTGCCCGGCTTCGATCGATTCACCTCCAGGTCCAGACCACTGAAAATCTTTCACCTGTCGACCCAACAGGGCCTCGGGAGTGGTGGCCAATATCGTGGCAAAGGCCTGATTAGCGAGCAGGATTTGCTCTTTGTTGTCGAGCACCAACAGGCCTTCGGCCATCGTATCCAAGGCCGATCGCACTCGTTCAGGTACGGCTTGTGAAGGATCGAGCTGTTTCAACATTTTCCCCAAATACAGATAAAACCCCAAGAAGCACAAAAGCGCGACGAAAAGGAGGAGTTGCGTATGTTGGCCCGTGACCATAGCCAACCAACCCTCATCGACTAACGGGGTAAATCGCAGTTCGACTCGACCCCATTTAGTCTCGCCCTCCCAAATCGACACGGCCAACTGAGTATTGGTCGAGACATCAGATTCATCGTCGATCCAAAAATCTTCATGGTCACCAATCGTCACGAGACGTTGGCCGGATTCCGTGCGTATAGCAGCAGATAGGAGATCCTTGTTGCGGCTCACGACCAACTCGAGGACGCCTTCCAAGCGTTCAAGATCTTTTTGCGTGATGAAAATAGAACTATTCGTGGCGATGGATTCTGCCAAGGCCGTACGACCCTCTCGGGCGGGTGTGATGCGATCCGGCATGAAGCCCAACAGGCTGGCGGTGAGCAGGACGCTGACCAGGAGACTCACCAGGCCAATCGCCAGACGGGATTTGGTGGAAAGAAAGGTCATCTGGGTGTACGTCGAAACCAGCGAAACGGCCGAGGCTTGCTCGTAACCGGCCGTGATTTCTCTGAAGTTTCAGTCGTGTGTGGTTGCTGTTCAAACATAGACTCGAGGGAATCATCTTCCAAATCTTCTGGCCCCTTCTTCCCTTTCTTTTTCGCAGGCGAGCCCAGCACGAGGAGGGGATTCACAAATTGCCAAGCTGGAACGGAGGACAGCAGGGCGGTCAGGAGGACCCCACTTCGCAGAAGCCAGATGACATAGCCGATGGACAGCCCGCTTGACACGGCAATGCTAGAAGCGACAAAGGTTTTTTCAGTAGCCATGGTGTTATTCAGCGCGTCACGGGCATCATCGAGATCTTTGAGAAATCCCGACGAGGTGCTCAATAGGGCTTGAATCTCACTCTTGAAATTCGAGAGACCCAAAGGGTTTCCCAAGGCATCCAAGAGTTCGCTCAAGGTGCTCCCAAGGCCCTTGCCCCCTTTGTTCAATTGAAGCATGGGCAAATCAGTTCCATGGGGTTTCATAAGGGAGTCAGATTTTTGGGACTCACCCGGTGTTGAGCCTTGACCTATCCCAGACGAAAATTCCTTTGATGGGGAAAAAAGATTCACTCCTATTGGAGGTAGGTCTTCATCGGTATCCCCATCGTCCGGTGGAGGCGAGGGTTCAGGTGAAGGCTCTGGTGGAGGAGGAAGGACAATGACTGGGGCATTGGTGACAGTGACCGCAATCGCCTGAGAGTCGGTGTCAGTACCATCCCAGGCCTGTACAATCACGTCATAGACGTTGTTGCCACCCACATCGCTTGGTGTGCCAAGATTGGGGGCCGTGATGAATCGGAGGACCCCCGTGGTTGGGTCGATGGTGAACCGCGCGGCATCGGCCCCACCGATAATGCTATAGGTCACGGGGCTGCCCTCGGCATCGGTCGCGTCCACATCCGTCACGGCGGTGGTGCCGGTGATGACGGAAACATTTGCGCTTGCGCCACCGCCATTAGAAGTAATAATGGGGGCATCGTTTTGGGGTGTGATGATCAAACTCACCGTGACCGTATTCGAGGTGTTACCAGCCACATCTTTGATCGTGTAGGTAAAGCTGTCGGACAGGGTTTCGGACCCATTGTGAGTGTACTCCACGGTCCCATCCGTATTGATGCTATCAATGGTGCCGTTGGTCGGCCCAGCGACAATCGTAATGCTAGTCAGATCCAAGCCATCATCGAGATCGCTATCATTCCCGGCCAGATTCAGATTGTTCGTCGATCCCTCATTGACGGTAAAGCCATCGGCCACGGCCACCGGAGGAGTATTCAGTGAAGTAATACTGACGGTGATCGATCCGGTTCCGTTAAGCGCGCCGCCACTGCCCTGGGCGCCGGCGTTGCCATCGTCAATCGTGAAATCGATCTGTACGGTGGCCGGCGGTGTGCCGCTGCTGTTGGCATAGGTGATTTGTTGCAACGCGCTGTTGACGAGTGCCGTGGTGGCGTTGCCGTTGAAGGACAAGACCAGGGTGCCGCCGCTATTGGTCGTGACGGTACCGATGGTGGTGCCGCCGACCACCAGGTTGCCGCCTTGGCTCAGGGTATTCAGGGTCCCGCCGCCGTCAAACAGGTCCTCGGCGTTGGCCCCGCCGTTGCGCACCAGCGTCAGCGTGGCGCCATTGTAGTTGTCGATGGCATCCAGTTCCGGATCGGCAATCGTGGCATTGCTATCGAGCACCACCGGCGTGCCTCCTTCAATGAACGTGGGCGTGTTGTCCAGGCCGCTGAAAGCCGGTTGGTCGTTGACGGGATTGACGTTAATCGTTGTGCGCGCGGCGGCACTGTCCGACGTGCCGTCATTAACCAGGACATCGATGAGCCGATTGCCGTCGGTGGGTGTGCTGGTATCCGTGTGTTGGTATTGTACGGCCTCGATCAAATTTTCCGTCTCGGCTTCCGTAAACGTTCCGCCGCCCTGCTTCGTAATCGTGATTGTGGCGGTGCCGGCGCCTGTTGCCATGACCACCCGATAGTTCCCCCCGGTGGTATCCTGCCCCGCGACGGCTGTGCCTAAGGCAAAGGTGTCGCCATCGAGGACGAGGGTTTCGCTATTGCCGTCCAACACACCGGAGACGCTCAGTTTGACATAGGCGAAGGTGACACTGTCGGCATCCACCAGATCGGTGTCGCTATCGGCGATGGCGGTGGCGGCGTCCCCTTCGGTAAAGGTGAAGGCATAGTCGTTGCCCGTGGCCCCGGAACTATCGTTCGCATCCAAGTCCAGGGTAGGAACAATGTTGGTGCTAGTGATGGAGACCGTAATGGCGCCGGTGGCGTTGAGTGCGCCGCCGCTGCCCTGGGCGCCCGCATTGCCGTCGTTGAAGGTGAAGTCGATCTGCACGCTGGCTGGTGGCGTGCCGTTGGTATTGCGGTACGTAATCTGTTGTAACGCGCTGTTGACCAGAGCGGTGGTGGCATTGCCATTAAAGGTCAGCACGAGCGTGCCGGCGCTGTTGGTGGTGACGGTACCGATCGTCGTGCCGCCGACCACCAGGCTCCCGCTTTCGGTCAGGGCACTCAGTGTGCCGCTGTTCTCGAACACATCATTGCCGTTAGCCCCGCCGTTACGCACCAGCGTCAGTGTGGCGCCATTGTAGTTGTTGATGGCATCCAGTTCCGCATCGGCAATCGTGGCATTGCTGTCCAGCACCACCGCCGCGCCCCCTGACGTGAAGGTGGGCGTATTGTCCAAGCCGCTGAAAACAGGTTGGTCGTTGACGGGATTCACGTTGATGGTTGTGCGCGCCGCGGCACTGTCCGCCGTACCGTCGTTGACAAGAACATCAATCAGCCGGTCCCCGTCGGTGGGTGTGTTTGAATCCGTGTGTTGGTACTGAATAGCTTTGATCAACGTTTCGGTCTCGGCTTCCGTAAACGTTCCGCCGCCCTGCTTCGTAATCGTGATTGTGGCGGTGCCGGCACCTGTTGCGAGCAC
>Ga0224496_10000843_pt1 | contig 20352 bp, 16 predicted proteins | sample SF_Jul11_sed_USG_2_FD_168127 | JGI IMG/M metagenome (GOLD analysis project Ga0224496, IMG submission 168127) | Sediment microbial communities from San Francisco Bay, California, United States - SF_Jul11_sed_USGS_8_1 | ecosystem: Environmental > Aquatic > Marine > Sediment | place: USA...
GCCCCCCACTCGGCGCCGATGATGCAGGCCAGCCCCGCCAGGGTGCCGAAGGTGACCCGCAGGGTGGGCGAGATCAGGCCGTGTTCGATGGAGAACTTGAAAAAGAAAACCCCGGCCATGGCCAGCACCACGCCACCCAGGACCGCGGCGCCGCGCACGCCCAGCCACTGTTCCCAGTTGATGGCCGGAGCGGGTGGGGGCGGCGGGGGTTGACGTTTCGCCGCTGGCGGACGGCGAGGTGGAGGAGGGGGGGGAGGCTGGGGAGGTGAATCGGAGATGGGCGTGGCCACCTCGGCATCACCGGCGACTTCGGCCGCAACGCGCATGGCGGGCAAGGGTTCCGGGGCGGTAATGGGAGGCGGGGGTTCCGATGCGGATCCGGTGGCCTGCGGGGTGGAGGTCGGGGCGCTCTCCTGTTCCTCTTTCAGCCGATCCCTCAGGGCCTCGACTTCCCCCTCGAGTTGTTCCAGCCGTAGCCGGAGGCGGTTGCCCCGGACCATCGACACGACGCTGAACACCGGACTGATGGCGATCAGGACGGATGCGATGAATATAAAAAAGCCGAGCATGGCCGGTGTCCCCCTCAATAGAACAACCCGTTAGAACTAGCAGGTTTGGGGGATTCCGTCCAGCGGGAGGGGGGACAAAAAAAAGAGGCCACCCAGCGGATGGCCTCTTTTTAAAGAATGGAGCGGGAAACCGGATTCGAACCGGCGACCCCAACCTTGGCAAGGTTGTGCTCTACCAACTGAGCTATTCCCGCGTTCAGGGCCGGTATTTTATACCGACTTCTGAAGAAAATGCCATACGGCAAAAGCAAAAATTGGTTGCGGGGGGGGGATTCGAACCCCCGGCCTCCGGGTTATGAGCCCGACGAGCTACCAGACTGCTCTACCCCGCGACGAAGAAGCGGGAGTATAGGGGTTCGGCGGGGCCCTGTCAATGCTTGCCGTGAGGCTTTTGGCATGGATTTCCAGTATTTCCCGTCGTTCCCCCGATTGCTTGACACCTTCCCGGATGTGCGGAAAGATTGCGGCGGTGCCGTGGGATCGGAATGGATGCCACCGGCCGCCGAACGGTTTGGAGAGGGAGGAGTCCAATGCCGGTTTGTTTGCCCATATGCGGGGCTCGCCACAGGGCGTCCCCCGAGGGGGCGTCGTGAAGCGGTGGCTGCGTTGGCTGGGGCCGTTTGTGATCGGCCTGGCCATGGCCATCCCCGCAATCGGCGATAACGGCGAGGTGCTGGTGCTGAACTTGGCCGGTCCCATCGCTCCCGCCAGCGCCGATATCTGGGTGGAGGCCATCGCCCAGGCCGAACGGGAACTGGCCGAAGTGCTTGTGGTTCGTCTGGACACCCCCGGTGGCCTGGATACCTCCATGCGTCGCATCATCAAGAAAATGCTCGCCAGTTCCGTACCGGTGGTGATCTATGTGGCGCCGGAAGGCTCCCGCGCGGCCTCCGCCGGGGTGTTTTTGCTGTATGCATCCCACGTGGCCGCCATGGCGCCAGGCACAAACCTGGGTGCCGCCCATCCGGTAATGATGGGTGAGGGGGAGGTGGACGAGACCATGATGGACAAGGTCACCCATGATGCCGCCGCCTATATCCGATCGCTGGCCGCAATGCGCGGACGCAACGCGGAGTGGGGTGAGAAGGCGGTGCGCGAAAGCGTATCCCTTACCGCCGCCGAGGCCGTGGCCGAAAAGGTGGTCGATCTGGTAGCGGCCGACCTGGAGGACCTTCTGAACCAAATTGATGGCCGCACCGTGGATACCGCCACCGGGCCGGTGATCCTGGCCACCAAGGGGAAGGCGGTGCGGGAGGTGGCGGTTTCCGCCGGAAAGCGCTTTCTGGCCGCGCTTACGGATCCCAACGTGGCCTACATCCTGATGATGCTCGGAACCTACGGGCTGATCTATGAACTGGCCAACCCGGGCGCCATCCTGCCCGGCGTGGTGGGCGCCATCTGCCTGATTCTGGCCCTGTACGCCTTTTCCACCCTGCCGGTTTCCTATGCGGGGCTGGCGCTGGTGCTCCTGTCCATGGTGTTGTTCATCGCCGAGGCCATGGTATCCGGCTTCGGCCTGCTGGCGGGCGGCGGCGTGGTGGCCTTGATAATCGGTTCGATGATGCTGGCCAATACCGATGTGCCCTTCGCCCAGGTAAGTTGGCAGATCCTGGTGCCGGTAACGCTGGTGACCATCGCCTTTGCCGTGGTTACCGCCATGCTGGCCGCGCGCAGTTTCAGAAAACGGCCGGTGTCGGGCAATGAAGGGTTGATCGGTACCGTGGTGCGGTTGATGGAACCGCTGGATCCGGAGGGGCATATCGAGTTGGCGGGAGAGTTGTGGAAGGCCCGCTCTCCGGAGCCGGTGTCCGCGGGGGAGCGGGTTCGGGTGACCGGATTCGAGGGTCTTGTGGCGCTGGTGGCGCCGGAACATGCCGCAGGTGGCGGCGGGGAGAAAAACGATGACTGACTTGCTGATGTTACTGACCAGTCCGGTGGTGTGGGTGATGCTGCTTGTGGCGGTGCTGTACAACGTCATCAAGGTGATGCGCGAGTACGAGCGTGCGGTGGTGTTTACCCTGGGCAAGTTCTGGAAGGTTTCGGGTCCGGGGCTGATCATCCTGATTCCGGTGGTGCAGCAGATGGTCAAGGTGTCCCTGCGCACCGTGGTCATGGACGTGCCGACCCAGGATGTGATTACCCGCGACAACGTGTCGGTGAAGGTGAACGCGGTCATTTATTTCCGGGTGGTGGACCCGCAACGGGCGATCGTCAATGTGGAGGATTTCCTGTATGCCACCAGCCAGGTGGCGCAGACCACGCTGCGCTCAGTGCTGGGCGGGGCGGAAATGGACGAACTGCTGTCCGAGCGCGACGCCATCAACCAGAAACTGCAGGAAATTCTCGACCGCCAGACCGACGCCTGGGGGGTGAAGGTATCGGCGGTGGAGGTCAAGCACGTGGACCTTCCCCAGGAAATGCAGCGGGCCATGGCCAAACAGGCCGAGTCGGAGCGCGAGCGGCGTGCCAAGGTGATTCACGCGGAGGGTGAATTCCAGGCGTCCCAAAAACTGGCCGATGCATCCCAGATCATGGCCGAGCATCCCATGGCGCTGCAATTGCGGTATCTGCAGACTCTCACCGAAATGACATCGGACAAAAGCTCCACCATTGTGGTCCCGTTGCCACTGGATCTGATCCGTCCGTTTCTGGAAAAAGCGGATTCGAAAGATAAAAAAACCGGATAACGGAGCGTTGCCCCCATGCAATTGAGCGGCAAGGTGGCCATCGTTACCGGTGGCGGCAGTGGCATCGGTTTGGCCATTGCGCATGCCTTTGTAGATGCGGGTATGGGGGTGGCGATTTGCGGGCGCGATCAGTCGCGCCTGGAGCGTGCGGCGGAGGAACTGCATGGCAATGTCATTCCGGTGGCGTGCGACGTGACCGACGAGAATCAGGTCAGCGCTCTGGTGGAACTGGCGGTCACCCGTTTCGGGCACCTGGACGTGCTGGTCAACAACGCCGGCAAGGCGGCCTTCGGCAACGTGGCCGACCTGGCCGTGGAACGATGGGACCGGGTGCAGGCGGTGAACGTGCGTGGCGCCTTCCTGTGCGCGCGGGCGGCCTGGCCGCACCTGACGGCGGCGGGGGAGGGGTATGTGTTCAACATTTCGTCCATTGCCGGCAAAGAGGGATTCGGGGGGGCGGCTGCCTACGCAACCTCCAAGCACGCCCTGATGGGCTTTTCCGAAAGCCTGCGCGAGGAAGGTATTCCGGTGGGCATCAAGGTCTCGGCCATCTGCCCCGGCTATGTGGATACCGCGATGACCGCCAAGGCGGACGTGCCGCCGGAGGCGATGATCCGTCCCCACGACATCGCCGCGACCTGTGTCTATCTTCTGGGGCTGTCACCCATGGCCTGTGTTCCTGAGGTGGTCATGCGGCGGATGGCTCTGTAAGGCCTGGGCCGCGGGGCGGGTTTCCGCCCGATACGCTATAATCGTGGGCAACTCCGTTTTTATTGTTGTCCGAAGGAATTGTTTGTCATGGCGTCCCCAACAAAGTTTGAATCTCTGATTCAGCAAGGCATCGAGCTACAGAAAAAAGGTGATCTGGCGGGCGCTTCGCGGCATTTTTCGAAGGCCTTGTCCACCAATGCCAACCATCCCCAGGCCCTGTGGCTGGCTGGAATGGCAGACCTGATGCAGGGCCGGGTTGCAGAAGGGACGCGCCACCTGGAGAAGCTGGCGCGGTTGCAGCCCGCATCGCCGGACGCGCACCATGCTCTGGGTAAGGCGCGCCAGTCTCAGGGACGTTTTGATGAATCGCTAGCCTGTTACCGCAAGGCCTTGGGACTGTCGGCGACCCATGTGCCGTCACTGACTGCTCTTGGCGCCCTTATGATACGGAATGGCGACGCGGTAGCCGCCGTGGAACCGCTTCAGCGGGCGGTGGCGATTGATCCGCGCAACGCGGAGGCCCGTTTTCGCCTCGGCATTGCGCAGTATCAACTCGGAAACGTGGATGAGGCCATTTCCAATCTGGAGGTGTCCATTTCCCTGATGCCGGGAAACCCGGAGCCCGTTTCTTTCCTTGCCTATCTCCTGGTGGAAGATCGCAGGTGGGAGAAAGCATTGCCCGTTGTTACCCGCTGGGCCGAAATGCAGCCGAACCTTCCCCAATCGTGGGCGGTCAAGGGAACAGTGTTGTTAAACACTCAGAAAGTGGAAGAAGCCCTGGACTGTTTCGAGAAAGGGCGCGCAATTGACCCCAATCATGCTGGCAGTCGGAGCGGATTGTGCAACGCTCACCGGTTGAGGGGAGATTTTGAAACGGCGTATGGATGCATCGAGCCCCTGCTGAAGTTGCCCCGACCCGAAATGCCGGTGATCTGGGCCTACGCGGCGGTGGCTTCGAGCATCGGCCGGGCAGAGGAGGCGGCCCGGATGGTGGAAGAGGCCATCACCCGGGAGGATGCGACGGCCCCTGATTTGCGCATGCTCTATTTCTTTGCCGGGGAGTTGAACGACAAGGTGGGCAATCATGACCGCGCGTTCGAGATGTATAACCAGGGCAACGCCATTTCCTTCGGCTCCGACTATATGCCGGAGGTGTTTGAAGCGAGAATCGACGCAGCCATCCGGGTGTTTGGCAAACGTGGATTCCCTGGCCTGCCCCGTGCGCGGCACCGGATTCGGAGGCCGATCCTGATTGTCGGCATGCCGCGTTCCGGCACGTCGCTGCTTGAACAGATTATTGCCAGCCACCCGCGGGTGGCTGGAGCCGGCGAGTGCCAGGATATCATGAACATGCCAGGCAGGATGCTGCGCATGTCGCCATCACGCACACCCTATCCGGACTGTGTCCCTGATTTGACCGATGACGATATGGATCAACTGGTCCGTGACTACGATCAGACCCTGGCGCGGGTGGACCCGAAGGCGGACCGGGTGACCGACAAGATGCCGCACAATTTTCTGCACTTGGGGCTGATCAACCTGCTGATGCCCGAGGCGCGGGTGATTCACATTCAGCGGGACCCGGTGGACACGTGTGTTTCCAACTATTTTCAGGACTTCGCCAGTTCGTTTCTGGCCTACGCCCGTGATCTGGCGCATCTGGGGCACCACTACCGGCAGTATGAGCGGCTGATGGCCCACTGGCGCACGGTGCTGGACATGCCGTTCATGGAGGTCCGCTATGAGGATCTGGTGGCCGATCAGGAGCGGGTCAGCCGCCAGGTGATCGACTTTGTCGGCCTGGAATGGGACGATGCCTGCCTATCGTTCCACAAGACCAAACGCACCGTTTCGACCGCCAGTTACGCGCAGGTGCGGAACCCGATCTACACCAAGTCCGTGGAGCGGTGGCGGCGCTATGAAAAGCACTTGGGCCCCCTGCTGGACGCCCTCGGCATCAAGGCCTGACCCAGGCCCCACGGGAGCCCCTGTGTGACCTCTCCGAACGGCCATATCCAGTCCCTGCTTCAGGAGGGAGCGCAGTGCCAGATGCGCGGGGATTCCGCCGGGGCGCTGGCCCGCTTCGGGCAGGTGCTGGCGCGGGATCCGCGGCAGCCCGACGCTCTGCTGCGGTCCGGCATGCTCGCCCTTGCCACCAGGGACGCGGCGGGCGCGGCCCGGCACCTGGAGCAACTGGTGCGGGTGCAGCCGCACATGCCGGACGCCCACCATGCGCTGGGCAAGGCCCGTCAGGCCCAGGGGCGCATGGATGACGCGGCGTCCTGTTACCGCAAGGCCCTGTCCCTGTCGGCCGAACACGCCCCTTCGCTGGCCGGGTTGGGGGCGTTGATGGCGGCCGCGGGCAAACCCGCCGAGGCGCTGGACCTGCTGCAACGGGCGGTGGCCCTGGAGCCGGGAAACCCCGAATCCCGCTTTCACCTGGGCCTGCTGTTGCAGCAGTTGAACCGGGTGAGCGAGGCGATTGCCGCATTCGACCAGGCGGTGGCGCTGGTGCCGGACAACCCCATGCTGCTTGGCATGCTGGCCCGGTTGCTGGTGTCGGACCGCCAATACAGCAAGGCGTTGGCGGTGATCCAGCGCTGGGTCCAGGCCCAGCCCGGCAGCGCCGATCCGCTGGTGTTGCGGGGGGTGGCGCTGACGAACCTTCAACAGGTGGACGAGGCCCAGGCGGCCTTTGAACAGGCCAGCGCGCTGGAACCCGGCAACACCGGGGTGCGCGTGGGCCTGTGCAACGTGCATCGCCTGAAGGGGGAGTTTGCAACCGCCTTCGGCTTCATCGAGCCGTTGCTGCACGCGGACAAGCTCGAAACGCGGGTGGTCAAAACCTTTGCCGCCCTGGCCCCCAGCATCGACCGCACCGAAGACGCGGTGCGCCTGGTGGAGAAGGCGCTGGAGGCACCCGCCCTGAACGCCTATGACCGTCATGCCCTTTGTTTTCAGGCTGGCGGCCTGTACGACAAGCTGGGCGACTACGACCGGGCGTTTGCCATGTACCGGGACGGCAACCGTCCCTCCCGGTATTCGCCGGAGGCGTTTGACGAGCTGGTCGACCGCACCATCCACGCCTTCGACACGCCGGGGTTTCCGGCCTTTGCGCGCGCCGCCTACCGCACCGAACGGCCGGTGCTGGTAGTGGGCATGCCCCGCTCCGGCACTTCGCTGGTGGAGCAGATTCTGGCCAGCCACCCCCGGGTGGCCGGTGCCGGAGAGATGCCCGACATCATGAACATGCCGGCCGCGCTGGACCGCATGGGTGGCGGGAGTGCCTATCCGGAAGGGCTGTCCGCCCACGGCGTGGACCACCTGGACCACCTGGCCCGCCACTATGACGCGGCGCTGGCACAGGTGGCGCCGGAGGCGGACCGGGTGACCGACAAGATGCCCCACAATTTTCTGTACCTGGGGCTGGTGAACCTGCTGCTGCCCCAGGCACGGGTGATCCACATCCGGCGCGACCCGGTGGACACCTGCCTGTCCAACTACTTTCAGGACTTCGCCAGCGACTTTCTGGGCTACGCCAACGACCTGACCCTGCTGGGGCGCCACTACCGCCAGTATGAGCGGTTGATGGCCCAATGGCGCACGGTGCTCGACGTACCGTTCCTGGAGGTGCAGTACGAGGAACTGGTGGCCGATCAGGAGCGGGAGAGCCGCCGCATGATCGACTTCATCGGTCTGGAGTGGGACGACGCCTGCCTGTCGTTCCACACCACCAAACGCACCGTGTCCACCGCCAGCTTCGCCCAGGTGCGGAACCCGATCTACACCAAGTCCGTGGAGCGGTGGCGCCGCTACGAAAAGCACCTGGGTCCCCTGTTCGACGCCCTCGGCATCACTCCTTAGCGAGCACCGATTAAACCCCGCGTCGGTGGGGTCCGTGGAGGGGTCGTGGGCCGGCGGCCGGTTTTGGGCGCGGTCCGTGCGGACTCCCGCTGAACGGGCTGAACCTACGCCACACCCCCGTTCCCTGCCCCTGCGAATCTGGCCCCTGGCTGCCGCACACCCGCCCACGGATGGGAAAAACCGTTTCTGGATCAACTGCTTATGTTGATCTGGACAATCGACCAAAACGGGGTGCCGGGGCGGAATGGGCCGGGATTGGCCGCCGTTGGGGGCGAAAAAATCGTGCTACTTCGCTTCGCAAATGGCAAAGCTAAACCGTGGCCCACGGTAAACCACCGGGCATAACCCGTTGACAACGTGAGGTTTTTTGCCGTTTGTGGGCGGGGCGGATTTGGTTCGCAAATCAACCGGCGGAAAATGCATAACCGGCTGAAATCGCGGGAAATTTCGCGATTGTGGCTGCGAAGTGAAACACGGTGAAAATTAACGGTTTTCAGGTTCAGAACCGGTTGAAATTGTGGAATAAAAACCGCTTTGTGGGGACGTTTCGCACCGTGGGTTTCGCATGTTCACGGTGACCGGGGAACGGAATATCAAGGGGTTCTGAAGGCCGGTAGCACGATTGGGAATTTTTACCGCCGATTTTTTTCGGAGATTTTTCAGAACACGTTGAAAACGTGGGAAAAAAGCGGCTTTGTGGAGAGCCCGGTTTGCGAAACGGAACCTGCAGAAGGGTTTGAAAACGTGGGGGTTTTTGGAATTGTGGGGGCGCGGTTCACGGTGGGGTACGTCGATAGTTGCGGCCCTGGGGCCTCCGGCGTTCCCGAATGGATGTCATTCCCGCGCAGGCGGGAATCCAGAGTCCGGTGCGAACGGGGCGGCCTCACCGTACCCGCCGGGCCGGTTCCCAGAACACGCATCGCCTTTGTTTATAGGGTGATCCGGTAGCAACCAGCCCCTGGGTCCCTGGTTCCCGGCGTACGGCCAACCGGCTGTGCGGGAAGGCCATGGCGCGGGAAACATCGCGCCAGCCACTACCGCCGTACGCATAGCACGAGGCTAAGTTACCGGTGCGTTAACGGTTCGCGACGAGAAAAATTACGAATAGGTTACCAATCGACACGTACCCACCCAAACCGGCCACCGAAGCCACTCGATGCCCCCACAGCGCGGCCCATCGATGATCGCCAATACGGAATGCAAGGCGGCTGGTCATTTCCACCGAATGAGCTCTAATCCGCTCTCTACTGTCACATACCGCCGTGCGCGCAGCACACCCCCTTGTCCACCTGTGGGGGATAAGGGGTGGGGATTGGGGGGTGTGGAAGGACATGGAAGAAAACCCCGATCACCCGACGGGATCCGTGCCACACGCCCCCACCCGGTCATTCACACGCAAGCCCCTGACAAGCCTCCGCGCCGTCTTTCACCGGGTACGCGCCGCCGACCCGAACGGCCAACCGGCCCCCGCATGGCTCCGGATTCCCAATGCCCGGCGCACTGCGACCGGGCTTGCCGGTCGAAATCAAATCCTGTAAAACCAGTTCGTAACGACCTGTGACCGGCGCCGTACCGGGCGCATTTCAGGCGCATGACCGTGGATCGAAAGGGGGCAGTGTGGCGATCGACCAGTGGTATTACCGGAAGGACGACGAGACGGTCGGGCCGGTGTCGGAGGCGGAACTGGGGCGGCTCATCGTGGCCAGGGTCATTCCTCGCACCGCCTACGTGTGGAGCTCGGCGTTGGCCGACTGGGTGCCCCTCAACGAGTGCAACCTGTTGGCGCGAATGCTGGAAACCCTGCCACCCCTGCCGCCGGAGGAATCGGCCGCTCCATCGGCGGAACAGGTTGCCTCCCTGTTGAAACAGGAGGGGAAGGAACACCTGATCCAGGGGGATATTGCCAGCTTTGGACCGGCGGACCTGCTGGACCTGGTACAGCACCACGAACTTCTTCCGGAGCGGGCCCGCGCAGCGCACGAGCGCCTTGCCGCGTCGTTCGCGCAGAGCCGGGAGGCGTCCTTGGCGAAGGCCATCATGGGGGAGGGGGAACCGGCCAAAACCGGGCACAACCCGGAACCGCCTTCCGAGCAGATGCTGAAAACGTGGAACTGGGGCGCGGCGCTCCTCACCTGGATATGGGGCCTGTATCACGGGCGCTACATGGAATCGGCCATCGCGGTTCTGGCCAGCCTTTTTATCCCGTTTTTCGGCCCGATCGGGGTGTTTGTCGTGTTTGGCCTGAAGGGGAACGCGTGGGCATGGGAACGCAAAAAATGGAAAAGCGTTGAGGACTACCTCCGGGTCCAGCGTCTATGGTCGTTATGGGCGATCTGGCTGACGATCATTTTTATCGGGCTTCCCATTCTGGTGCTGCTGGTCGTGTATTTGAATATGGGCGCTTCCATGTTTCAAGGCGGCACCCACCTGTAGGGGAGCGGCTTTTTCCGGGACCCCTGTGGCCCCCCGCGTTGGAGCGCCCGTGCCGCTCCGACTTCCCCCTCGAAAAAAAATCCCTGCTGGAACTTGACAGACTATTAGAATATTCTTATATTCAGATCATGTGATTTTCACAGGACCACTCATTCACCCTTCGGGAGGACAACCCCATGACCGTCAACGAAGCACTCCGCGCCATGGCCGGAACCTTTCTGCTCATCAGCCTGGCCCTGGCCCATTACCACAACCCGAACTGGGTGTGGTTCACCGCCTTCATCGGCGTCAACCTGCTCCAGTCCGCCTTCACCAAATGGTGCCCGGCCATGGCCATCTTCCGCTGGATGGGCCTGCCGGACGCCAAGGCCGACTGCGGCACCGGCGATTGCAGGTAACCGGAACCCACGCGGGAGGCAACCCCATGTCCAGCAACTGCATGAGCGACGTGAGCGACGAAAAGCTGGAGCGCGGCGCGCGCTGCATCAAGACCCTCGCCCACCCGTTGCGGCTCAAGATCATCGCCGTGATGGGCGATGGCGAGATGGCCGTGGGGGAGATTGTCGAATGCGCCGGCACCTCCCAGTCCAATGTGTCGCAACATCTGAACCAGTTGCGCGACAAGGGGGTGCTGGCCGCCCGTCGCGATGGCAATCAGGTATTCTACCGGGTACGGGATCCAAAACTGTTCGACCTGCTGGGCATGGTGCGCGACATGTTTTGTGACCCGCAGGGGGAGGGATAAGAACGTGAACGTGCTACGCACTGCCGCACTGGCGGCGTTCATGGCATGCACCCTCGGCGCGCCGGCGTGGGCTGGAGCCGGGGATGGGGCAGGCACGCTGCGGGTGGCGCCGCGTCTGGTGCCGGTGCAGGTCACCGCCTACGGGGTGGTGCATGCGGAGGCCGAATCGGTGCTGTCTGCCAAGCTGCTGGCCCGCGTGGTGACGATCCCGGTGCGCGAGGGCGACACCATCCATAAAGGCGACCTGCTGGCGGAACTGGATCATCGCGATCTGGACGCGGACCTGAAAGTGGCCAAGGCCGCCCTGGCCCGCGCCGAAGCCGCCCGCACCGAGGCCGAAAGCCAGTTCAACCGGGTGGAACGGTTGCTCAAGCAGGGCACCGCCACCAACCGGGATCTGGAGCAGGCCACCAGCGCCAACACCCAGGCCCGCGCCGCCGTTACCGAGGCCAACGCCCAGGTGAGCCGGATGGAAACCCTGATCTCCTATGCCCGCATTCTGGCCCCCTTCGACGGCCGCTTTGTGGAGCGGCTGGTGGAGGTGGGCGAAATGGCCACCCCCGGCACCCCGCTGCTGCGGGTGGAATCGTCCGGGCATACGGAACTGTGGGCCGATCTGCCCCAGTCGGAACTGGACCGGGTGACGGTGGACGACCCCGCCACGGTTACCGTGCACGGCATCAACGGGCCCCTGAGCGGGCGGGTGACGCGCATCGTTCCGGCGGCGGACCCGCGCAGCCACACCTTTACCGTCAAGGTCGTGCTGGACGCCAACCCGACGCTTAACCGCGTTTACAGCGGCATGTTTGGCCAGGTGTCCATCGCCCACGGCCATGCCCCGGCGGTGCTGGTGCCGGACACGGCCATCCTGCACCGCTCGGAAGTGACCGGGGTGTATGTGGTGGACGGCAACGGCACCCCGCGCCTGCGGCTGGTGCGCCCCGGCCGCCGGGTGGGGAGTGAGCGGGTGATCCTGAGCGGCCTGTCCGGCGGCGAGACGATCCTCGTTGACGCCACCGAAGGGGCCCGCGCCCGTGCCGCCGGCCAGGGGGAGGCAGCCCATTGAACAAGCTGGGCATTTCCGGGGGCATTGCCTCCGCGTTTCTCACCTCGCGCCTGACGCCGCTGTTCATCATCGCGTCGGTAATCGCCGGGATGCTGGCCATCGCGGCCACCCCGCGCGAGGAGGAGCCGCAGATCTCCGTGCCGCTGGTGGACGTGCTGATCCCGTATCCGGGCGCCTCCGCGTCGGAGGTGGCTTCGCTGGTCACCACCCCGGCGGAGCGGGTTCTGGGGGAAATCCCCGGTGTGGAGTACGTCTATTCCGCCGCCATGCCGGGCATGGGCGTGGTCACGGTGCGCTATGAAGTGGGCCAGGACCAGACCCGCAGCGTGGCCAAGCTGTACGACAAGCTGCACAGCAACGAGGACTGGATTCCGCCCAACGTGGGGGTGGGCACCCCGGTGGTCAAGCCCACCGGCATCGACGACGTGCCCATCGTCACCTTCACCCTGTGGAGCGAGACGCTGCCCGCGTCGGAACTGCGCCGGGTGGCGCACACGGTGGAAACCGAACTGGCCAAGGTGGACGGCACCAGCCGCATCGCCACCGTGGGGGGCTCCCCGCGCGAGCTGCGGGTGGAACTGGACCCGTCGCGCATGGCCGGGTTCGGCATCAGCCCGTTGCAGGTGGCCGGGGCGCTGCAACTGGCCAACCAGTCGCTGCCCGCCGGGGAACTGGTGGCCGCCGGACGCGAGATCCCGGTGCGTACCGGCGTGTTCCTGCGCGACGAGGACGAAGTGGCGGCGCTGGTGGTGGGCGTGTGGGACGGCCGCCCGGTGCATCTGGGCGAGGTGGCGGAGATTCGCGAAGCCCCCGCCGAGGCGTCCTCCTATGTGTGGTATGGCGAGCCGGGCATGAACGGGGCGTTTGCCGCGGTGACCCTGTCGGTGGCCAAGAAGGCGGGCCAAAACGCGGTGCGCATTGCCGAGGAACTGACCCGCACCATGGCGTCGCTCCAGGGCATCGCCATTCCCGACGACGTTCAGGTGGCCACCACCCGCAACTATGGCCATACCGCCGACGAAAAGGCCAACGAGTTATTGAAGCACCTGCTGCTGGCCACGGTGGCGGTGGTGATTTTCCTCACCGCCGCGCTGGGCAAGCGGGAGGGGGTGGTGGTGCTGGTGGCGATTCCCGTCACCATCCTGCTCACCCTGTTCGCCAGCTACATGATCGGCTTCACCGTGAACCGGGTGACCCTGTTCGCGCTGATCTTCTCCATCGGCATTCTGGTGGACGACGCCATTGTGGTGGTGGAGAACATCCACCGCCGCCTGATGGAAAACCCCGGCGGCAACCTGCGCGAAATCACCGTGCACGCGGTGGAGGAGGTGGGCGGTCCCACCATTCTGGCCACTTTTACGGTGGTGGCGGCGCTGCTTCCCATGGCCTTCGTGCGCGGGCTGATGGGGCCGTACATGTCGCCGATTCCCATCAACGCCTCCATGGCCATGCTGTTTTCGCTGATCGTGGCCTTTGTGGTCAGCCCGTGGCTGGCCTACAAGCTGATGGCCAGGGGCGGCCACGCGGCGGATCATGAAGGCATCGCGCCGGAGGCCGGCTCGCCCAAACTGGAGGCCCTGTACCGGCGTATTCTGGTTCCGTTGTTCGACCGGCCCCGCCTGCGCTGGGGCTTTCTGGGGGGCGTGGTGGCGCTGATGCTGCTGGCGGTGTCGCTTTCCTATTTCAAGCTGGTCACCCTCAAGATGCTGCCGTTCGACAACAAGAGCGAGCTGGGCATGGTGATCGACATGCCGGAAGGCACCGCCCTGGAGGAGACCGCCGCCGCCACCCGCGCGGTGACCGACTATCTGGCCGGGCACCCGGACGTGGCCGATTTTCAGGCCTATGTGGGGCTTTCCTCGCCGATGAACTTCAACGGGCTGGTGCGCCACTATTACATGCGCCAGGGGGCGCACGTGGCGGACGTGGTGATCAACCTGAAGGACAAGCACCACCGGGATGAGCAGAGCCACGCCATCGCCGTGAACATGCGTGCCCAGGTGCAGGAGATCGCCCGCAGGCACGGGGCCAATCTCAAGATGGTGGAGGTGCCACCCGGTCCGCCGGTGCTGGCGCCCATCGTGGCCGAGGTGTATGGCCCGGACGATGCCGTGCGCAACGAACTCGCGCGCAATGTGGCGGCGGTGATGAAATACACCGACGGCATTGTGGACGTGGATACCATGGTCGAGGCCGACCGCATGGAGACGGTGCTGGTGCCCGACCGGGAAAAGGCTGCGCGTCTGGGGGTGGCCGAAGCCGACATGGTGGCCACCATCCACATGGGCCTGAAGGGGGTTTCGCCCACCGCCCTGCACCGGGCCGGGGAACGCTATGCCATGCCGATCACCGTGCGCCTGCCGCAGGAGATGCGCGAGCACATCGATCAGGTGCTGTCGTTGCGGGTGACCGCCTCGGACGGGAACCTGGTGCCGCTGTCGGAGATCGTGCAGGTGGCCGAGCAGCCGGCGGAGGCGACCATCTATCACAAGAACGGCCACCCGGTGTCCTATGTGCTGTCCGACTCGGTGGGGGAGGAGGACTCGCCCCTGTACGGCCTGTACCGCGCCTGGAACGACATTACCGACCAGGTGACCGTGCCCGGTGGAACCCCGCCGCAGATGACCCTGATCACCCCGCCGGATGACCGCGCCGGATACGGCATCAAGTGGGACGGGGAATCCCAGGTCACCTATGAAACCTTCCGCGACATGGGGCTGGCCTATGCGGTGGGGCTGCTGGTGATCTACCTGCTGGTGGTGGGCCAGTTCCAGACTTTCGGCCTGCCGCTGGTGATCATGGCGCCGATTCCGCTCACCGTGATCGGCATCTTTCCGGGCCACGCGGTCATGGGGGCGCACTTTACCGCCACCTCCATGATCGGCATGATCGCGTTGGGTGGCATCATCGTGCGCAACTCGATTCTGCTGGTGGATTTCATCCGCGCCCGCGAGGCGGAGGGGGTGCCGTTGCGGGAGGCCATCATTCAGGCCGGCGCCGTGCGCACCCGGCCCATCGTGCTCACCGCGCTGGCGGCCATGGTGGGGGCGCTGGTGATCCTGATGGACCCGATCTTTCAGGGCATGGCGGTGAGTCTGCTGTTCGGCATGTTCGCCTCCACCCTGCTCACCCTGGTGGTGATCCCGTTGATCTATTACATGGTCTATGGGGGGCGCAAAATGGTGGCCGGGGACGAATAGGAAACGCTGTCCGCTGAGCGCGCCTGCCCCTCCCTCCGCGCACATCCGGTTAGTGTGTCAAGTATATAGCGCAGCGCTTGAAATTCTTTTGCGCGCGGCGCATAGTGGCGGCCACCATTTTCCGTACAGTGCTCATGGAGTGAGGAAGGGGGGAAGCGCAGGCATGCGCCAACTCCGATGCGTCCACATCCATGCCGGGGCCAGGAAGGGCCCACCGGGAACTGGCGGCAAGGCAACCGATATTTCCAAAATTCTGGAGGGATGCAAAGATGAATTTCCAAAAACGGGTACCGGCGCTCGCACTGGCAGCGGGCTTCATGATGTGCGGGGCTTCCGTAGCCAGCGCAGCGCCCGACCTGATTGTCACGGCCATCAGCGCGCCGGCGCAGGTGGAGCAGGGGGAGCAATTTTCGGCCAGTGTGACCCTGCACAACCAGGGGCCGGACGGGGTGTACGACGTGGCCATCGTGAATTACGCGTTGTTTATTTCAGCCGACACGGTGCTGGATGCCAGCGACATCTGCGCTGGCACCGGCGGGGTGGACCGCTCCACGCTGGAGCCGGGCAGCACCTATACGGATACCTTTCCCAACTACCTGTTCAATGCCGCCGGGGCGCCAACGGGTAGCTACAACCTGATCGCCATCGCCGATTCCCGGTGCTCCCTCGGTTACACCTACGTGGCCGAAAGCGACGAGACCAACAACGCACTGACCAGTGGCACCATGGATCTGCTCGCGTCCACGGCGGTAATCGACCTGACCGTGACGCTGGTGGAAGGCCCCACCAACGCGCGGCGGGGAAACTTTGTCCGCCCGTACGTGGCCATTGCGAACCTGGGACCGGATCCGGCGCCGGGGATCGCACCCAATGGGTGTGGCTTCTATCAGGGGCTTTACCTTTCCATCGACGCCACCATCTCCACCGCCGACACGCTGGTCAGCCAGACTTGCATGGCCCGCCTGGACGGCTATGGGGTTAATTCGGGAAATATGGACGTGACCATTCCCGCCGACTTCCCGCGCGGGTTCTACTACTGGGGCGTCATCATCGACAACCAGGACATGCTGGGTGAAACGGACGAGGCCAACAACTGGGGGGTCTCCGTGGACCGGGTGAACATCCGCTAGCGCGGACCATCCGGTAGACCGCAAGGGGGGCCGCAGGCGATGCGGCCCCCCTTTTTTGCGCACACGCCGACGCTGGCCCGGCGGGCGGGGCGGGGCGTATACTTGACCGCATGCATGCGGGTTTACCGGAGGGGAAAACTATGAAACCGATCAAGACGATTTCCATTTTGGCCGCCACGGCCGCCGCCCTGCTGCTGGCAGGCGGCGTGGCCTGGGCCGAAACCGACGCGCAGAAGATCCAGCGCCTGGAGCGCGAACTGGCCGACCTGCGCGCCCACGTGGGGCCGGTCATTCCAACAATGTCCGGCACGCCGCTGGCCGAGCTCAAGGCGGTGGCGGGCATCCTGGCCCCGGAAACCCGCGGCCTGGCCATCGACCTGTCGGGCAAATCGGGGGAATACTGCCTGCGCGATCCGCAGGGGGGGCGCTTCATGGTGCATTTTTCCGAGCGCCCCACCGAAACGCCGGAGGACGTGCTCTACTTCGTGGCCGCCGACTCCCTGACCGGAGCCGGGCTGGATGTTTCCAAAATGCCGCCCCTGCCCACGGAACTGGGTAAAATGACTCCGCGCCAGTGGTATTACTACAGTGGCGACTACGTGGAGCCGCACCACCGGGGCAAGCTCGGGCGGGAATACCTGGTGCTGGCGCTGGACATTCGTTAACCGCGGGGAACAATAGATATGGGAGTGCCGGACGTCATTTCGGTGGTGCTGGGCAGCCTGCTTCTGGTGGTGCTGTTCGGGCCGTCGATCATGTGCGCCATCCGAGGCGTGAAGGGAATGAATGCGGCGGAACTGCGCAAGCGGCGCAAGGGGGCGGATCGCAAGAACCTGCTGATCCTGGACGTGCGTTCCGATGGCGAATTCAAAAGCGGTCACATCCGGGAGGCTCACCACCTGCCCCTGGACCGACTGAGCGCCGGGTTGCCGTTGCTGGACCGGATGAAGCAGCACGAGGTGGTTGTGGTATGCGCTTCCGGCAAGCGTTCCGCGGTGGCCGCCGTGCGCCTGAAAGGGGCGGGCTTCGAAAGCGTGTACAACCTGAAGGGGGGCATGTTCGCCTGGGGCGGAGAGGACGTGGTCCGTGGCCAATAAACCGGCCGCGCAAGGGGAGCCGTCCGGCGTTGTGCGCGGGTTCCAGTGGGCGCTGGCGGGATTCATGCTGCTGGTGTCGGCGGTGATGTTTCTGCCGCCGGGCCTGACCGGCATGGGCACCATTTCGCCCCAGACGCTGGCCAAACGGCTGGACGTGGCCCCCGGCGGCCTGACCGTGGTGGACGTGCGCACCGGCGGGGAATTCGGCACCGGGCACATCGAAGGGGCCATCTCGGCTCCGGTGCATGCGCTGCCGTTCCGTCTGGCCGATCTGCCCGAGGACCGGGAGCGGGAGGTGGTGCTGGTGTGCATGTCGGGCCACCGCTCGCGGCTGGCGGGACTGATGCTGCGGCTGGCCGGCTATTCCAACCTGACCAACCTGGACGGCGGCATGCTGCACTGGAAGCAGGCGGGGCAACCGGCGGTGCTGTAGCCAATTTTCAAGGATCGGCCGGGGGCAGTGGCGCACGCCCGGCCGGTTGCGTAAAGTAGACGTACAGGCCGGAGAGGGAAATCCCGGCGGCATTTTTTCAACTAGCGGAGGGAGAGGCATGAAGCGTTTTTGCGGCGTGTTGATGGCGGGTCTGGTTGCGGCGTTCGCATGGGGAGGGGCGGCCCTGGCGGCCGACTGGCCGGGCACCCCCACGGTCACCTATCCCAAGGACAATCCCTATTCCCCGGCCAAGGCCGATCTGGGTAAAAAACTGTTCTTCGACCCGCGCCTGTCCGGCTCCAACATCATGAGTTGCGCCACCTGCCACAACCCGGCATTGGGGTGGGCTGACGGCCTGAAGCTGGGCAAGGGGCACAACATGGCGGAACTGGGCCGCCACACCCCCACGGTGATCAACAGCGCCTTCTCGCCCACCCAGTTCTGGGACGGACGCGCCGCGACCCTGGAAGAACAGGCCAAGGGCCCCATTGCCTCGGCGGCGGAGATGAACCAGAACCCGGAGGCCCTGATCGCCGAGTTGCAGGCCATCCCCGGTTACGTGGCCGCCTTTGAGCGTGCCTTCCCGGGCAAGGGCATCAGCATGGACACCATCGCCATGGCCATCGCCACCTATGAGCGCGAGGTGATTTCCGCCTATGCGCCGTTCGACGCCTACATGCAGGGGGACGATCCCCTGGCCATCAGCGCTTCCGCCAAGCGCGGGTGGGATCTGTTCCGGGGCAAGGCCCAGTGCATCAGTTGCCACTCGGGGCCGAATTTTTCGGACGGGCGTTTTCACGACATCGGCGTGGACGACGGCGATGAGGGGCGTATTGCCGTTACCGGCAAGGACCGGGACCGGTTCAAGTTCAAAACCCCCACCGTGCGCGACGTCACCCGCACCGCCCCCTACCTGCACAACGGGCAGGAGGCCACCCTTATGGACGTGATGCGCTACTACAACCGGGGTGGCGACCGCAGCGGCAACGAACTGAAGGCGCTCAACCTGAGCGAGGCGGAAATGCACGATGTGGTGGCGTTCATGAAGTCGCTCACCGGCCAGCCGGTGGTGGTGGTGTTGCCGGAGTTGCCATAAACACTACTTGAGAAGTAGGGATTATTTTGCCGCAGGTGCTTGTCATAAGGCCTGTAGTGTTTTAATATCCGATCAAAATAGTAAGGAAAATGCAATGAGCACGTACGGAATCGCAAAACGGCTCGACATGGACTATGCACAGGCGGTGGAAAAGGTGACCGAGGCCCTCAAGGGAGAGGGGTTCGGGGTGATCACCTCCATCGACGTGAAAGCCACCATGAAGGCCAAGCTGGGCCGGGATTTCCGGCCGTATGTGATTCTGGGCGCCTGCAACCCGAACCTGGCCTGGGAGGCCCTGAATTCGGAAGCCGACGTGGGCCTGCTGCTGCCGTGCAACGTGGTGGTGGAGGAGGCCGAGGGCGGCGGCAGCCGGGTGGCGGCCATCGACCCGGAGGCGATGCTGTCGGTGACGGGACGGGACGATTTGAAGGAGTTGGCGAAGGACGTGAAAGCCCGGCTCAACCGGGCCATTCAAAACTGCGGCTGATGCGGAGCGGTTAACCGCCGTTTGTTTCTTCCGTCGGTCGCGCAAACCGCGTGCGTTGGGTGGCGCACCGGAAATGGAGTGGACATGAAACGGATTGTAATGTGTGTCGCTACGGCGGCGTTTCTGGCGGCGGGTTCCGTTCCGGCACTGGCCACCAACGGCTACCAGTTGATCGGTGTGGGGCAGATGCAGATGTCCATGGGTGGCGCGGTGACCGCCGCGCCGATGGACAGCATGACCTCCATCACCAACCCGGCGGGGGTGGCCCGCATCGGTGAGCGGGCCGACTTCTCCATGGAGGCGTTCATGCCTTCCCGCTTTGTGGACTTTTCGTCCTTTGGTGGCGAGAAGAACAGCGGTGGTACCGAACTGTACGGGATTCCCTCCGTCGGTTGGGTAGCGAACGCCTTTGAGCGTGACAATTTCTACTTCGGTGGCGGCATGTACGCCACCTCGGGAATGGGCGTCGACTACGACCAGACCACCCTGGACGGATTCGGAAGCCAGTTTGAAGGCTTTAGTGCCGTTCAGTTCTGGAAGATGGCCCCTACCGTGGCCTGGAACCAGAGCGACCGGCTGTCCTTCGGTGTCAGTCTCAACGTCGATTATCAGTCGTTGACCTTTGATCAGAGCATTAACGACGGTGCCGGTACCGTCATGTATCAGCTCGATCTGGGGCGTCCGAGCCAGCAGCTTGGGTTCGGCGCGACGGCGGGCGTGCTGTTTGACGTGAACGAGCAGGTCACCCTCGGATTCAACTACATCAGCAAGCAGAGCTTTTCCGATGCCCAGTACCGCCTGGGCTTTGGCGATGTGGATACCACCATGGCCGGT
>Ga0224496_10000844_pt1 | contig 20344 bp, 17 predicted proteins | sample SF_Jul11_sed_USG_2_FD_168127 | JGI IMG/M metagenome (GOLD analysis project Ga0224496, IMG submission 168127) | Sediment microbial communities from San Francisco Bay, California, United States - SF_Jul11_sed_USGS_8_1 | ecosystem: Environmental > Aquatic > Marine > Sediment | place: USA...
GGAGACCTGGAGCCTGCTCTCGGGTCTGCTCTACGGCCTGTGGATCCACCTGCGCGTGGGCCTCGGCTGGCGCGGGCGGCGCATGGCCTGGCTCTCCATCGCCGCCCTGCTGACCGTGATCTTCGCCTTCTGGGGCACCAACCTGTTCGGGGGCACGAGCCACTCCCTCGACGATCTGCGGCTCAAGGCGCCCGGCGAAGAGGCCGGGCTGGCCCCCGAGCCGTCGCTTCCCGAGCCGCGCTAGGAGGGCGATCCCGCGCATGGCGATCCTGGTGATGCTCAACAGCTACATGCACGACCTGGCCACGGCGGTCTTCGCGGTGAGCGCAATCACCGCCTACCTGCTGCAGCGCTCGCTCGCCATGCGGGCCGCGCCGCAGAGCCTGCGGCCGGTGGTGCGGGGCGTGGTGCGGGTGGGTGTCGTCTCCCTGGTGTGGACGCTCGTGTTCGGCTTCGTGCGCGGCCTCACCTACCGCGAGTACGAGTGGGTGGAGGCCGCCGGGCGCGACCAGGTGCCCGTGCTGGTGGTGAAGCACGTGATCCTGGTCTGCCTGGTCGTCGCCGGCATCGTCGTCCTGGCGCGGCTGCGCCGGCTGCAGCGGCTCGCGGCGGACGCCTGAGCGTTCCCGCGCGGCGCGCACCCGCCGCTAGGAGGCGTTCTCGAGCGCGTCTTCCCCAGCATCCGGCGCCGCGCGCGTGTCGTCCGCGGCGAGCTCGACGGCGTAGGGGCAGAGCTTCCGCGCCTCCTCCTCAACGCCGACGATGCCGATCTTCTTGAGCAGCGCCCGGATCTCCGGCGGCATGCCCTTGCCCGAGGCCATCTTCTTGCGCACGAAGGAGCTGCCCATGATGAGCTTCATCGAGCGCAGCATGTAGTCGCGGCGCGCCAGATTCTTGTCGGTGAAGACCGACACGGCCTTCGCCGTGTAGAACGAGCGGTAGCAGTCGACGATGGCGTTATCGACGTCCGCGAGGCTCATCGCCTTCGGCCGCACCACGGGATCGATCAGGTTGTACTTGCGGTAGTCGCGCGTGGCGATGTACGGCTTCATCTCCGTCCACAGATCGGCGTAGGGCCAGGGCGTGATCGCCAGAAAGTGCGCGTTGTCCGGGTCGTAGGCCTTGGCGAGCTCGAGCGTGCGCTTGATCTTCTCCGGCGTCTCGTCGGGAAAGCCGAGCACGAAGGATGTCTCGCTGACGAGACCGTACTCGTGCAGCAGGCGCAGCGCCTGCACGCCGGTCTCGACGTCTGCGTTCTTGTGGACGAGATCGAGCGTCTCCTGGTCGGTGGCCTCGACGCCCACGTAGACGTGGGTGACGCCGGCGGCCACGTACTTGTCGAGGATCGGCTCGTCACGGACGACGTCTTCGACGCGGGTCTCGAGCAGGAGCTTCTGGCCGAGATCGCGCTCGATCACGAGATCGAGGAAGCGATCCCAGCGCTGCGCGTCCGGCGTCGGGTATTCGTCGGAAAGCAGGATCACGTCCACGTCGTACACGCGCCGCAGCGCCTCCAGCTCATCGACCACCGCCTCGGGCGAGCGGCCCCGCCAGCTGCGATTCCAGAACTTCTGCTGGGAGCAGAAGGTGCAGCCGTGCATGCAGCCCCGGGAGGTGCTGATCGCGCCCAGGCGCGAGCCCGGGTAGACGAAGTAGGTGTAGGTCGGCCAGTCGAGCAGGTCCCAGGCGAGGGGCAGGCCGTCGAGCGTGGCGCGCCGCGGGCGTGGCGGCGTGGAGGCCGGCAGGCCCCTCTCGCGGTGCGCGACGCCGCGCACCGCCGTCACGTCGCCTCCGTCGCGCAGGGCGGTCAGCAGCTCGACGAAGGTCTCCTCGCCCTCGCCCTGCACCACGAAGTCGACCGGCTCGCCCGGCTCCTGGAGGACCTCTCGCCACATGAAGGAGGCGTGCACGCCGCCCATCACGGTCTTCACGCCGAGGGCCTTGGCCGCCTTGAGGATCTCGAGGCCGTCGGGGTAGGTGGAGGTGATGCAGGAGGTGGCGACGAGATCCGGCCCGGTGGTCTCGATGACCCGGGCGATCTCGGCGTGGGAGGCGTCCAGGCTCATCGCGTCATAGATCTCGCAGTCGAAGCCTGCCGCCCGCGCGCTGCCGGCCAGATACACGAGATGGAGCGGAATCCAGCGCCCGGCCACCTCCACGACGCCGCAGTGATACGGCGGCGTGACGAACAGGATCTTGTGCATGAACCCTTCCAGCGCGGGGTCCGACCACCGGCACCGCTTCGACAAACTCTAGGCTCCACAACGCATTTCGACCAATTGGCGCGCGAAGCTGAGCCCTGCGGGCGGCGCGCTGCGCAGGGCGCGGGCGCCGAAGGTGCGTGGTGCCCCCGTCCAGGCGCGCGCGAGGCGGTCGGACCATCGATCGGTCCCTCAAGGCCTAGCTCTCCCAGTGGGTTCACTCTTTGTGTAGCGCGATGCACCAGTGTGGCAGATTTCCCGAGGCAAGAATCCGTCACTGTGCTCCATGAATTCTTTAATTCCTCGTAAATCAATAAGTTAGCCACTGTGAGAGGCGCCGCACGGTTGGTCTTCCTATTGCAATGCAACCGGACGGACAACTGCAATCGAGCGGCGACCTAGTCTCATAGCCGCCGGGATTCTCGAGATGAAGGAAACAAGGAAGACAACATGAAATCCGCAACTCTCCGACGCAGCATCAGCCTCTTGATCCTCGGCGGGCTCCTGGTTCTCCCGGGAGCGGCCTGGGCGCAGATTTCCGGTACGAGTCATGACTTGAGTTACCTCGCGGCCTCCGGCGAGATCTGCATCTATTGCCACACGCCGCACAACGCGGACGCCACGGTCACCGACGCACCGCTCTGGAACCACGAGCTCACCACGCAAACCTTCACGATGTACAGCAGCGGCACCTTGGACGGAGTGATTTCGGGACAACCCACCGGCGTCTCGCTGCTCTGTCTCTCCTGCCACGACGGCGTGACAGCGCTCGATAGCTTTGGTGGTGTGACCCGGACCACTCTGATGTCGGGGACATTCGTCCTTGGCACCGATCTGGCGAATGATCATCCGATCTCCCTCACGTACGTTGACGGGATGGATGCAGGTCTATATGACCCGACGACCACCGCTTCGGGACTCGGAGGCAACATCGACGCAGACCTGCTGTTCGGTGCCTCCAACGACCAGCTCGAATGCGCCTCGTGCCACGACGTGCACGACGACAGCAACGGGACGTTCCTCAGGATGGCCAACACCGGCAGCGCTCTCTGCCTCACCTGCCACAACAAGTAGCAGCGGAGCGGCCGCGGGAATCTCGACGCCGAGATTTTCTTGCGCGAAGATCCGACAGGGAGGGCGCCTGGGGGAATGCTCCCGGGCGCCCTTTTCGCACCTGGTGTTGAGGATGGATCTCTATGCAAGTTTGGCGCGGTCGGCTGAATTGGCGTGGTCCAACCCATCCGCTTCCGCATCATCCAGAAGAGGAATTGGGCTTCATCGGTAATCTCGTGCCCAAGTGGAGCGCAGTATCGCGCACCGCGCGGACGCGCCTCCGCCGCCGGTTCCTCGCGCCATCTTGCTTGGCAGTGTGCGCGCTGATCGTTGCCTGCGCGGCTCTGCCGGGCTGGGCTCCCGCGGAGCAGATCTCGCCGATCCTGTATCCGGCGCCCCCGCTCGAGCCGCGCCTGCAACTGTTGGCCAGCTACCGGTCCGATGCGGATGTGTTTTCTCCTCAAAGCGCCTTCGAGCGCCTCGTGGTCGGCCCGCGTGAGGAGAGGCAGATTGGAAAGCCGTATGGCCTCGCAATTCACGACGGGCAGATCCTGGTGTGCGACACGGCCGCGGGCGTGGTGCTCGTCTTGGATCTGGAGGCCCGCGCGGTGGAGCTGCTCGGCCTGGACGATCCCGGCAGGCTGCGCAAGCCGGTCAACGTCGCCGTAGATGCCGATGGAACGCGCTACGTATCCGACACGAAATTGAGACGGGTGATGATCTACGACCGCAGCAATCGGTTCCTCCGCGCCTTCGGCGACCCAGAGCGCTTGAAGCCGAGCGGCGTGGCGATCGCTGGCGAGCACCTCTACGTCACGGATTTGGAGGCCGGGCAGGTGGTGGTGCTCGACAAGTCGAGCGGCGAGGAGATCGAGCGTTTCTCCCAGCGCGGAGTCGGGCCAGGCGACTTGGGGATCCCCGCCAATCTTGCCGTGGACGGCGCCGGGAACCTCTACGTTTCCGACATCGGAAGCTTCCGCGTGGTCAAGTTCGACGCGCAGGGCCGGCTGCTGAGCCAGTTCGGATCGCTCGGAGATCGCATCGGCCAGTTCGTGCGGCCGAAGGGGGTCGCGGTCGACCGCGAGGGTCGGCTCTACGTGGTCGATGCCGCCTCCCAGGTGGTGCAGATCTTCGACGAGGAGGGCGCCCTGCTGCTCTTCTTCGGCGGCGCGGGCAACCGGCCTGGTGACATGAACCTCCCCGCCGGGGTGTCGATCGACTACGACAACGTCGCTCTCTTCGCGGATCGCGCTGCGCCGGGCTACGCCATCGAATACCTGATTCTCGTCAGCAGCCAGTACGGCCCGAACAAGATCAACGTGTACGGCTTCCTCGGGCCGCGCGCGCGCGAAGACTGAGGCGATCGGCTCGTGCCCGTCGCTTCGGTGTGGCCAAGATCGTCTCGGGGGATGGATCGTGGAGGCGTGTGTTGAGAGCGTGCTGAGCCTGCGACGACCGACCGTGTTCGGCGCTGCACTGTGCGCGGCAGCGCTGATCCTGATGAGCACGCCCGGAGCCGTCGCGCGGGCGGGCGAGCCTCCCGAGGAGATCGACCCCGCCGCGTCCTGTGTGACGGGCGCGTGCCACGGAGCGCTCCAGAGCTACCGGATCCTGCACTGGAAAGAGCTGGCTGGCGCTGGCGAATGCCAGAAGTGTCACGAAGGGGAGCCGGGCGCCCACGAGTTCAGCGTGGACGACTCCTCGGAGAAGTGCCTGGGCTGCCACGAGGAACTCGCAGCGCGCATCGAGTCGGCGGAGACGGTGCACCCGGCGCTCGACGATGGCTGCAGCGCCTGTCACGACCCGCACGGCGGTGCCGTCGAGGCATTGCTCATCGACATCCAGGGCACGGATCTCAAGGAGCTCTGCTTCCAGTGTCACGATTCGGATCTCATCGACTTCCCGTTCGCCCACGGGCCGGCGGAGCAGGGCGCCTGCGTCCAGTGTCACGACCCGCACGCCTCGCCGCGCAGCGCGATGCTGCGCGGCGAGGGCATCGGGCTGTGCGGCCGCTGTCACCAGGAGCTGGCCGAGAAGATCGAGTCGGCGCGCACCGTGCACGCCCCCGTCGAGGATGGCTGCCTCGACTGCCACGGCCCTCACGGCGGCCCCCACGCCAAGCTGCTGCGCGCGGAGAAGCGCGCGCTCTGCAACGAATGCCACGACGACGTCGTGGAGGAGGCGGAGGGCGCGAGCGTCGATCACGCCCCCACCACGACGGGTGCGGAGTGCCTCAATTGCCACGAGCCCCACGCCGCCGATGCCGCTCCGAACCTGAAGCGGGCGCAGCCCGAGCTGTGTCTCGGCTGCCACGACCGGCCGGTGCAGTCGGGCGATGCGCAGCTGCTAGACGTGAAGGGTTGGCTGGACACCCACGAGACCTGGCACGCGCCGATCCGCGACGGCGGCTGCTCGGCGTGCCACCGCCCCCACGGTGGCGAGAGCTTCCGCATGCTGAAGCAGCCCTTCCCGGAGCGCTTCTACGCCAGCTTTAGCACCGAGGCCTACGGCCTGTGCTTCTCGTGCCACAGGAAGGCCCTGGCGACCAGCGAGTGGACGCGTGCGCTGACCGGCTTTCGCGACGGCAATCGCAACCTGCACTTCGTGCACGTGAACAAGGCCGAGCGGGGCAGGACCTGCCGTGCCTGCCACGACGCGCACGCCACCTCCGATCCGCGCCTCGTCCGGGACGAGACCCCGTACGGCAAGTGGGCGATGCCGCTCCAATACGAGAGGACGGAGACCGGCGGATCCTGCCATCCGGGATGTCACAAGCTCGAGAAATACGACCGGAATGCCGAGAACTACACGAAGGAGCGGTGAGGAAGGAATCCGGAGATGCGGAGCCAGCCCACGGCCGTAGCGCTCTCGTTCGCGCGCACCCCGTGGCAGAAACACCTTGCCTGGGGCGCGCTGGCAGCGCTCGTCGGTGCGCTTGCCCTCGCGGGCACCGGCTGCGCGACGCCCGAGCAGCGCCACCGGCTGCTCTCCTTCTTCTTCGACGGGGTTCCGCCGCTCCATCCCGCCGAGCCCGCGCCCGAGGCGCTGGCGGCTGGCGGCACGGCGCAACGCGGGCCGGTGGTCGCCGCGGTGATCGTCTCGGTGCACGATCCCTTCGCGGACAAGGACTGCGATCTGTGTCACGCCGCCTTCTCGAACACGCTTCGGGAGGAGAAGCAGAGCCTGTGCTGGTCCTGTCACGACGTCGATGATTTCTCCGGCGACGTGATCCATCCGCCGGTGGCGGCGGGCTACTGCGTCGGCTGCCACAGCCCGCACCGCTCGCAATTTCAGCACCTGCTGCTGCGGACCGAGGCGGAACTCTGCACCTACTGCCACGATTCCCGCGATCTCTCGCCGGGCGAGGCGCATCGCGACGTGGAGGGCGAAGACTGCCGGCGCTGCCACGAGCCGCACGCGTCGGATGCCGCGTACCTGTTGAGGCAAGATGATTCGGCATCGTGAACACGCGGCAGCCGCGGCACACATGAGGCCCCGGCCCACCCGCGCGCCGCACCGTCGCGCAGCGGTCTTCTTGCTGGTCGCTGCGCTGTTCATCGCGCTCGCGGGCAGCGCCGGCTCCGCCGCCGCGCAGAACGGCCGGAATGGCAGCAATGGTGGAAATGGTGCGAATGGACACATCCAGTTGTTCGGATTGACGCGCTTCGACGGATACGTGGGGCTCGACGTGGTGGACGAACGGGACGTGCGCACTCGACCGGACAACGGCGTTTCTTCCAAGTACAAGCGACTCGAGCTGTCCGAGATCCTCTTCGGCAACGCGTCCGGCTTTGCCTATCATCCTCGTTTCCTGACCTTCCAGAGCGACATGAAGCTCCGGCTGCGTCAGGATTTCTTTGGAGATTCCAACAACGTCCTGGTCGGTGGAAACCTGCGGGTGAATGTCCTGCCGGAGCATGCCTACGGTGCGTCCGCAGTCGCGAATGTGATCCAGACGGAGGTGCCGCGCCGCTTTGCACCGAGCTATGAGATCAACAGCGCGGGCTTCGGGGGGATCTTCTACGCCCGTCAAGGCGCGTTTCCCTTCAGCCTTTCGTATCACCACCGCCGACGCAAAGGGGGTATCAACAACGAGATCGACGAGATCGCCGAAAACGTCCAGTTCAACGGTCGCTACAGCGCCAGCGATCGCGCCCGGGGCAGCCTCGGCTACGATCTGCTCTTTCGCGAAGATCTGATTCGGCCCTCGCTGCGGCGACAGACCTTTACGTTCCAGAACCGCAGCGACTTCGACGCCGAGCGAAGCAAGCGGCTCAACGCGAACCTTCGATTGCTCGAGCAATTCGATCGAAGCCAGCTCTATATTGCAAACGGAGGGCTCGACTTCGACTGGCGGCACACGGAAGATCTCTCCACGCGCTACTTGGTCGACTTCCGCTGGGACAAGCAGGAGCTCCAGACCGTCACCAATGTCAACCCGCGCATCTCGCTCCAGCATCACCTCTACGAGAGTCTGGCCAGCCGACTCGATTTCTACAGCCAGCTCCAGGACGCCACGTTCGGGGATCGCGCGATCTACGGAGGGCGCATCGATGAGGACTACATCAAGCGCGTGGGCAACTGGGGTCGTCTGGGGGCTCGCATTGGAAGCTTCGCCGAGCTGGCGAAGAACCGGCCCCAGCAGCCGATAGCGTCCGTCTCGGACGAGAGCCACAGCGTCGACCCGAGCTTCGAGTTCGAGCTGAGCAACGCCAACGTCGACCCCGCGAGCGTCGTGGTGACCGACGACGCCGGCGTGGTCGTCTACGTGGAGGGTCTCGACTACCGGCTGCGCGAGCAGGGCAGCGCCACCGTCGTGGAGATCCTGCTCACGGGGTCCATCGCGCTGGGGCAGGTGCTGCTCGTGGATTACCAGTTCGATCCGGGCAGCCGTAACGACATCCTGACCACGGGCTTCGACGTGCGCGCGGACTTCGACGTTTTCGACACCTTCTCGATCTACGGGCGCTACAACTCCATCGACCGGGAACTGCTCGAAGGGGACCCCGTCGAGCAGTTCGTATCCCCCTACGATCGCCGTCGACTGATCGGGGGAAAGTTCGCGCGGCCGTGGATCAAGGCGCTGGCCGAGTTCGAGGACTTCGACTCGAGGAATGGCCCCTACGAGGCCTTCCGCGGATCGGTATCGCTCTACAGCCCAGACATCCGATCCTGGAACGGCAGCGTGACCGGCGCCTACAACCTTCAGGACTTCACCGACGTGGACCGCACGGTGTCCCGCATGACGCTGGGCGGACGGGCCACACGCCGCGTGTCCCAGCGCGGCGTGGTCGAGCTGCAGGGGGACTATCGGCGCGAGCGCTGGAGCGGAGCGCTCGATCAGGGCGCCAACGACATCGACGCGCTTCGCGTCGAAGGTCTCTACACTTGGTGGTACGGCCAGATTCGCTTCAAGTGCGAAGCGCATTACTGGCGGGTGCTGCAGCGGGCGCAGGATCAGAACCACTACCTGATCGCGCTGCGCATGCGCAGGGAGTTCTAGGCGCCGTGCAAGGATTCCGCCACTCGCTTCACCGCGCCGCAGCCGCGCTGATCCTTGGTGCCTGCGCTGCGTGCGCGAGTTGCGCCACGGCGCCGCGGGCGTGGAACGAGCCCGGGGCGGAGCTCGTCTGGCCCGAGCCTCCGGAGCGCGCACGCATCGCCTACGTGGGCGCGATCCGCTCGCCCGCCGATCTGGGCGTCGGGAGCGGCTGGCTCGATCGGCTGGCGGCGGCCGTCTTCGGCGCCGAGCAGGCGCGAATGGTGCGGCCCATCGCCGTCGCCGTGAACGGCGCCGGCGTGCTGGTCGTCGCGGATCCCAGCGTGCCCACCGTGCACTGGTTCGACCTCGAGAATCGCGCGTATCGGCAGCTGGGGTCGAATCTCGCCGCGCCCCTGCGCTCGCCCGTCGGGGTCGCCATCGACTCGGGGGGGCGGGTCTACGTGGCCGATTCCGCGCTGGGTCGGGTGTTCGTCCTCGACGCGCGAGACCAACTCGTCGCCGAGCTGGGCGAGGGGCTTCTGGAGCGGCCCACCGGTCTGGCGCTCGATTCCGCCGAGGAGCACCTCTACGTCGTCGACACTATAAAATGTCGAGTCTTCGTATTCGACCGCGCTGGGCGCAGAGCCGGCGAATTCGGTCGGCGCGGGGTGGGGCCCGGCGAATTCAACGCGCCCACCTCCATCGCGGTTTCGCCCGACGGAACGCTCTCCGTCTCGGATTCGCTCAACTTTCGCGTGCAGCGCTTTGGCGCCGACGGTGCGCCGCTCGGCCTCTTCGGCCAGCTCGGCGACGGGACGGGGAACTTCACCCGGCCCAAGGGCGTGGCGGCCGACACGGCGGGGCGGCTCTACGTGGTCGACGCGGCCTTCGAGAACGTCCAGATCTTCGAGCCCGATGGCACGCTGCTGCTGTCCTTCGGCGAGCCGGGCGCCGGCCCCGGCGAGTTCACCCTGCCGACCGGGCTCTTCCTGGACTCGAGCAACACGATCTGGGTGGCCGATTCCTTCAATCGGCGCGTGCAGGTCTTCAGACTGCTGGCGGAGCAGCCATGAAACGAACCCTTGCGACGATCTTCTTGGGGGCGCTGATCGCGCTGCTCGGCGCGCACGGCGCCGCGCGGGCGCAGGTGCGGGGCAGCCGACACGACCTCACCGTGAGCGGCGCCGTGGCCTTCAATGCCCCGGGCCCCGCGGCGACGGCGCAGGAGGAGGGCGTCTGCATCTTCTGCCACACGCCGCACCGCGCGCCGGCGCAGACGCCGCTGTGGAATCGGCGCATGCCGCGGCTCGTCTACACGCCGTACTCGAGCTCGACACTGCAGGCCTCACCCGGTCAGCCGACCGGCGACTCGAAGCTCTGCCTGAGCTGCCACGACGGCACCATCGCCCTCGGCGCGGTGCTGAGTCGCGAGCTGCCGGCCGCTGCCATGGGGCGCGCGCTCTCCGGCCGCGCGCGCCTGAGCACCGACCTCTCCGACGACCATCCGATCTCCTTCGATTACGACGCGGCCCTGGCCGCGGCGGACCCCGAGATCGTGTACCCCCAGAGCCTGCCTTCGCACATCCGGCTCGACGGGGCCGGGCAGATGCAGTGCACGTCGTGTCACGACTCGCACAACACCGGCTTCGACCACTTCCTGGTGATGGACGCCGCCTACTCGGCGCTCTGCACCAGTTGCCACGACAAGGCCGGCTGGTCGGGGAGCAGCCACGACAGCTCGCCCGCGACCTGGAGTGGGGCCGGTGTGGATCCCTGGGCTCACACGGATTGGACGACGGTGGCGGCCAACGGCTGCGAAAACTGCCACGCGCCGCACACCTCCGGCTCTCCGGAGTGGCTGCTCAACTTTCCCATGGAGGAGGACAACTGTCTCTGCTGCCACAATGGAGAGGTCGCCCAGAAGGACATCGCAGCCGAGCTGCACAAGCCTTTCCGGCACGCGGTGGATGCTTACCTGAAGGTGCACGACCCGATGGAGGATCTCGCGTCGATGCCGCGGCACGTGGAGTGTCAGGACTGCCACAACCCACACGCCGCAGTCGGCGCGGAAGCGCAGGCCCCCTACGTGAGCGGCGCCCTGCAGGGCCTGGCGGGTCTCGACGGCTCGGGCCAGCGCGTCGAGCGCGCCGAGTATCAGTATCAGGTCTGCTTCCGTTGCCACGCGGACGAGGCCGGCGCGCCGCCTCCCTTCATCGAGCGCCAGGTCGTACAGCTCAGCGTGCAGCTCAAGACCGACGTCACCAACCCCTCGTATCATCCCATCGAGGGGCCCGGCCGGAATCCCGACGTGCCGAGCCTGATCTTCCCGCTGATCGAGTCCTCCATGATCTACTGCACCGATTGCCACGCGAACGACGCGGGCCCCGGCGCGGGCGGGCTCGGGCCGAGCGGGCCGCACGGATCGAGCTGGCCCTTCCTGCTGGAGCGCGAGTACCGCGTCGCCGACGGTACCAGCGAGAGCTACCAGGCCTACGCGCTCTGCTACAAGTGCCACGACCGCGAGGCCATCCTGAGCGACACTTCCTTCCCGTCGCACCGCAAGCACATCGAGGAGGAGCGCGCGCCGTGCTCGGCGTGTCACGATCCGCACGGCATCAGCGCCACGCAGGGCAGTCCGATCAACCATGCGCACCTGATCAACTTCGACACGAGCATCGCGCTTCCCCTGGAATCCGGAGCATCTGCCGGGCGCCTCGAGTTCGTCGATCTCGGCGACCGCGCGGGGGAGTGCTGGCTCCAGTGCCACGTGGGCGGGCTGGGCGGCGGCCTCCACGAGGGTCGGCGCTACGGCCCGTGAATGGCGGCGCCGGCGCGCGCGGCGGCGCGTTCGCTGATACGATGCGCGCGTGACGCGGGCATGACGCGTCCGCGGAATGCTCTGCGGCGGAGAAGAAGATGATCGAACGCGGCAAGGGTCTCGGCAAGGCGAAGCTCGTGATCGGCTGGAACGAGTACGTCGATCTCCCCGCGTGGGGCATCCTCGGGCTGCGCGCCAAGCTCGACACCGGCGCCAGGAGCAGCGCCCTGCACGTGGAGAACATCGAGCTGCGCCCGCACGGCCACGTGCGCTTCGACGTCATGCTGCACCGCAAGAAGAGCGACCGTCGCGTGCACATCGAGGCGCCCATCTCGCGCCGCGCGCGCGTTCGCTCGAGCAGCGGACACATGGAGCTGCGCTACTTCGTGATGGCGGAGCTGCGCCTCGGCCCCGTGGTCGAGGTCGTCGAGGTGAACCTCATGGATCGCCAGCGCATGATCTACCGCATGCTGCTCGGTCGCAGCGCGCTGGCGGGCAGATTCCTGATCGACGTGGCGCGCCAGAATCTGCTCGAGCGGCCGAGGCGAGCGGCGCGCCGCGCGCTGCGCTGAGCCGCGGGCACCGCGCGCGGGCTAGCGCCACTCCGGATCGTCGGGCGCGAGCGCGTCGCGGTAGTACTCGACCTGCTCCGCGGCCGCCTCGGGCTCCTGCACGCTCGCGATGTGGAACAGCGCGTCCCCCGTGTTCACCAGGGGCAGGCGGGTCAGTCCGATCACGACGCCGCTCACCGTGGCGCGCACCGTCACCTCGCCCTCGCCGAGCAGGCCCGCGATGCGGCCGAGCACGGTGCCTTCCTCCACCGACTGGCCGAGGCCCACCTCGGCGCGCAGCAGCCCACCCTCGGGCGCGCGCGCCCAGCTGCTCGAGTGGGCGATGTAGGGCTCGGCCAGCTTCGCGAGGCGCGGCGTGTTGGGCAGCATGCCGATCGAGCGCATCACCGAGAGGATGCCCCGCACGCCCGCGCGGATGGCGAGCTCGTCGAAGCGCAGCGCCTCGCCGGCCTCGTAGGTGAGCACCGGAACGCCGCGCTCCTGCGCCACCTGGCGCAGCGAGCCCGGGCGCATCTTCGCGTCGAGGATCACCGGTGTGCCGAAGGAGCGCGCCATGCGCTCGACCTCCGGCTCGGCCAGGTAGGCGCGCACCTGCGGCAGATTCGCCCGGTGCTGCGAGCCGGTGTGCAGGTCGATGCCGTGCGTGCAGCGCTCCAGCACCTCCCTGTGGAAGCAGTGCGCGAGCCGCGAGGTGAGCGATCCCTTGGCCGCGCCGGGAAAGGAGCGGTTCAGATCGCGCCGATCGGGCAGATAGCGGCTCTGGGTGATGAAGCCGTACACGTTCACGACGGGCACCGCGATCAGGATGCCGCGCAGCGACGTGAGCCGGGGCCGCCGCAGCAGGCGCCGCACGATCTCGACGCCGTTGATCTCGTCGCCGTGCAGCGCGGCGCTCAAGAAGAGCTGCGGTCCGGGTCTGCGGCCGCGCACCACCTGCAGCGGCAGCACCACTTCGCCGTGCCCGTAGTCGCTGGCCACGGGGAGGTCGATCACCGCGCCCTGACCCGGCGCGACCTCGACGCCGCCGATCTCGAAGGACTCGCTGTTGCTGGCCCGATTCACGCGCGCTCCGCCCGCTCCCCCTCGAGAGGGCGCCGCGGCCCGGGCCGCGGGGCGAGACCCTCGAGTGCGCGGTCCCTGCAATAGCACAACGGCGCTGCGCCCGACGGGGTGGATGCAGCGTCTCCCGGACCGGCCCCGCCGCGGAAGCCGAATCGTTTCCACGGCGCTTGCGTCACGACTAGCCGCGCGCCAGTGCCGATCCGGGCGGCGGATACTCCAGCGAGTCGTCGATCTGCTCGATCTGCTCGGCCGGGAACTCCGGCAGCGGCAGCGCACCCGCGTCGCGCAGGCGCCGCACCTCGGCCTCCGCCTCCTGCGTCCGCGTCGCGTTGCGCCCCTCGTCCCGGCCCAGGTAGAGGGTCTGCGACGGATAGGCGAAGCTGGCCCCGCTGGCGCTCACGATGTCCATGACGCGCAGGTAGATGTCCTCGCGCACCGCCATGAAGTCGTTCCAATCCCGCGTATCGATGAACACGAAGATCTCGAGGTCGAGGGAGTAGGCACCCAGGTTGACGAAGCGCACGCGGCACGGATCCGGGAGCGTCTTCGGGTGCGCGTAGAGCATCTTGCGCAGCTCCACGAGCAGGTAGCGCATCTGGTCCGGCGATGTGTCGTAGCCCACCTGCAGCACGGCGTAGAGTCGCATCTTGTCGCGCACGGCGAAGTTCTCGATGCGCGTCGTGGAGATCTCCGCATTGGGCACCGTGACCAGCGTGCGGTCGAGCGTGCGGATGCGCGTGGAGCGCAGGCCGATGTCCTCCACGGTCCCCACGTGATCTCCGACGCGGCAGAACTGCCCGACGGTCACCGGGCGGTCGGCGATCAGCGTGAAGCCGCCGAAGAGGTTCTCGAGCGTCTTCTGCGCCGCGAGGGCCACGGCCAGGCCGCCCACGCCGAGACCGGCGAGCAGCCCGGCCACGTTGAAGCCGAGATTGTCCACGATGGCGACGCCGGCGATCGCGAGCACGAAGGCCTTCGAGATGCGCCGGCCCATCGGCACGACGGTGTCGGCCACCGTCTCCGTGCGCTCCGCGAGGCGGTCCTGCGCGTAGCCCGCGAGCACGTCGACGACGCGCAGCGCGAGCCAGCCGGCGCCGACGAGCACGAGCGCCCGGCAGGCCGCAGCGAGGTTCTGCTGCGCGGGAAGCGGGAGCGCGAGCGTGAGGCATCCCGCGTAGAAGATCAGCACGGACACGATGAGGCGCGCCGGCCCCGCCACGATCTGCGCCTGGAGTCGGGAGGCGGCCCCGCGGAGCTGGCGCAGCGCCCGCATCACGATCCGCAGCACGAGCCATGTGACGACGTATCCGAGGGTCGACGCGAGCACGAGCAGCAGCATCAAGCCGAGCCACTGCCAGAGCGCGAGTTCGAGCACGCGCACCGCGAGGAGCGGCTCGGGCAGGATCTCGCCGAGCCAGCCGTAGCCGTGCTCGGCGTAGAGGGCTTCGACGCGCGCCACGAGCATCGGGTCGACGAGCCAGATCCGACTTCCGTCCGGGAGCGCGCGGCGCACCAGGCGCACCTCGACGTTTCCCTGCGCGCTCGCCACGCTGCCCACGCGTTCGATGTCCTGCGGCAGCCCGTCGTCGAGACGTCCCGTCGCGTCGTCGCTCAGGGCGTCGAGATCCACCCAGAGCTTGCGGTCGAGCACCACCTTGAGCTGGCGCGCGGCATCCGCGGGGCGCGCGCCTCGCGCGGCGATCCGGCTCGTGTCGAGATACGCTGCGGCGCGTTCGAAATCGCCGGCGCGACTGGCGCTCAGGTAGCCCTCCATCGTGCTGCGCGGCGTTTCTCTGCGCAGCGGCGTCGCTTCGGGGGAGGCGCCGGATTCAGCATGGGCCGGGGCGGTGGCGTCGCCGAAGGCGGCGGATCCCGCCAGCAACCCTGCGGCGCAGACGAGCGCGCCGATGCGTCGGACGCCTCGCGCGCCCGTGCGTCCTGTCGGGTCTTCGTTCTTCATCGCGACCTCCTCCCTTGTGTGTCCGTGCCAATCGGAACCGGTCGTCTCGTGCCGGCGCGGCCCCGCTTGGCTGGTTTCGGGCTGCGCTGCCCGAGGCATGCACGCACGCGCCGCTGCGCCGGATCTGTGCTTCTCCGGCACGGGGCGTCAGAATTCTGGGCGAGATCGTGCCGCAGGCCCGCGTTTCGCGAAACGCGACGGCGCTGGCAATTCTCCATCGTGCCCGCGCAGCCAATGCGCGCTGCGCCCGGAGCGGCTATTTTGCGGCGTCGCGGCCGAGGACGGCCGGCAGATGCGGAGCGGCGCAGCGAGAGCGTAGGCAGCGAGGAACGACGACTTGGCGCGCGACGATCTCATTCAGGCGACCGGAACCGTGGAGAAGATTCTCGGCGGCGGTCGCTACCAGATCTCGCTGGAGAGCGGGCAGACGGTGACGGCCCAGCTCTCGGGTCGCATGCGCCGCTTCCGGATCCGCGTGATTCCCGGGGATCGCGTACAGGTGGGCCTCTCGCCCTACGATCCGACCCACGGCTTCATCACCTTTCGTCTGCGCGAGGGTCAGCCTCCACCGGGCTAGCCGCGCAGCACGGCGCCGCACTCCGCACGCGCCGCTGACCCCCCGGCCCACAGGCAACGCGGGAGGGAAGACGTGAGTCGCCCACCGACGTCGACCGTGCTGCGCCTCAAGGCCCTGCAGGCCTGGGATCGCTGGCGCCTGGCGCGGCTCGCGGCCCGGCATCCGGGCCTCCGCGTGCATGCGGAAGCCAGCAGCAACTTCGCCGTTGCGCGCTATGTGCTGGCGCCGGGTGCGCGCCTGCGCATCGGCGCGGGGGCCGCGACCGAGCGCGTGCCCGGCGCGCTGCTCTTCTGGCTCGGTTCCGGCGCCGATGTCGCGATCGGTGAGGATTGCTGGCTGCGCACCGAGGTGGAGCCCGTGCGCATCCTGGCCTTCGCCGGGGCGCGCATCGCGATCGGGCCGGGGGCGCTGCTCAACGGCTGTCACCTCAGCGCCAAGCGCGAGGTGGTGCTCGGCCGCGGCGCGTCCGTGGGCTTCGGCAGTCGCATCCTCGACGCGGATCAGCACGATCTCGATGGGCAGCATGCGGAGCGCATTTCGCCGGTGCGGGTGGGCGATCACACCTGGATCGCGTCCGACGTCACGATTCTGCGCGGCGTCCAGGTCGGGGCGCACTGCGTGGTGGGCGCGCGCTCTCTGCTCACCCGCGATCTGCCCGACGGCACGCTCGCGTACGGTGCGCCCGCGCGGGCGCGCGGCCCGGTCGGCGACCGCTCGGGGGCTCGCTAGCGTTCGCGCGTGGCAAGCCCCATCCACGCGATCGGCGCTGCACTCGATGCCGCGGGCCTGAACGTGCGCGGCGCCCTCAGCGCCGAGCGCTACGACGGCCTGGTGCCGCCCGCCTGGCGCACGGCGGTGCTGCTGCCCGCGGCGCGCAGCGCCGTCGTGGTCGCGAGCGGAGGGCGCGCGCTGTGGGAGGCCTTCCGCGCGGCTCCCGAGTTCGGCGCGGCGCAGGATCCCCTCGATGCGTACACCGCCCGGGTGGTTGGGGATCTGGCGGCGCACTGGGCGCAGGCAGGGCATCCCACACGGGCGCTCTTCGCCTTCGAGCGTCGCGGGGGTGGGGTCGCGGATTTCGTGGCGCTGGGGCGCGCCTCCGGCCTCGGCGTGCACAGCCGGCTCGGGCTGCTGCTCCATCCTCACTACGGTCCCTGGCTCTCCATTCGGGCCCTGCTGCTGACCGAGCTCGCCTGGTTCGAGTCCCGCGGGGAAGATGGGTTCGACCCGTGCGGCGGCTGCCCCGCCCCCTGCGCCAGCGCGTGCCCGACCCGGGCCCCGGCGCCGAGCGGCTTCGATGTCGCGGCCTGCGCCGCGACGCGGCGACGCGAGCCCGACTGCGCCCTGCGCTGCGCCGCCCGCCGCGCCTGCCCGGTGGGCGCGCAGCACGCGTACCTCGAGGAGGCCGAGGCGCACCACATGCGGGATGCTTGAAAAGCGCGGCAGTTCGCCTAAATTCCCTCGCCCCGCTGGCCGATTCGCTGGGCCCGCTGGAGCGCAGAGCCGGCTGTGGAAGGTCGAGGCGCTCCGGCAGGTCGCTCGCAGCGGACGCGCAGCGCGCTGCGTGGGATCTGCACGATCGCGAGATGCGGGGACCGGCGTGCGCAGCCCGCGCGACACGCATCGGTCGGACGCGGTCACTCACACGAATCCTCTTTCCCCAGCATCGGCTCCAACAACCAAGCCGCCCCCATAGGCGAGGCCACGATGACGTACGACCTCACGAAGATCCGGAACATTGGAATCAGCGCTCACATCGACTCGGGCAAGACCACGCTCACCGAGCGCATCCTGTTCTACACCCAGCGCATTCACCGCATCCACGAGGTGAGGGGCAAGGATGAGGTGGGCGCCACCATGGACTTCATGGAGCTCGAGCGCGAGCGCGGCATCACGATCGCGTCCGCCGCCACCCACTGTCAGTGGAGCGGGCACCACATCAACATCATCGATACGCCCGGGCACGTGGACTTCACCATCGAGGTGGAGCGATCCCTGCGCGTGCTCGACGGCGCCATTCTGGTGCTGTGCGGCGTGGCGGGCGTGCAGTCCCAGTCGATGACCGTGGACCGGCAGATGCGCCGCTACAAGGTTCCGCGCCTCGCCTTCATCAACAAGCTGGACCGCTCGGGGGCCAACCCGCAGCGCGTGGTGCAGCAGCTGCGCGAGAAGCTCAAGCACAACGCGGTGCTGATGCAGATCCCGATTGGGCTCGAGAGCGCGCACCAGGGCGTGATCGATCTGACCACCATGAAGGCCATCTACTTCGACGGCGAGAACGGGGAGGTGGTGCGGGTCGAGGAGATCCCGGCGGCGCTCGCGCACGAGAGCGAGGCCGCGCGCGAGACCATGCTCGACGCCGTCTCGCTGCACTCGGACGCGCTCACCGAGGCGATCCTCGAAGACCAGGTGACCGAGGCGCTGATCCACGACGCGGTGCGCCGCGGCACGCTCTCCCAGGACCTCACGCCCGTCTTCCTCGGCTCGGCCTACAAGAACAAGGGCGTCCAGCCGCTGCTCGACGCGGTGACGCGCTACCTGCCGAACCCGGCGGAGGTCGAGAACACGGGCGTCGATCTCTCGAACGACGAAGCGCCGATCACGCTGGCCTCCGATCCGAACAAGCCCTTGGTGGCGCTGGCCTTCAAGCTCGAGGACGGCCGCTACGGTCAGCTCACCTACCTGCGCGTCTACCAGGGGCGGATCGGCCGCGGCAGCTCGATCGTGAATAGCCGCACCAAGAAGCGGCAGAAGGTGGGCAGGCTCGGCCGCATGCACGCCGCCGAGATGGAGGAGATCGAGGAGGCCTTCGCCGGCAACATCGTGGCCATGTTCGGCATCGACTGCGCCTCGGGCGACACCTTCACGGACGAGTCGGTGCAGATCGCGATGAGCTCCATGCACGTGCCCGCCCCGGTGATCTCGCTCTCGGTGAAGCCCGCGGACAGCAAGTCGCAGGACAACATGGGCAAGGCGCTGGGTCGCTTCGTGCGCGAGGATCCCACCTTCCACGCGGGTGTGGATCCGGAGAGCGGCGAGACGGTGATCTCCGGCATGGGCGAGCTCCATCTCGACGTCTACGTCGAGCGCATGAAGCGCGAGTACAACGTGCTCGTGCAGACGGGCGCGCCGCAGGTCGCCTACCGGGAGACCGTCTCGCAGCGGGCCGAGTTCAACACCACCCACAAGAAGCAGACCGGCGGCGCCGGCCAGTTCGGGCGCGTGGAGGGCTACGTCGAGCCGCTCGCCGACGGCAATTTCGAGTTCGTGAACGAGGTGCGCGGCGGCGCGATTCCCACCGAGTTCATTCCGTCGGTGGAGAAGGGCTTCCAGAGCTCCCTCGCGAAGGGACGGCTCATCGGCTTCCCGGTGACCGGCCTGCGCGTGGTGCTTACCGACGGGCAGGCCCACAGCGTCGACTCGTCGGACAACGCCTTCCAGGCGGCGGGCCGCAAGGCCTTCCGCGAGGTGTACCCGCGGGCGAAGCCCGTCGTGCTCGAGCCGGTCATGAAGCTCGAGGTGGAGAGCCCCACCGAATTCCAGGGCGCGGTGCTCAAGACGGTGATGCAGCGCCGCGGGAGCGTGGTGGGAACCACCGAGGAGGACGGCTTCTGCCGCCTCGAGGCGGAGGTCCCGCTGGCGGAGATGTTCGGCTACGCGACCGATCTGCGCTCTTGCACCCAGGGCAAGGCCGAGTTCACCATGGAGTTCTCGCGCTACGTGCGCGTGCCTGCCGAGATCCAGGAGGCCCTCAAGAAGGAGCACGGCTCCAAGCTCAAGGTCGACGACGACGACTGATTCGGCACGCGGCGCGTTGTCCGTTCTTCATCACCCAAACGAACCGAGGAGGAGCTTCTCCTTGTACCGAAAATTCCTGAATGCCCGCAGCCCGCTGCGCCTGCTCGAGAAGGGGCTCCACGGCGGTCTGGGGCCCGGCAATCTGGGCATCGTTCTCGCCGGACACGGCGTGGGCAAGACCTCGTTCCTGGTGGGCGTGGCGGTGGACGAGCTGCTGCGCAAGGGCCGCGTGCTGCACGTCTCGCTGTCGCACACGGTGGCTCACGTGAGGGCGCACTACGACACCGTCTTCGAGGAGCTGGCCAACTCGACCCATCTGAAGGACGAGGGGCTCATCCACGGGGAGATCGACCGCCACCGCAGCATCCGTGTGTATCCGCCGGGCGAGCTCACCGCCGCGAAGCTGCGCGACGCGGTGAAGCTCGAGAGCGAGGCGGGCGCCAAGCCGACGCTGCTGATCCTCGAGGGCCTCGACCTGACGAGCTTCGGCAAGCCGGACGTGGAGGACGTCAAGGCACTCGCCCAGGAGCTCGGCGCGGAGGTGTGGCTCGAGTCGGCGAGCTCGGGCGAGCGCGTCGTGAAGGCGCCCGCGGCGGTCCAGCAGCTCGACGGTCTGCTGAGCGTGATTCTCGCGCTCGAGCCGGGGGACGGCGGCGTCGAGCTGCGCGCGCTCAAGGACCACGACAATCCGGACGTCTCCACCCTGCACGTGGCGCTCGATCCGCGCACGCTGCTGCTGGTGCGCAGCTAGTCCGCATTCGGCTTCAGCGCGGGCGGGGCCCAGGCGGGGCGCGGCCGGCTGCGGCGAACTCGAGCGCAGCCCG
>Ga0224496_10000845_pt1 | contig 20342 bp, 15 predicted proteins | sample SF_Jul11_sed_USG_2_FD_168127 | JGI IMG/M metagenome (GOLD analysis project Ga0224496, IMG submission 168127) | Sediment microbial communities from San Francisco Bay, California, United States - SF_Jul11_sed_USGS_8_1 | ecosystem: Environmental > Aquatic > Marine > Sediment | place: USA...
GTTAGAAAATATCCGGGCTGACCTAGACTCCTTCATAGAGGAATACAACACGGAGCGGACCAACCAGGGCCGATATTGCCAGGGCCGGACTCCGATGAGGACCTTTAAAGATGGTCTGGAGCTTTATGAAAAATACATCAACGAAAACGAAGAGGAGGGTAATATGGAAGCGGCGTAAACGGACCAACCGGGAGGCCCTTTGTAAACGCAACTAGTGACTATCGCAGGGCAATTATTGGAGTGGACCCTTTACACCACGGTTCTTGTCAGGATCAGAAGTCTGGAAATGGCCTGATCCGCAATAACCTGCCTTGCTTTTGGCCCCATCCCTGTGCGAATATTGAACCTGGAGCCATTCGTGAGCGTGGTTTTGGGGACGCTCATCGGGGTAAGGGCTCTCCATCCAGCAACTGCCATGATTTGGAGGAGCGAATGAAAACTTACACTCCGGACAAGATTAGAAATGTGGGGTTGGCCGCACACAGCGGCTCTGGTAAAACCACATTGGCCGAAGCTATGCTGTACGATTCGGGATACGTCAACCGCATGGGGAAGGTGGAAGATGGCTCCACCGTCATGGATTTCGATCCGGAAGAAATCAAGCGACAGATGACCATAGGATCATCCGTGGCCACTTTCGACTGGAAGGGCGCCAAGTTCAACATAATCGACACTCCCGGAGACCAGAACTTTATAAACGACGCGTATTCCGCGCTGGCCATCATGGACTCTGTCATCATCCCGATCCCCGCCGATACGGGAATCAAGGTGCAGACAGAGAAGATATGGAGCAGGGCAAGCGCCAGGAATATTCCCAAAGTTCTTTTCATAAACAAGATGGACAGCGAGCGGGCAAATTATGGCGCCATGATCCAGCAGATTAACGATATCTTCAAGTCAAAGATACTCCGGCTCACCCTGCCCATAGGTACAGGGGAGCAATTCAGGGGAGTGGTGGATCTTTTGTACATGAAAGCGTACATCTATGAAAAGGATGGGGAGGGGAGATTCACCACGGAGGATATCCCTGCCGAGATGAAGGAAGCTGCCGACAGGGAGCGCCAGGAGCTGATAGAAAGCGTAGCGGAGACTGACGAAAAGCTTCTGGATACCTTCATGGAGACAGGCACGCTGACCGACGAGGCGCTATACAAAGGATTTAGGCGAGCGGTCATAGGCGGGGAGGTGACGCCGGTGGTGTGCGGCTCCGCCCTTTTGAACATAGTGGTGAGAAAGACACTGGATCTGATATTAAACTTCATGCCCTCCCCGCTGGATATGCCGCCTGCCAGGGGAGTGGGGGAGGATGGAAAAGCGATCGAAATCCCGCCGGAACCAGCGGGACCCGCCGCCGCATTTGTGTTCAAGACCTTTGCCGATCCCTTCGCCGGGAGGGTGAGCGTATTCCGGGTATACTCCGGTTCCTTCTCCTCAGACTCGAACATAATAAACATCTCCAGCGGGGAGAAGGAGCATCTGGGCGCGCTGTTGGAGCTGCATGGCAAGAAGCAGACGCACCAGGCCGAGGCGGTGACTGGGGATATCGTGGCGGTGGCCAAGCTTAAACACACCACCACCGGAGACACTCTGGGTGGCGCCTGGGAGAAGTACACTTTCGAGAAACCGCATCTTCCCGCCGCGGTGATCACTTTTGCCCTGACGCCGAAAAGCAAGGGAGACGAGGATAAGCTGGCGGTGGCGCTGAACAGGATTCGGGAGGAGGATCCCTCTCTGACCTCCGGGTTAGACTCCGACACCAAGGAATATGTAATATCCGGCATGGGACAGGTCCACATCGAGGTGGCCATAGGCAAGCTGAAGGATAAGTTCGGCGTGGAGGCGCATATCCACCCGCCAAAAATCGCCTACAAGGAGACGATCCGCGGAAAAGCCAGGGGACACGGCAGGCTGAAGAAACAATCGGGAGGCCACGGCCAGTTCGCCGATTGCCATCTGGAGATTGAGCCGACGGACGACTCCCGGGACTTTGAGTTCGTCAACGCCATAGTGGGGGGGGTCATCCCGAAGCAGTTTATACCTGGCATCGAAAAAGGTGTGCGCGAAACCATGGCGGAAGGAGTGCTGGCCCATTACCCTGTGCTGGGGTGCAAGGTGACAGTGTTTGACGGTAAGTTTCACGATGTGGACTCTTCCGAAATGGCCTTCAAGGTGGCTGCCAGAGAGGCCTTCCGGGAGGCTTTCATGAACGCAAGGCCGGTGATTTTGGAGCCGATCGCTGAAATTGAAGTGGAGGCGCCGGAGGAATGTGTGGGTGATGTGATGGGGGACCTGAACCAACGGCGAGGCCGGGTGCTGGGAATCGAGGCCAGCAATGGGAGCCACAAAATAACCGCCCTGGCGCCGTTGGGGGAGGTGCTCTCCTACGCGCCGGATCTGCGTTCCATCACGGGTGGGCGCGGTGGATTTTCCCTCAAGTTCCACAGCTATGAAGAGGCGCCCTCGAACATCGCCACCAGGATCATTGAGGATGGCAAGAAGCATAAGGAGAAGGAATAAGAGGGTGGTGTGGCAGTTTAAATGAGTTTGCCCGACTTGAAGATACGCCGGATATTCGATAGTTTCCGGGGCCCATCCACCGTTGAAAAGGAGCAGGGGCCTCCAAAGAAAAAACGAAGATCGAGCCCGGTAAAGACCTTTATCATAGACAGCATAGTGGTTGTCCTCTTGATAGGCGCTCTTTTCTACATCGGAAGTGGCCGCTCCGCCAAGGTACCGGGGGGCGCTACTCCAGACCCTCTGTCCGCGCCCTCCACCAATACTGTGGCCACGTCGCCTGTCAGGGCTGAACCGAAGGCCAAGCCTGCGCCTCCTGTAAAACAGGCGGTTCCGGAGCCCGTCAGGGCTGAACCGAAGGCCAAGCCTGCGCCTCCTGTAAAACAGGCGGTTCCGGAGCCCGTCAGGGCTGAACCGAAGGCCAAGCCTGCGCCTAAAGCCGAACCGATAAAGCCGATCGTTTCACGTCCCGTGGCCAAGGATTTGCCAAAGGCGCCGGGAGGACCTGCCAAGCATAAAAAGGTTTACAGGATCAGGTTTGCCGTGTGCCAGATGGAGGAGAGTTGCCGGGATGTGCAAAGCCGTCTTCTGAAGGAGGGAGTCAAAGCATCGCTGGAGAAAACGGTGCACAATTTGATGACCCATCATGTGGCTCTAGGCCCCTGGCCAACCAGATCCCACGCCCAAAAGGCTGGGGACGATCTGTTGAAGATTGGGATCAAAAGTTCGCTACTGGTTTCCGGGGATAAGTTTTTCATGATCACCAATCCTGAATACTCCCTGGCCCGGGTGCGAAAAACGCTTTCCACCACTACCAGGGCCGGCTTCAAGGGCAAGGTATTCTCCAGGAAGGAGACCCAGGAGATGTACAAGGTGTACGGGGAAAGCCTGGAAGACCCGGAGGAGGCCAGGCGCATAAGGAACCAATACAAGAAAAAAGGTATGGACTGTATCGTGGAGGGATGATCGTGGCGATGAACGAGAATGGCGATGTGGCGGCGGATGCGGAAATTCCAGACAAGATGTTTTTCAAGATCCGTGAGGTGGCCCAGATAGTGGGTGTGAAACCCCACGTCCTGCGATACTGGGAAACTGAATTTACTTCTCTGGCGCCAAGGAAGAACCGGAACGGACAGCGGCTCTACACACGCAAGGATGTTCAAGGCGCGATGGAAATTCGCAGGCTTTTGCATGTGGAGAGGTTTTCCATCGCCGGGGCGCGCCAACGGCTGAAGAAAAGAAGAGACCCATCTAAAAGAAAAAAATCTTTACAAGGCGCCAGGGATGATCTGGCCGAGATCCTCCGGATGCTAGAGAAGGACGGGACCGGGCAAATAGGGGGCCAGCCAGGCTCTTAAGGCTATTGCTGGGTAAACTTTATTTCGCATGCGCCGTTTACCAGGCCGATTGCGATAGGATTTTCCATTTGCTTTCCATCGATGACTTCAACGGTCTTGTTTCTTCCATTTTTATCCTTAATCACCTTGGTTTCCACCTTCTTCGCTTTCGCCACCAGCCTGTAATACAAGGACGCCATCTTCATTTCACTGGGATTGAAGTGACAAACGATACTCTTGGTTTTTGATTGCTCCTCCACATAGGAGCATTCCTTTCCGGAAAGGCCGTTCACATACCGTTTGATCTGCTTTCCCTGCGGGGTGGTGAACATGCAGGAGAAAGGCTCACAATTTTTAAGATTAAAGGGTAGAGCTGAACAGTCCTGCTCCATGCCGCGCCCTCCGGTGGCAAATTTGGAGCCTGTTGAAAAAGAGGGAGCCTCCTTACTTCTTTTTTCCGCGGCGGCCTTCTCCTCCGCTTCCCTGGCCCTTTTTTGCTCTGCTCGTTTGGATAGTTCCGCGCGTATTTTCCTGACACAGTAGGGAGGCATGGAATCCAGGTTTTCCGAGAAATACCACTGCCCATTTTGGTCTTGGCATTTATAAAAATTTTCCGCAGACACAGGTCCGCTGGCAATCAACATGAAAAGGATTGATATAAAAACAATTCGCACTTTATCTCCTTCGCAAACACCCAGCCATCATTGCCGGAAGTATCCCCCCCAAGGGCCGCCATGGAGGGCAACAAGGTAACGGACCAAAAGCGCTTCCCCTCTTTTCCAAAGCCGCCTGAGCCACAACAGGAATAGACACAAGCATAATAAAATCAATCAACAATAACAAGATAAATGTTGGCGTCTCCTGCTATAACGTTTCAGTCACCTTCAGCGGCCAATCCGCTCGCCCTTATTTTCCAAAAACGCCAGGGATAAACTAGCCTGATTCAAAGCGGCCCGGAGCTCCTTCAATTGGGCGCCAAAATCTTCTGCGTTGGTCAAAACCTCTTCCAATCCTCCAGACACGGAGTATATCCTATGGGCGGAAAGGTTTCCCGCAGCTCCCCGCAGGGCATGGATCAGGGAAAGCGCGAGCTGTGTGTCGTTATTCTTCAGGGCGGCTTCGATTTTATCCGCTGAATCAAGATAGCTTTCTTTAAAGTGCCGCAGAAGGGCGACATACATCTTTTTGTTGTTGCCTATCAGGTCCATGCAACTATTTATTTCAAATCCATCAAGGTTGTCGGGAATATGGATTGGCGGATCATCCAATGCTCCATCCTTCCCTTTGCCCATGTCCGGGCGCGGAACGACCCAGCGCGCCAGAGCATTGAACAGCTCTTCTGGCATGATAGGCTTGGTCAGGTAGTCGTCCATGCCGGCCGACAGGAACCGCTCCTTGTCTCCCGGCATGGCATGGGCGGTAAGGGCGATTACAGGCAATCCCGCATGTCGTTCATTGGCCCGGATTTTTTTCGCCGCCTCGAACCCATCCATCACAGGCATCTGAATATCCATCAGAACCGCGTCCCACACTCCCTCATCCAGCTTTTCCAGGGCATGGCGTCCATTTTCGGCACTCTCTACCCACACGCCCCAATCCTTCATCATGCCCAGGACAACTTCCCTGTTTATCAAAATGTCCTCCACCAGCAGGATCCTCGCCCCCCGGATTTTTGCGGTCTGCTCTTTTGTAGCTGTCCAGAGATGTGGCCTTTCTGGTCGGGCGCTTCCCCGCGCCAAAGCGGAGCCTAAAGCTTCGGACAGATTATGGCGTGACAAAGGCTTGGTTATTTCATCACACACAAGGTAACGCCCATCTCTGCCGGGGATTTTGCCGACGGGTTGGGCCGTGGTCATGGATGGCTCGTTGACAAAAATTATTTGTGGGACCATGACGATCCGCCTGTCTGAAGTTATCAATCTGGCCAGATCGGCGCCATCGGACCCAAGAACGCGGCGGCTGACCAACAAAAATTCAAACCCCTGCTGACTATCCTTGCCGTTTGCGCGGAAAAGCTCCTTAAGTACTTGCGCGCCAGACTGCACGGCCAGCCCCTGCACTTTGAGATCCTCCATCAAACGAAGATTCAGCGCGCGTTCCTCATCGTCATGGTCCAGCACCAGGGCTCGTTTTCCTTTCAACATGTGGTCCGGGACGCCCAGGAGCTGCGCCGCCGACTCCTGCAAATACGCCATATTGATGGAGAAAAAGAAGGAGCTTCCCCTTCCTGGTTCGCTCTCCACGCCCAGCCTCCCCCCCATCATCTCCACCAGCCTGCTGCTGATTATCAGCCCAAGGCCCGTTCCACCGAACCTGCGGGTGGTGGATATGTCCGCCTGCGAAAATGGGAGAAAGAGCTTGTCCATCTGGTCGCTGGCGATACCGATGCCGGTGTCCTTGACCATGAAATTCAGTCTGGCCTGGGTTCCTGTCAATGATTCGAGAGTGACGCTCAGGGATACGGACCCTATATCGGTGAATTTGACCGCGTTGCTGAGCAAGTTGGAAAACACCTGCCCCAAGCGGACCTGATCCCCGATCAGGGTGGAGGGAATGTTGTCCGTCACGGACATATTGAGCGTCAGTCTCTTTTTCAATGCATGGGCTTCCACCATGTTCCTGGCTTTGTTCAGGATATCCCGCAAATTGAACGGGGCATTTTCGAAACTTAGTTTGTTGGCCTCGATTTTTGAAAAATCCAGAATGTCGTCGATGATGCGCAACAGCGATTCGGCGGATTCGAGTATTTTGTGAGCGTGTTCACGTTGCTTGCCACTGGTTTCCGGGATAAGCAGCTTTGTGAAGCCTAAAACCGCGTTCATGGGAGTGCGGATTTCGTGGCTCATGTTCGCCAGGAAATAGCTCTTGGCGCGGGCGCCGACCTCAGCGGCCTCCTTGGCGGAGCGCAACTCTCCAGTCCTTCTTTCCACCTCGCTCTCCAGGTTTCCCCGCTCCTTCTCCAGCAGTTGATTAATTTTCGCCAGTTCTTCCACATGCAGGCTTTCCTCCAGGTCTCGTTGCCGAAGCATGGCGGTCATTTTGTTGAAGGATTCGGCCAGCCTTCCTATCTCGTCGGTGGATGTCACAGCCACCTGCTGGTCGAACTGTTTATCATGGGCGATCCTGTCCATCTCCTCCGTTACCTGGCGGATCGGCCTGGAAATAATCTTCTCGCTTAAAAAGGCGATAATAGTGGCTATTCCCAACCCAGCGACAAGCCCTGCCAGTAATAGAAAGAACAGATCCTTTATATTCTCCGTTACCACGCTTTTCGGAGTATAAGACGCCATCATAAACAGAGGGGCGCCATTGTGGCGGAAAGGGCGGACCATAACGTATTGGATTTCCCCACCCAGGGTGGCCTCAAGTACCGTCTCCGTCTCATTAATCAGCTTTTCTCCCCCCCAATTGCGCAAAGAACCAAGGGCGCGATCCCCAGCCAATAACTCTCCTGACAAGGTCAGCAGCTCACTTCTTCGGGAGATTTTTCCGGAAAATTTTTTCATAAAAACATCGCCGATCATCCGCCGGATGAAAACCGCGCCCACCAAATCCCGCATCTCCCTCCCTTCGACATAGGTAACATCCTCCACCGGCAACACGCCATCGATCCAAAGCCCCTCAGCTTGGGCCATATAATTAATGGCGTTGCTGCGTGGTATCGCCAGTGTGGAGGGAACTGAAGTCGGCTCCTCTGCCTGAATCCATTCCTTGGACGGGCATTGGGCGAACACCGATGCGGCCGATGGAGTGAAGTATTCACCTTGGGCCGCTGGGAGATCGAAGGAGGCGATGGTTATGCTCGTTCTGGTGGCCAAAGATTCAAGCCCTTTGAGGTTGTATACACCACCGACCTCATAGTTTTTGTCAATCACCAGCCTTTGTAAATCCATGGTGATCTCACACAGGACTTCCCTTCTCAGCTCCGGGATGGACCCCTGGATTATGAAAAGCGACCGGGCATGCGGAATGATCTTGGAATCGTGGGTGACAAATTCCATCGTACTACCCATCTCCGCCGCGGCCGCCCTGATTTCTGTATCAAGTTGTTTTAGGTTCGAGTTCAGGGCGTCTCGGATAAGCCTTTGCTGCTGGGATGCGGACACCCAGAGGACAAACACGGCGCCAAGGAGAGTGACGATGGCTAATGGCGCAAGGCCCTGTAGCAATAGTCTGAATCTAAGTGACATCTAATTAAAGTCGCTCATAATTGGTTGACCCTATTCAGGGTTGGCCGATCCCACCACTCCCTTGACAAACCAGTTCATGCCCAGTAACTCCTTGTCGGTGGCCTTCAGGCCCTCGGCGATCCGCTCAGCGCCTTCCTGATCCACCACCGGTCCGCTAAACACGGTGTGATGCCCGTTGATAATCTGCTGCTTGCGCAGAGCCACTTTGTCTCGGATTTTTTTGCCCACCATTGGGCCGAAAGCGGCTAAGTCCACCACACCCGTATCCAGACCCCACCATATATCCTCACTCTTCCAGGTTCCAGCCATCGCCTGCTTCAAGGTGGGCTCATAAATGACTTCCCAACGCCATATGGCCGCGGTCAGGTGGGCCTTGGGAGCGAAGGCGCTCATATCCTGGTTATATCCGATGGAGTAGACCCCCCGCTTTTGCGCAACGATCTGTATGGCCGGCGAATCCTGATGCTGGGTCAACACATCCGCCTTCATATTCACAAGTTCGTTGGCGTAATACGCTTCTTTTTCCGGGTTATGCCAGCTCCTCACCCATCTGACATGCACCTTGGCCTTAGGGTTCATTTCCAGCACCCCCAAAGTAAAGGCGTTGATACCCCGTACCACTTCCACAATAGGGTATGCCGCCACATAACCCACCACACCTGTGCGGGATGTCGCCCCGGCCACCAGGCCGGTCAAATAGCGCGCCTGGTACATCCGGCCAAAATACACCCCGATGTTCTTGGCCCTCTTATTCCCGGCGCAATGCATGAAAATGGTGTCGGGAAACCTGGGGGCCACCTTCTGGATGGATTCCATATATCCGAAACTGGTGGCGAAAATAATATCGTGCCCACTGATAGCCATATGGGTTATCACAGACTCCGCATAGGCGTACTCGCTGATGGAATCAACGTAATCCGTAGTCACACCAGGCATCTTTTCCACCACCTGCCTGCCAAGATCGTGAGAGTGGGACCATCCGGCGTCCTGTGAAGGGCTGACGTAGATAAATCCCGCGCGAATATCCTTTGCCCAGGCCCCCCCAGTCCACGGCAGGAATATGGCCAGGGCGGTTATTAGCATGAGACCAACCTGGATATTAACCCTTTTTCCCAAAGTCATTGTTCCACCCCTCCTGGCGCCTGGCTCACCCCACCCTATATATTTAGATCTTTCCTCAATGGTTAACGGCCTACAATCTCCAGACCAGTAGCAACTGGGCGCCGCTCTCGTCGGTGGCGTCGTCTCCCAGCTTGTTCATCCAGAATTGCCATTCCACTCCCAAATAAAACCTTTGCCCCGCTCCAAAAGCGCTCCCCAGATCATACCGCAATTGAGGTTGCGCCAGAACCCATCCGTGGACCTTCTCCCCGAATTCGTTGGTCCGCTCCCCGATATACTCCACGTGCCCCTCGATGGAGAAGCCATGGGAACCTATGTGAAAAGGGTATGCCCAGTTGACATCTATATAGAAGGAGTCCTCCTCTGTGGGAGCGCCGCCAGATTCGGCTCCCTTGCTGGCGTCGATATACATCGCCACATCCACGTTTGCGAAGGCGAAACCTGGAATGTCCCACGATATCCGGAAGCCGGGCAAATACTTGAGCACGTTGGCGTCCGCCCCGGCGTTGAGGCCAACCAGCAGCCCGATGTCACGGATCGGGCCCAGGGAAAGGTCCACGCCCAGGATCTTGCCAAGGCTCAGGTTCAGATAAAGCTCACCGTAAAAATCGGTGTCGTTGAAACCATCCTTTTTTGAGTCATCCAGGAAATCAATAAAAAAAAAGTTATCACCGTACTCCCACCCGCTGGCGTGCTGGAAAGTCAGGATGTCTGTCCTGGCCTTATCCCCTCCGGCGAAAGTGGGTGCGGAAAGTATTCCGTTTTGGTAGTGCAGCTCGGTCACACTCCATTCGGCGGCATTCGCCTGGCTTGTCAAAAATAATGCGGCGACCAGAAAGATGACCACAATGGAAACAGTTGCGTCCGGTTCGCTAACGCCTTGGCTATGGCGATTGGGTGGTCCAGGCCATCCTGGCACAGTATGGCAACCTCCCATCATGATTTCCCTCTCTTTTGCCCCTATAATAAAGGATCCCCAAATGACGTTGATTCTACTCTGAACAGCGGTATTAAACAACCTCGCCCCTGGGGCCGGAGAGATGCGACCTTGATAGATAGAATGCGCGTAATTTCAATCAAAAGTGACACTCATGGAAAAACCGATGGCTTTTGTAGTACAATGTCGCTCGAATCAGGCTCATCAAATGGCCCCTCGTCTAATGGTAGGACAGCGGACTCTGAATCCGTACGTCGAGGTTCGAGTCCTCGGGGGCCAGCCAATCGAACATGCATCCTTCTGGCGGAGGAGCTTTGCCGCCTGTACGATGCGCCACGTACAAAAAAGGTTGTGTCCATACCTTGCAATCTTCAAATCGCTCAAAATGGCTCATTAGGATGCTCGAATAACGATACATTTTTCAGCGATCAAAAGGCAAAGCCAATTGTAAGGCCTTTTAGTACAGGGCATTGCGTCCGCATCCAGCGTATGCGATACAGGGGGGCCATAAAATGATCATATTATACTTGACCGGAGACCCCTTGAACAACTAGCTTTATTATAACCCGTATGGGGTTCATTACTGACCGGGAGTTGTGAACCTTAGTGAATGTATAGGTCTGGTGATCCTGTTTGCCAGAGCATATGTAACATACAAAACTGAGGCGATTATGATCAGGACACCGAGGATATTCTCCAAAGCTTCGTTTCTCCTCGGAGCCTTCACCTTCTATATCATCGGCCTATCCCACATAAGCATGGCGGAAAACGTGGATTATAGGCTCAAGGTGGCCATGGACAGGTCGAAGCCCTCCCCCCAGATGCAGGCGAAAAGAGCCATAAGACTCGACCTTTTGCATATAATAGGGAAAAGAGCGCCCGGTATGCCTGAAGCTGACCGCTGGAAGCTGACCGGAGCGGTTGTCAAATATTCCGCCGTCCACGGGCACGATCCATACCTCCTGCTGGCGGTGATAGAGACAGAGAGCGCATACCAAAGCGATGTGGTGTCCAACAAAGGCGCCGTCGGTTATATGCAGTTGCGCCCCTTTGTAGCCAAAGCCATCGCCAGCGAAATCGAGTTCGACTCTGATTTGCAGGATTCGGCGCTGACCGATATGGACACAAACGTCCGCCTGGGATCGTATTACCTGTCGAAGATGAAACTAAGGTTCAAGGATCTGAACCTGGCCCTGGTGGCATACAACCTGGGGCCCAGCAGGCTGCGACAGGTACTTCGGATGGGGAAAAAGCCGAGCATGGAATACACTATCAAGGTGCTCAATTCCAGGAAAAGGATCATGAAAATATCCCCGCTGGCTTCTATGGGGAAGAACTCCGCCTGACCCCCCGCCAGCGGCAAGGAAGCTTACTGGCCTGACTGCTTCTCCTGCTTCTCCTGCTCTTCCTTGCACTCTATACACAAGGTGGCGATAGGTCGGGCCTTGAGCCTGTTGATGCCGATGGAGTTTTCGCACTCCTCGCAGATACCGAAGCTGCCATTCTCCAGTCTGGCCAGCGCCTCGTCTATTTTCTTTACAAGCTTGCGCTCCCTGTCTCGCAGACGGAGGGTGAAATTTCTCTCGGTTTCCACGGAGGAGCGGTCAATGGAATCGGCCATGTCCTCGTATTCGACATTCAGGCCCTCTTCCACCGTTTTGCCCGCTTCCTTAAGCAAGGCGCTTCTCTGTTCCATCAACGCTTGCTTGAAATGCTGATAATTATCTTCGGAAAGCTTCATCGTACACCTTCATGTTTCCACGCTTTTTCCCTACAACTAAAGTTAATCCTATTTCCCCAACGGTTCAAGCGTTTTCGGCGCCGTCACGGGGAGGTGGCCAAGGCTCAATTCCCGGCCCCGCCCGACGAAGAGGCCAGGGAGCCAGTCCTGGCAAACCACTCCACAGTCCTGTCACGCCCGTGATATAATCCGCATTTCAACAAATTGATGGTGGGTGATAAATGAAAGCCTTGGTTCTGGCAGGTGGGAGAGGCAACAGCATGGCGCCTTTCTCCCATTCGCGCCCCAACCCCATGATACCCGTGGCGGGACGATGCCTGATAGACCATACTATCGAGGCTTTGCGCAACACCGGCGTGACCATCGTGAACCTGGTGGTGGGCCACAAGCAGGAAGCCCTGCGCGCTCATTTGGCAAATGGGGACAATTCCGATGTGACAATCCACCTGGTGGACCAGGGCAAGGCCAAAGGTATCGGCGGCGCCGTTCTGGCCTCAAGATCCCAGTTCTTGCCGGGGGAGCATTTTCTGCTGGTCTATGCGGACACCCTGGCAGGCGCAAACATCTTCAGCGTCACTCTGCAATCCTTCGGGATGAGCAACGGTCCCACCGCCGCCATATGCCTCACCCAATCCGCCGAAAAATACGGCAACGTGTACATCGGGGCGGACATGAGGATCACAAAAATGGTAGAAAAGCCGAAAAAGGCAGGTTTGGGCAACTACGTCCTGGCGGGAGTGTTCGCGCTCCCCACCACTTTTTTCGATCACCTGGAAAAGGCTGCAGGCAACATGGAAAAGGCCCTGATGAAGCTGATCGCTGAAAAATCATTGCGCGCCGCCATATGGGAGGACGCATGGCTGGACATGGCGTACCCATGGGACATCCTGACGGCAAACAAAATGATCATGGACAGATGGAGCGTGGCCTCCATACACCGCGGTGTGGAACTGCACAACACCATCATTCGAGGCCCGGTGAAGATCTGTGAGGGAGCGCAGATCAGCCCCGGCGTGGTGCTGGAAGGTCCGGCATACATCGGGGTCGGTTCCTTCGTAGGGCACAACACTCTGATCCGCCCATACACATGTGTGGGGGCAGGATGCGTGGTGGGTCACGGATCCGAACTTAAAAATAGCGTTATCTTTGACGATTCCGTCATCGGCGGCCTCTGTTTCATCGGCGACTCGGTGGTGGGGCAGGGGACAAATATCGGCTCAGGAACCATGACTATAAACAGGCCGCTGGACGGGAAGAAGATTCAAGCAGCCATCGGCAGAACCGTGATAAACACCGGCCTGGAGAAACTGGGAGCTTTTGTGGGGGACGGCGCCAAGGTGGGCGCCTCTAACATCCTGGCGCCAGGCTCCATGGTGGCTGCGGCGGACATCATCCCCCACAATATCTCCTATCCCAGGCGCGGCGGAAGGTAAACCAGGAAGCAATATAAACATGTGCGGTATAGCAGGAGTCATTTCGCTAGGCGACATCGCCGAAAGGCTGGTCCAGTGCATCCACAACCTCGAATATCGCGGGTACGACTCCTGCGGTGTGGCCATGGTGAACGGCAGCCCCCATATCCATGTGCGCAAGAATATCGGGGCCGTGGCCGAAGTGAGCGAAAAGGAGCGGTTCTCCTCCCTTGCAGGGCATACGGGGATCGCCCACACCAGGTGGGCCACCCATGGCAAGGTCACCCGCGAAAACGCCCACCCCCACTCCTCTTGCGCGGCGGACTTCTCTGTCACCCATAATGGAATCATATCAAACCATGAAAGGCTTCGCGCCCGCCTGACCCGCGATGGACACAAGTTCCTCTCCGAAACCGACACCGAGGTGATCGTCCATCTGGTGGAGGATTATTTTATGAAAAGCATGTCCGTGGAAAAGGCCTTTGTGGCCGCCATCCGGGAGCTGGAGGGAACATATGCCGTGGCCATGATCTCCTCCCACGAGCCGGACCGCATCTTCTGCGTCCGCAAGGAAAGCCCGTTGATCATCGGCCTGGGGACAGACGCCAATTACGTGGCCTCAGACTTCAACGCCTTCGTGGACCATACTAAAAAAGCGGTGTTCATTGAGGATGGCGAGTACGCCGTGGTGGCCCACGATAGCCACAGCATAAAGAGCATCGCCACGGGCGAAGCTGTGTGCCGAGAGGTGCTGGAGCTGCCGTGGGATTCGGAAATGGCCCAGAAGGGCGGATTCCCCCACTATATGTTAAAGGAGATTTACGAGCAGCCCACTGTGGTCAATTCCGCATTGGACATCGACGAGGCGAAAATCGAAAACCTGGCAAGACTGACGGTGGAAAAGAACCTGGTCCTCACCGGCGTGGGAACCACATTTTACATCACGCAGTTCGCCCAATACATGTTCAGCATATATGGCGGGGCCACGCCGCTGGCCTTGTCCAGCGACGAGTTCCGTCATCTTGCCCGGATGAACAAGGACAGCCTGGTGCTGGCCGTCTCCCAGTCCGGAGAAACTTACGACACCCTCACCGCCCTGCGCGTGGCCAAAAACCAGAGAGCTTCCACCGCCGCCATCGTCAACGTGATGGGGTCATCCATGGCGCGGACAGTGGATAGCCTGATCCTGCAAGGCTCCGGACCGGAGATTTGCGTGCTGAGCACCAAAGCGGCTCTCTCCCAAATGATCATCCTCACCAGGGTGGCCCTGGAGGCGGGAGTACTGCGCGGAACCATCACCCGCAAGGAAGCCAACGCCAGAATCAAAGACCTGCGCGCCATCCCGGACGCCATCGAGCGCACCCTGAACGAGAAATCAGGATTCATCCACACGATAGCCAAAGCCCAGAGTCATATCAACCACTGGCTTTTCCTGGGAAGGGAACGATACTACCCGGTGGCCAGGGAATCTGCCCTGAAAATGAAAGAGGTCTCATACGTCCACGCCGAGGGGATGCCAAGCGGTTTTCTGAAGCATGGCACCATCGCCCTGATAGACGAGAAGATGAACTCCGTGGTGTTCATGCCCCCTAAAGAGCAGAAGGAGCTTTACGACCTCTCCATGTCCAGCGTGGAGGAGATCCGCGCCAGGGGAGGCTATATCCTGGGGATCATGCTGGAGGAAAAGGGAAAACCACCCGGCGTCTTCTCCGACGTTATAACCTTGCCCAAGGCGCCCTCTTTCGTGGCCCCATATCTGCAAATGGTGGCGGCCCAGCTTTTGTCATACTTCACTGCCGTCACACTTAAACGCAACATCGACAGGCCCAGGTCTCTGGCCAAATCGGTAACTGTGGCCTGACAGCGGATGTTTCGGCTGCAGGGGACAGACGGGGTAAGGGCCAGGACTGCCAGTTCCGGGGCAGATGACCTCAAGGGGCTCACTCCCCAGCAAGTCCTGGTGGAGAAAGCCATTATCACGGAACAGTTCATGGAACTGTACACATACTCCCGCGCCCGCCAGCTTATCGACACAGGCGCCACAAAAGAGGGCGAAGCCATGGTTATCGGCTGGGACCCAAGGGATCCTGAAGGGCTCTTCACATCCGCGGCGGTCCGCGGCATCGCCAAGGCGGGGCTGGCGCCTCACGTCATCGGCGTGGCGCCCACGCCACTGGCCGCGCTATACGCCCAGGCCGTCAACGCAGCCGGAGCCATCGTCATAACCGCCTCCCACAATCCGGCCTCCTACAACGGCATCAAGATATTCACCAGGCGTGGCCTCAAGCTTCTGCCGCCGGACGATGTGGAGTTGACCCGGATTGTCATGGAGGCCGATTTCGAGGCGCAAGTCAAAAACGCCCCTGAAATGACGGAGGCCAAAGAGCGCTCCGGCGATGCGTGGGAACTATACCTGAGATACCATCTGGACCCGGCCAATAGCATGGCCAATCCCGGTTCACTGGAGAAGGTGACGCTGGTGGTGGACGCGGCCAACGGCGCCATGGCGCCAGTGGGAAAGGAAACATACATCAAGGCCGGATTCGGACGCGTTGTGGTGGTAAACCAGGCTCTGAATTGTGCCATCAACCACAAGTGCGGCGTGGCGGAGCTGGAAGGTGTTGGTACCATCACCCGCGATATGCTGGGATCGGGCGGGCGATTCCAGGACCACCTGGCTGTGGCCGCCATTTTCGAGCTGGGGCGCATTGGCGCCGGGGATAATCTGTGGGGCGCCGTGTTCGATGGGGACGGCGACCGGCTCTATATGATCATATACGATCCTGTCCGCGACAACGCCCGTGTTCTCACCGGGGATGACACCTCCATGCTGATGGCCTTTGGCTTCAAGGACTCGAATCAGGATAGATATTTCGTCAACACCGTGGAGAGCGACCTGAACATAGCCCTGGCTGCGGAGGGGATGGGGTACAAGACTGAGATGACAGCGGTTGGGGACAAGTGGATACTTATGAAGGCGGCGCTGGAACTGGTGCGAAGGTGCGGCAATGTCCAGGCCATCGAGCAGGTGGAGCGCCACGTGGCGGAAGGATCACTGGGCGCCGACATGCTGGAACGGATTCTGGACGATGCGAAGATCGATTTTGCCGGGATCGAGCCGCCGCTGTTTATCGGCGGGGAGGAGAGCGGGCACAGCATCACCACGGGATACCTGTCGGATGTTGACTCCACAACACCGGCCTACCAGGGCAATGGTTTAAAATGCCTGCTCAACACCTCGGTGGTCCTTTCCGGGACAATGAAAGGATTGCTGATGAATGTGTATGAGCCTGGCTTCAAAAAGACTCTCTATACATACCACGTGGATAAAACAAAGTGGCGGCGCGGATCGCCCCCATGGAAGGAGGCGGAGCGCGTCACCGCCCAATGGGCGAAGCGGCAATCGCCACCGATGATCCTTTCGGAAATGATCCGGCCGGAAGAGCCGGACATGCTGTATATTAAAATGGTGGAAGAAGGCTCCCATGTGGCGTCAATGTTCATACGTTCATCCGGCACGGAGGATAAAACCGGCGTGAGCCTGCGAGGGGCGGATCGCCTCTCCCCGACGCTGGTGGACCTGGGCGAGGAGTTGCTTGCCTCGCTTATGTTGGCCATCAAAAATCCTCAAAGCCAAATGGGCGCCGCGGAGATGGAGCTGCTGGAAAAGATGGATTCACAGGGAGAAGCCCCAAAGGCGCCGGTGGCCGGGCTGGATGGGCGGGAGTATGGCAGGTTGCTGGATGAGGCGGCCAGGCAGGGCCTTGTCACTACCGCAGGGCCTGGCGCGGGTATAACTGAGAGGGGGCGATGGCTCCTCTCCAGCCTTCGGGAGGATAAATGAAGTTTGCCGAGTATTTCACCGACAAGAACCATTTCACCTTTCTGGATGAGGCGCGCGGTGGGGACGAGCCCTGGTCGGCGCTCGATTCCATCGGCCGGATGGTGGATGATTTCGTCTGCCGCGAGAGGGGCAACCTGCCTGGGGATTTCGAAAAGTTCCTATTCTTCAATTACGCGCCCATGCCGGACGGAGTGTCGGAGGACCGGTCCATCATGATCATGAGAACCGCGTACACCCACTCGCCCGTGTGCGATAGCGACCTGAAGATATACATCGGCCCGGGTACGGTGCTGGAGACTGGCGCCGTGATAAAGGGTCCCTGCGTCATCGGAGAGCGCTGCGAGATTCGCCATGGCGCATATATCCGCGGCAACGTTATAGTGGGAGACGAATGTGTGATCGGCCATGCCACTGAGGTGAAGAACTCCATCATTATGGACAACTCCAACGCAGGGCACTTCAACTACCTGGGTGATTCGATTGTGGGATCGTACTGCAACCTGGGCGCAGGCACGGTGCTGGCCAACCTGAAGTTTCGCGCCCGCGAAGAGATCTTGACCGGGAAGATTCGCAATATAAGGACCAACAGCCATACCGGCCAGATGATCGGCTCCGACAGGTGCAAGCTGGGCGCGGTCATTGGCGACTTCACTGAGATCGGATGTAACACCGTGGTCCTGCCGGGGGCGCTGGTGGGCTCTGACTGCTGGATATACCCGAACACCACCGTGAACCGGGGAGTATACCCGCCGGGAAGCGTGATCCGCGGCAGGGGCGCGCTGGATTTGGAAATAGTTAAACGCAAATCGATCTGACTGGAGGTTGTAGTGAAAAAGGATTTCGTTCTGGCCCTCATGCTGGCGTTGACTGCTCCACTGGTGGCGGCGCCACTGGTGGCCGCGCCGCAAGTGGCCTTGGGCATGTCCGGCGGCAAAAAGGAATTCGATCAGGCCAACGACCTGGGTCAGGTTCAGGTGTTCAGCAAGTTCCACGGGGCCTTTCGCTACATGGTGCAAGATGGGCTGTTGCGGGCCTGGACCGATGACGGCGCCACCAGAAGATCGCTATTTTCCCTTATCCTGTCGCCAAGGATAAACAGCGCGTTAGTAGTAGGTCCGGGAGCAGGCTCGGCGGTGGATGCGGCCCTGTTTCAAGGGTCGGAATCGGTGCGCGTGGTGATGAAGAACCCCCTGGCCGTGAAGGCCATTGAAATTGTGGAGAAACGATATTCCGCTGCCCTGGCCGATCCCAGGACGAAAATAACTTACGCGGACCCAGCCACCTGGTTGCATAAGCCAGATGGGAAATACGATCTGATTTTTTTATGGCCCGCCGTGTTCAAGCCAGAGGATGTGGCGCCACACCTGAACACAAGGACTCTGGAGAAGGTAAAGGGTTTGCTCACTCCGGAGGGTACCGCCACCTTGTGGATACCCATGGGCCTGTACAGCCTGGAGCATTTGAAGTCGGCGATGGCCAATTTTGCGTCAGTGTTCCCTTCTGTGACTGTTTGGGCTCCCGAGATGGTTCCGGAACTGGAATGGGCGGTGCTCATCGGTTCTACGGCGCCCGGAACATTTGATATGGAGCGGACCCGGAAAAGCCTCGAACGGATTTCCACGTCATATAGGATCATCGAGGGAGGCAACGCGACCAGCTTCCTTTCCGCATACATAACCGACCAGGCGGGCCTTGAAAAGGTTCTGAAAAGCCCCAATCCTGGCGCCAAGACCCTTCCAGAAGCCAAGACTCCTGACTGGAAAAGCGGCGGAACCAACGCTGTGCGGAATTACAAATTCCTGACAGGGCTGCGGACGCCCGTCACTGGAAAGACCAACGCCAAAGGCGAAGAGGCCAAAAGGCTGGATGACTATTTCGCGGCCAGGACAAAGATGGTCGCGGGCCGGATAACACGCCGGACGGTCGAAGGTAACAAGGAGCTTGATTACTACGAGGAGGCGGAGTTGCTGGCGCCGGATGATCCAATCCTGGGGGTGCTGTATCAGACACTGGGGAAGGACTACTACTTGGGAAACACGCCACGAAAAGCGGCCTACATACTGGAAAGAGCGAAAAAGGTGAATCCCAACCATGCCGCCACCCGCTATTTTCTGGGCAAGGCGTATGAGGATATGAGGCGGTATGAGAAGGCCACCCCGGAATACCAGAAGTTGAAGGAACTGGAGCCGAATTTTATGGAACCTCTTTCCGAAAACGTGGCGGATATTAAATGACAACAAGTCGCAGACCTCTGGCTTATGCGGCGGTGACTTGCTCAAAACAATATTGCAGGATAGGCCAATGAATATTATTGCGGCGACTCTGGTCCTGAAGCTGGCCCTGGCGGCCGGGACCGCTCAAGGAGAAACGACAAGTGAACAGGCTATAACCAGAGCCCAGGGCATGGTGAAACAACTGGGATCCGGATTAAAAAGCGAGCTTCAAATCGCCGTGAAGAAATCCGGGTTCGTCGGCGCTGTGTCCGCCTGCGGGGAAATAGCCCAGGCCAAAGCGGAGCAAATCAGCCAGGCGAATGGCGCCATGATCCATAGAGTGAGCCTGAAAACCCGCAATCCGGCCAACATGGCGGATGATTATGAGCGGCTCTTGCTGGAGCGAATGGAGCGGGACCTGGCCGATGGCGCATTAAAGGAGGCGTATGTGGAAGTGGTAGTGAAAGAGGGTGAAAAATCGTTGCGCTTCATGAAGCCGATCCTCACATCCGCCTTCTGTCTGAACTGCCATGGGGTCGAGTCCAAAATCAAACCGGAGGTGGCCGCCCAGCTTTCCAGCCTCTACCCGGAGGACAAAGCTCGCGGGTATGAGGAAAATCAGGTCCGCGGCGCATTTTCCGTGATTGTCCCCCTGGGCCGATGATTAGATCGCCCAGCGCCACTCTTCGCCGTCTTCTAAGGCTGGGCACGATTGCCTTCGTCTGCCTGTGTCCGATGATCGGCGAAGGTGCTGATGAGACGGCCAAAAAAGAAGAAGCGCCAGCATTTCTGCTGGACAAACCTGGCGGCGGCCTAATATCCTCCGCGGATATATCCGGGAAAGTGGCGCTGCTGAACTTCTGGGCCACATGGTGCGTGCCCTGCGTGCGGGAGATTCCTCACCTTGATATCGCATATAATAAATATCGCGCCCAGGGTTTTCTGATTATTGGGATCAATTACCAGCAGGATGAGAAGAGAGTCCTCCGGTTCATGAAGAAAAGCCCGGTCTCTTTCCCCATGGCGCTGGAC
>Ga0224496_10000846_pt1 | contig 20320 bp, 18 predicted proteins | sample SF_Jul11_sed_USG_2_FD_168127 | JGI IMG/M metagenome (GOLD analysis project Ga0224496, IMG submission 168127) | Sediment microbial communities from San Francisco Bay, California, United States - SF_Jul11_sed_USGS_8_1 | ecosystem: Environmental > Aquatic > Marine > Sediment | place: USA...
CACCGGTGACAACGCGGAGACGACCGGCAAGATCGCCTGGGCGCATCTCAACGAGTTCCCCGATTACTACACCCGACTCGCCGCCATGGAGACCGAAGCCCACGAATACTGGGACGGCCAGCCGAAAAGCTAAGACCGGATCCCGGCGACATCCCACGGAGCGGGAGCGTATGCTCACCGTATGCCCTCTCGACTGAAGGCTCCGACAGGTGGGAATGTCGGGAACCACCGTGTCTGAAGCGAACACGCGCGTTATGGAGGTCGGACACGCTCCGACGCCGTACAGCGCCGACGAAATCCGGCTCGGGTGTCCGGCCGGACGATCCATCCAGCTACGGGTCGAGACCGCCGTCGAACCGACCTACATTCAACACATCCGGTTCATCGAAGCCGACGAAATGGGAGCCACCCAGGACTTGTGGCGCACCTCCCCGGACGGTGAACCCCGGGGCGGGTCCGACACCGTCTACTCGACCTGGGAGGAACTCCAGAAGCACGCCTCATTCGAGGCAGACGCGACGTCCATCGACGACGAGCGGATTGAGATTCCGGCCGGCGTTTTCGACTGCCTCCGCTACACGGTCGCTCGGGGTGTCTTCACACATGTGTTCTGGTTCGCAAACGACTTACCGGGGATGCCGGTCAAGTTCACCGCCCACACCGACGACCGGTTGACTTATGCGTCGGAGATGATCGCCAACACGATTCCCAAGCACGAGCCCGAACGGAACTAATCCACGTGCTCAAGCGTCCTACGACAAAGCAGTTCTGAGCGACCACGAAAGGGACTGTGATGCACGAGCTTGACGTAATCAACCAGTTCACCGAGCTGGTGGCATCGGTGTATTTCACCGCCAGGGACGAACTCGACTCCGACGATCCAGTCGGTCTCATCACCGACATCCTCAACGCCGTCGACCGCGGCGCCACGTTCTTCTAGACGCCGCGTCGCGGCCCGACTCCCTCCAAAGTCAAACCAGGAGTCAAACCAGAAACGACCGGGTCCGGGCTGGAACGACTCACTAGGGCCCATTACCCGATATGATGCCGTGAGCCACCCACCGGCTCTACCTCCTCTTCCTTCTCCCGAATGTGCCTTGATATGGACGAAACCACCGTCATTGATCTAACCGAACCACCTCCAGTACCCGAGCGACGCAAGCGACGGCCGTTCCGCTTTCTGTTCAAGCTGCTGGTCGTTTTGCTTGTCGTGGTGCTGGCGGGGTTGTACTGGGGTCTGGCACAGATACCGCACGTTGAACCAGATCCCGACCTGGCCGCTGGGTTCGTCGATCAGACATTCCTGCTCATCGGCAGCGACAGCCGCGCCGACCTCCCCGACGACCTGGCCGGGAGCTTTGGCGATTTTGGCGGTGAGCGTTCCGACGTGGTCATCCTCGCTCATCCAACTGGTGGGACTCTTCAGCTGCTCTCACTCCCGCGCGACCTGAAAGTCAGTATCGAGGGCCACGGCACGAACAAGATCAACGCCGCTTACGCCTTTGGCGGTGCTGCCCTACTGGCGCAAACGACTTCGAAGGCGACCGGGATTCCGATCAACCATGTTGTCGAGATCGACTTCGCCGGGTTCGCTGACCTCGTCGATGCGCTCGGTGGCATCGATATCGCTTTCCCGAATGCTGCTCGTGACACGAAGTCCGGATTGGAAGTCGCCGCCGGAACCACCCGCATCGACGGCGCAACGGCTCTTGCTTTCTCGCGGTCCCGCTCGTACCAGGAAAACATAAACGGCAGCTGGGTCTCGGTCGACGCCGACGACATCGGCCGTACGTCGCGCCAGCAGAAGGCCCTTGAGGCGATGCTGCATCGAATCGCCTCCGTCGAAGGTTTGGCCAGGTCGCCGCTCTTCTTCGGCAAGCTCTCAACCGCCACCCGGGTCGATAGCGGTCTCAACCCGCTCGATGTCTTCACGACGGCCTACGGGATGTGGAGAGCCGACGTCGACGGAGCCACCGTTCCGGTGCGGTTCTCAAACGAGGGTGGCGTGTCGTATGTCGTGTTCGATGGCGACAAAGCCGACGAAGTCATTGCCCGCTTCCGACGGGGCGAACCACTGACCCCGGCCGAGTAATGCGATTCTTCACCGACGTCTGACCGCAGACGAGCAGGCAGGATCCGCTGTGAGCTCCGAACACGCCCATCCCGGTCGTTCGGTCCGAGCTCAAGACCGCCTGCTTCGGTAGGGGCTTGACCATACTTATCGCCGTCAACCCCGCCACGCCTACGTCAACGCCAAAGCCCTCTCGCCGGTCACGGCAGCGAACTTGATGTCGAACTCGAACTCGAACTAGAACTCGAACTAGAACTCGAAGAAGAAGAAGAAGAAGAAGAACTAGACGACGAAGAGGATGAGGACGATGACGACGAACTGGTCGGAGGCGGAGGGATGATCGGCGTCAAGCCCATCGCCCTGGTGAGGAACGATGCCATCTGATCCCGACGAACCGGATCGTTCGGACAGTACCGGTCGTTCTCGGGCGGGTTGCATCCCAGCGTGACCTTGGCGGTCGCAAGTTTGTCGATGTCGGCCGCGAAGATCGAGCTGTCATCGTCAATGAACCAGTCCCCGCCACCGTCATCGGTATACCCGAAGGCCCGCACCAGGAACGCCGCCATCTGACCCCTCGTGACCGGGGCGTCCGGGCAGAACTTGTCGTTGAAAGGTGGATTGCAGCCCAAGGTGATCCCGGCGGTTCGCAGCTTGTCGATGTCCGAGGCGAAGATCGAGCTGTCATCGTCAATGAACCAGTCCCCGCCACCGTCATCGGTATATCCAAAGGCACGCACCAGGAAGGCCGCCATCTGCCCCCTGGTCACCGTTCCGTCCGGGCAATAAAGACTGTTGGTTGGAGGGTTACAGCCCCGAGTGATCCCTTCGGCTGCAATCGCTTCGATATTGGCTTCATGAATGTTGCCGTCGTCGTCGCTGAACGTACCTCCGGGAGGCAACACGGCCGCCGCGAGCGCAGTAGAGGTCAAGGCGACGATCACCGCCAGCAAGGAAACGTACAAGAAGCGCGCCGGTCGTCCGTCAAACTGCATGACCATCCTCCTTTGATGTTGATTCCAAATGTACGCCAGAGTGCCGTCTGGAATCGGACCTGCGTCGCTGAAATTCCCGCGCCCAGCGTCCGAATGAATCCCGATCGCGCCGAAGATCGCCGGTCCATCCCGTTCTCGCTTTGCCCGGAACCCTCGCTACAAGGATCGCTTCGGCCCCATACAAGGATTAGCTGATCAGGAACATGAGCCTCTGAACCAGGCCATCGACGTTGATCGTGATCGACCGCATTAAGACAGGATGACGGGCAGGCGAGCCGCTAGGTATCGATGAGCACCTTGCCGACGACTCGCGCCTCACATGCTTCGTGCGCTGCGACGATCCGGGACAGTTCAAAACGATGCGCCGGTAACTCGGTCAATACGCGCCGTTCGAGACAGTCGGTAATGGCCGCTACTCCCGCCGCGATGGCTTCGGTTCCGGCGTCGTAAAGCATCATGAACCGAAGGGTGTGATTGCCCATCATGTGTTTGATTACGTTGACTTCGGGATCGTGTGCGGTCTTGGCGTAGGTCACGATGGTGCCATGCGGCGCGAGGACCGCCGAGTCGAGTTCCATGTTCTCGCCGAGCGCCACCTCAACGATGCGGTTTACGCCTCCGGGCGCCGCATCCAGGATCTGATCGGCGGCATTGGAATCGCGATAGTTGACCACAACGTCAGCTCCAGCTGCTGCCGCCAATGTCGCCTTCTCGGCAGTGCTCACAGTCGTGATAACCCTGGCACCGCCGTCTTTGGCCAGCTCTATGGCATAGTGGCCAACCGCACCTGCTCCACCCGAAACCAGAATCGTCTGCCCGTCGACTGGACCGTCCCAAAACAGGGCTCGATGAGCGGTGAGCGCCGGCACGCCCATGCTCGCCCCCAGATCCATCGAAGCGCCATCGGGAAGCGGCACCGCCCGATCGGACGGCACTACCGTGTATTCGGCGGCCGTCCCGTACTGGCGGCCACTGGCTGCAAAGTAGACCCACACGTTTTGTCCGACCCGGGCCTCGTCGACCCCCGGACCGACCGCCTCGATCACCCCTGAGCCATCCTGGTTGGGGATGACAAACGGGAACGTCATCGGCCGACTCCCCCGTCTGGCCTTCCAATCGGTGGGATTGACCGCTGACACCACGATCCGTACGAGTACTTCCCCGTCAGCAGGATCCGGCTTGTCTAGTTCGCCAACCTCGAGTACCTCTGCGGCGTCGCCAAAACTCCTATAGAACGCGGCCCTCATGAGGTCACGAGATCCGACGAACCGGCTGGCGTAGGACTGTCTTCAGCTTCTCTGGTGCGACCTTGCGGGGATCGCTGAGATGAATCTCGTGACGGCGCATCCAGCTGTTTCAAAGTCTTTTTGAAGTCGGTCTTCTCATCCACGGCGCTCATTCAACCGCTTGGGCGCAGGCGACGGCGGCTTCCCGAAGCCTCTTTTCGCGTGGATCGTCATATAAGTAGTAGTCCATCCGATTCATGGCATATCCGAAACCCAACTGGAGGTCGGGATCTGCAAATCCGAAAGAACCACCGGCTCCGGGCGTCCCGAAGGCCCGGTCTGAACCAAACACCAGGTGTTCCCAAGGTTTGAGGAACCCAAGCGAGAACACGGTGTGATCGTGGAGGACCAGATCGTAGGTTCCGCCGCTCGGAGGGGCCGCGGCGTCGGTAAGTGCGTGCATGGTGACGTCATCGATGCCGAGCATGCTGCCGCCTGTAGCAAACTCGCCGTACGCCTTGGCAATAGACCGGACCTGGCCGATACCGTTGGAAGCGGGCAACTCGATGCGGCGCATCTCCCGATCGTTGTATCGGACGGGCATGCCAACGACCTTGGGATTGGCGAACGTGCGAGCGGTTATGGACTTCGGATTCAGAAAGCCCCTCACAAACTTCCGGGGCAACTTGTTCAGGTTGGCCAGCATCTTGGTTCGGTACCAGTGACCCTGCATCACCGCAATCCGATCATCGGCGACGCTGTCGGGTAAGCCGATATAGAACTCGAGGTCGAGTGGAGCGGCAACCTCATCCGCAAAGAACCTGCCGATAGTCCGGTGTTGGGGATCGACTCTTCGCACAAGCTCAGATTCATACCAACCGAGACTGATGCCGTGGTAGCCGTGCCGGGTTCCGGGTTCCCAGGCGGGGACCTGTTTGGCGATCGCGGCCGCTACTCGATCCGGGTCGCCGAGCAATTCCAGATCCATTGGTTCGTCGATGGCGCACAGACCGGCCTGATGGGAGAACAGCTGGCGCACGGTCACATCGGCCTTGCCTCCTTGAGAAAACTCGGGCCAGTACGTGGCGACCTTTTCGTCATAGGAGAAGAGCCCCCGACTGTGAGCCACCGCAACGGCCAACGACGACATACCTTTGGTCGTGGAAAACACCAGGACGAGGGTGTCCTCATTCCATCGCCCGGCTGTCGCAGGGTCTCGAAACCCGCCCCACAGATCGACAACCTTGTCGCCGCGGTGGTACACCGCACACGCCGCACCGACTTCTGTGCCCGAGGCGAAGTTCGCCCGGAACGCGTCAGCGACCGGCTCCCATCCCGGCTCGACGCCACCCTCAACCATGTCCACTGTTGCCGAACGCATCAACACCTCCACCGCCGACCCTACCGGGGCACACGCAAGCGCTGAACGCAGTGGACGATTATTTACGCCGTCGAGTTTCGCTGCTCTCCATCGCAGGGGGCACCCACCGGTCACCTAGATTGATTACCCGGCCGTTGCGACCTGCATCGACGGCGTAGATTGACTGGGATGCCAAGCCTCAGCCTCGACGAATCTCGCCAGCGAGCCCACCTCCTGGACGTCAGTTCTTACGACATCATCCTCAACCTGACCGATGGCGACGAAACATTTACGTCGTCAACAACGATTAAGTTCATGGCCCGACAGACCGGCGACACGTTCATCGACGTGAAACCGAAACAGTTGGTCGATGCCAGGCTCAACGGAATACGCTTGGATGTCGACGAACTCCAGGATGGTCGTCTGCACCTGCCGGGGATTTCCGGGGAGCAAGAGCTAGTCATCGAGGCGGTCATGGCATACCGCACCGACGGAGAAGGCATGCATCGGGCGGTCGACCCGGCCGACGGTCGTGTCTACACCTACGGGATGTCGTTTCTCGACGCGGCGCCCTACATCTTCGCGTGCTTCGACCAACCAGATCTCAAGGCACGCTTCTCGATCGAGGTGGTTTGCCCGGACGATTGGATAGTGGTCGGCAACGGGCGCGCCGAAAACGTGGAGCCGGGCCGGTGGGTCCTGGCAACCACCGAGCCGCTATCGACCTACCTGGTAACGGTGGTGGCCGGGCCGTATCACGTCATCGAGGCCGAACACGATGGGATTCATCTCGGGCTGGAATGTCGGGCTTCTCTTGCAGAGCATCTGGAACGAGAAGCCGACGAAATCCTGACGATCACACGCCAGTCCTTCGATGAGCTGCATCGACTATTCGAGATCCGCTATCCCTTCGGCGATTATCACCAGGCGTTCGTACCCGAGTTCAACGCCGGTGCCATGGAGAACGCCGGGTGCGTGACGTTCCGCGACCCAATGGTCTTCACATCAACGCCAACCCGGTACGAACGAACAGGACGGGCGACGACCATCGCCCATGAAATGGCCCACCAATGGTTCGGCGACCTGGTGACCCCAACCTGGTGGGACGATCTTTGGCTCAACGAATCGTTCGCCGAGTACATGGGAAACCGGGTCAGCCACGACGCTACCGAATTCGACGATGCCTGGGTCGATGTCGCGTTCAGCAGGAAACGCTGGGGTGTCGAGGCCGATCAACGTCCAAGCACTCACCCGGTGGCCGGAACCGGCGCAGCAGACGCGGCGGCGGCTTTGCAGGACTTCGACGGTATCAGTTACGCCAAGGGCGCCGCCGTCCTCAAACAACTGAATACGCGCATCGGTGACGAGGTGTTTCTTGCCGGGGTCCGGGACCATCTCACCCGTCATCGCTTCGGCAACGCCACGATGCATGACCTGTTCGCGGCTTGGGAATCGGCCGGGGCGGGCAACCTCGACGAGTGGATCAACGGTTGGTTGCGAACCCCCGGCCTCGACCTTCTTCATCTCGACCGGAGTGGACTGATACCTCAGGTCAACCGAACCACGCCGAGCCTGTTCCCCGCCGATCGGCAGCACGCCATCTCGGTCGCCCACCACAACGGAACCGAATGGACGACGACCGCCGTGATGGTCGAGAAGGCCACCACTCCCCTACCCGATGCTACGGATCGACCGGTCATCCTCGATCCAGGCGAGGACACCTGGGCGCGGTTCGCCCTCGACGACAGAACCGTTGCCGATCTACCGAACCTGTTGCCCTCGATGAAAGATCCGCTCATGAGGGCGGCGACGTGGAATGCAATAAGGGATGCAACGGCCAACGCTTTGCTCGCACCGGCGGTCGCGCTGAACCTGGTGAAGGTAGCCCTCCCCCACGAAACCGAAGACCAGGGCGTGAACGCCCTGGGGAAGTTCGCCATCGACCAACTGGCCGGGAAGTTCCATGAGGATCCGGAGGAAGTGCTCAGAGTCCTACACGGCGCCGCGATGCGCCGGGTAATGACCATGGCACCGGAGCTGCATGTCCAGCTCACTGCGATGCGCGTCGCGATCGCTTCATGCTCAGATGAAGGTCTCTTACATGAGTGGCTTGGTGGTGACGGTCTACCGTCAGGCGTCCGGCTCGATATCGACTTGCGATGGAGAATCCTGATTCGACTAGCGGCCCTCGGCGCCACCCAACGTTCGATCCTGGGCAGGCACCTCGACAAGGAAACCACTACCGAATCCCTGGTCAGCTACACCCGCGCCCTCAGTTCACTACCCGACAAGGAAGCCAAGGAGTACGCCTGGGCACGTTTCACGGGAGCTGCAGCAGCGTCCAACTATGAGATCGAAGCTGCCGGTCTCGGTATGTGGGAGGTCGGCCAAGCCGAACTCACCGCGCCGTACGTCACGCGGTACTTCGACCAAGTTGCGGCGACTTCGAACATCCGATCGGGCTGGGCATTGTCTGACACGGCGCGAGTATTTTTCCCCAAGCTCGCCGTGCAGACTAAGACGGTACAAGCAGCCCGTCAGGTTCTCGCTGACCGGGATCTCGACGCCAGCCTTCGTCGGGTGCTCGCCGACCAAACCGACGACCTCCTGCAGGCAGTTCGCGTGCGAGAGACGTTTACACGGTGACATCACTGGTCGAAGATCGAGTCGGGGGGCTGGAGAGTAGGACCCAGGCGCGCGTGATCGTGCGATAATTCACGCCATGATTGATGAGTCAACCACGGGAATATCCGTCCACGGGCAAGGACGCATGGAGGTTGAGCCCGACATTGCCGAGCTCCAACTTGCTGTTTCCCGAATGGCCGAAGCACCAGCCGGAGCGTTTGAAGCCACCCGAGCGGCCGTCGGGGCAGTTCGGACCTCGCTGGAAACGTCCGGCATCTCCGAAACGGCCATCCAGGTATCTCGTTTGCGGCTCAGCGCCGTCTACGACTACTCGAACAATCGACAACGCCTGACCGGCCATGAGGCATCTGCCGACATCACGGTGGCCATCAAAGATGTGAACGCTACCGATACGGTCATTTCTGCGGCGATCGATGCCGGTGCCAACGCCGTTCAATCGCTCGTCTTTGATACGACGCGACGAACCGAACTCGAAGAATCCGCTCGACGGGCCGCAGTTGCGGACGCTCTGCGGAAGGCGACCGTCTTCGCCGACGCAGCCGGTGTCACGATTGGACACATGTTGCACCTGGAAGAGAGTGGTGGGAACGGCCCGACACCATTTGCGGGCAAGATGCTGATGGCCGAGAGCGCTGATCCGGCGTTTGTCTCAGGATCAATCGGTATCGAGGCTTCGGTCGTGGTCCGCTTTTCGATCAGCGGCCCAACACGGCATGAGACTTAGCCGCTATTTTCTTCCGGTTCTGAAGGAAACCCCCGCCGACGCGCAGATCGTGTCGCACCAACTGATGCTGCGGGCCGGCATGATCAAGCAAGCCGCGGCGGGTATCTATTCTTGGCTGCCGCTCGGGTACCGTGTATTGCGCAACATCGAACGGATCGTGCACGAAGAGCAGCAGCGCGCCGGCCACATCCCGATGCTGATGCCGACTCTGCAATCGGCGGATCTATGGCGCGAAAGCGGGCGCTTCGACGCCTACGGCCCCGAAATGCTGCGGCTGAGAGACCGCCACGAACGCGACATGCTCTACGGTCCCACCAATGAGGAATTGGTCACCGACATCTTCCGTAGCCATGTCAGCAGCTACAAGACCCTGCCGCTGACGCTCTATCACATCCAGTGGAAGTTCCGCGACGAGATTCGTCCCCGCTTCGGCGTCATGCGCGGCCGTGAATTCCTGATGAAGGACGGCTACAACTTCGATCTCACGGAAGAGGACGCCCGCCACGCGTACAACCGGCATCTGGTCAGCTACCTGCGCACCTACGAACGTATGGGGCTGCAGACGATCCCGATGCGCGCCGACTCAGGGCCCATCGGCGGCGACGACACCCATGAGTTCGTCGTCCTCGCAGAGACCGGCGAATCCGAGGTGTTCTATGACAGCGAGGTTACCGATCGGCGGTTTGGCGACCGGGTCATCGACTACGACAGCCACGACGACTGCCGTGCGGTGTTCGAGGAGTTCACCTCGCACTACGCTCGAACCGGCGAGACCCATGACGAGGCACTGTTCCACGAGCGCGTACCAGAGGCGCGCCGCCGCCACGCCCGCGGCATCGAGGTCGGCCAGATCTTCTATTTCGGCACCAAGTATTCCGAACCGATGGGGGCGACTGTGCAGGGGCCAGACGGCAAGCCGGTACCGGTGCACATGGGCTCGCACGGCATCGGCATATCGCGCCTGTTGGGAGCCATCATCGAGGCCAGCCACGACGAGCGCGGCATCGTTTGGCCCGCCGCGGTCGCTCCGTTCCAGGTCGGAATCGTCAACGCCAAACAGGGCGACCCGGCATCGGACGCGGCCTGCGAGAAGCTCTATGCCACCTTGGCGAGGGCCGGCATCGAGGTGCTCTACGACGACCGCACGGAACGCGCCGGCGCCAAATTCGCCACCATGGACCTGATCGGCCTGCCGTGGCGCGTGACGGTCGGCCCGCGCGGGCTGGCTGACGGGGTGGTCGAGCTGACGAACCGGCGGTCTGGCGAGCGTGAAGAGTTGGCGCCATCACAACTCCAGGGTCGCTTGAGCGAGTAATCATCCCGTGCCCGATCTCGTGTCTTTGACCCGATCTTTTCCTTGCGAGTGAAGCTCAGGGTTAGCTGGTAACCCGCCAGCAGATTGAGACGATTCGGCCGCGTCGGATCCTTCGCAAAGACCGGATCCGCGTCGGTAGGAAGCGGCAAAGCCAGCCGGGCCTGCGCGACAACTTTGAGGTCTCCAGCCCCGCCGTTGACGCCATGGTCGAGGCGGCTCAAACGACCGCGGGATGTCTGAGTACGTCTATGACCGGTGCTGTTTCGCCGGGTGCGCCATCGCAATCGTCGAGACACCCGCCATCGATTCGTTCATCGCCCAGACGACGGAACGGTACGGGACCACCACCGAACACACACCGTCGATCTTCCCCTGCAAAACAGCGTCCGGGGCCTCGGTCGCAACCAGGCGATAGGTCACGAAGCGTCGGCCGACGCTGGCGCCAACGCCGTCCAGTCGCTCGTCTTCGACACTACCGGGCGGGCCGAGTTCCAAGCAGTCGCTCAAAAGGCGGCAGTAACCTACGCCATGGAGAAGGCTGCAGCATTTGCCACGGCGGCCGGAGTGTCACCTGGAGACGTCGTTTCGATCGAAGAACTCGTCGTGGGTCGCCCCGTACCGATGGCGGGACGCGTGCTCATGGCCGAGAGCGCCGATCAAGCCTTCGTATCCGGATCCATCAACATCGAGGCGTCTGGCAGATCGTACTGACGATCATCCCCGCCTAGCCAAATTGGCGGGCTCCGAACTGGCCTTGGCCGCCTTGATCTGAGTGAGCAATATCTCGGCGTTGACAAACCGGCCGTTGCGGGCGTGGACCCTGCCCGTCTTGTCTACGATCACGGTGGTGGGGACGGACATTACGCCGACCCGCGAAGCCACCTCGAGGTCGACACTCGCGTCGTACGAGGCGAACTCGACGCTTGGCTCGCCCCGCTCGATCTGGCGGATCACTGCCTCCTGGGCGGTACATTGGGCACAGTTGGGGCCAGAGAAATACATGACCGAGACCTGACTCGTATCCCCGATCGCACGAACCCGACGGGTCGACTCGCGTAGGGACCAGGCTTTCCAAACCCGGAACCCCAGGACGGCAAAGCCTCCTAAAGCCACCACGATCAACAGTCGAAGCAGGGTCGGGTTCATGAGCTCTGACGGGGCCTCATACCGAGCGGACCATCGCCCATGGGCAATGCTTTGAAGCCGGACACGTTGGCCCGCGCAAGCCGGTAGTACAAGTAACAGCCGGCACAGAACCCCAGGAAGAGGTTGAGAGCTGCCAACGCCACTACCACCCCCACCACAACCCAGCCGAGCACCGGCGCGGCAACAGCAAACAGAACCAGGGCCACACCGAGAACGGTTGCTCCGAACCCCTGCGAAAAACGGTGCGGCTGCGGGTTGTCCGCGATCACGTCGGGCGCTACGACCCGGTCCATCAACAGCCGCTCATAGATGATCTTGAACAAGCCGGCTTTCGGCCAAATTGTTCCGACGGTCATCACCACCGCCACGATCGCCACCATGGCAACCCAATCGGCGATGAACGCCAGGACGAGCAGGCCGATAATGAACGCCTGATTCGTTCGTAACGCCGAGTGATCAACCAACCGTGCCATAGTCTCCCACCTCGAAGGGTTCCGGCTCCTGCATCAGCGAGATGAATGAGGCCATCACTTTGGGCCAGCATTTGCGGACCCGTGCGGCGAAATCGGCTGGAAGATCAGACAAGTCGAGATCAGGGAGATCCCAACCCGAGTGCACCACATTCCGCGGGTCATGTTCCTCAGCGCCGAGAACCTGCCCGGCCGCACCGGACACATCAGCCGCCAGAGGCATTGCCGCCCCGATCCCGCTGCTCTCAGTTGCCGCAACTGTTCCAAACACTCGCTCCGAACCTCGCAATATCGACACTGGCTGGCCCCGAAACGGCGCAGGCAGCGGATCGCCGAGAAAGGCCAAACGTCCGCTCTGGGGCGGGGTCAGCTGGTTGACAATGAACCCGTGTTCGAGTTCTTTCGGGCCGACAGACATATTATCCATGGTTACACCGTCACCACAGCTGACGCCATGCAGCCTGGCGTCAAAGCAGCCATGCCGGCATACATCGTCATGAGATAGGAAGCGACCGCAGCCGAGTCATACGACATGAACTCGACATCGATGAACGGTAACCGATCCGTCCCTTCGGTCCCGGCCGCGTACAGGCTGACGATGCCTTGTTTCGGTTCGCCAATCCGCACGAGCAGGATGGTAGACATCGCCTTGCCCACCATTCGACCACTGATCTGTGGATCCTCAAGATCGGCCCCATCGACAACCAGATGCAATTTGTTGGTCGGCAAGATCGGTATGCCTCTCCAACAGGTGAACGTCGACCCGAACATCTGGACGCTCTCGGCCACCAACCCGCGGGTGGTCAACTCACGATGAAACGCATCGAGGACCTCAGGGTGCATGACGAAGTACTCGGGCATCTTCCACACTCGACTCAACATATCATCGAGGACATCGGGGCTGGGTGGCCCGGCCTCGCCAAGCTGAAGCTTTGGCGCCACGTTGTTGACGAGCCCGTAATCGGGATGATTGAAGAGTAAGTTCTCTTTCGTCTCGTACATGTAATCGGCCACAATCCCGAGTTGCAGTTCGAGCTGATCATGCTCATCCGAAAAGAGATCCACGATCCTGCGGTGCACTTTGACAACCGACTGGATGGTCTGAAGCTCAACAACCCGGGGTTCGATGGCGTAGTCAACGAAACTGTGCTGGACCTCAGTGCCTTCTTGGTGCGAGTGATGCACCTGCAGATTCTTGGCGGGCAGGTTTAGCGGTGTACCACCATGCTGGGCTTGGATCGGCAAGAACGGCTGATTGACCTGGTTGACCTGATAGCGACCACCTGTGACTGGCAAACATCCACCTTCGGTGCCTTGGATGACCCTGCAGATCCACTTCGGACTGCGTCCACCCCAGTACGGTCGGGTCTTGGTCGGATTCGAGATAACTTTGGCGTTGTCGGCGCGTAGTAGGTCGGGTGTGGTGACTTCGGCAGCCATTGATGGATCCCCTCTGTGGTCGTCCTCTCAAGATATGGGAAGCGACATGCTCAACGGGGCTGATTCGCCAGTTTTTCTTAGGCGGTTCAGCAACCGTTAAGAGCCAGGACTTTCCAGTCTCGCCCGGCACCTGGCCGTCCAACATTTATTGGCACGGTTGACCCACCACTCGGCGTCGTTTAAGCGTATGGTTGTCGCTACGGGTGACCTCTGGGGGGGTACCGATGCCTGATATGCATAAACGGGCCGCCATAATGGCCCAACAGGTGGAACATCTGGCTTCAGATGTCATGGAGGGACGCGCTCCGGGAACCGAAGGCGGCCGCATGGCCAGGCGCTATGTGGAAGACGGGTTCGCCGACCTCGGGCTGGTGCAAGCCGGCGACGACGGTACCTACTCCCACCACATCGCCTCGATCGGCGGAGCGAACCTCATCGGTGCGATCCCCGGATCCGGGCCGCGGTCAGACCGGTATGTGATGCTCGGCGCCCACTACGACCACCTCGGCAAGTATTTCGGTCGGGTCCACCCGGGAGCCGACGACAACGCAGCCGGGATCGCAATACTTCTCGATGTCGCTCGCCAACTCACCGAACTCGACAGCCTCGACCGGACCGTGCTCATATGCGCCTTTGACGCTGAGGAACCGCCCTACTTCCTCACTGAAGACATGGGCTCGGTGCATTTCGTGGACCGTCCAACCATCGACCTCGACAAACTCGACACGATGGTTTGTATCGATATGGTGGGACATGCGCTCGGACCAGAATCACTGCCTGCCGACATACGGAGGACCGTTTTCGCCATGGGTGCCGAACGGTCAGGACTCGGGCCGGTCGTGGACGAACTTGCCACTCTCGATGACCGGGTTCGGCCACGACGCCTTGACGCTGACGTGATTCCTCCCCTGTCAGACCATTACGCGTTTGAGCGGTCTTGCATCCCGTTCCTGTTCTACACAACTGCCAGGGACCGGCACTATCACACCCCTAGCGACACTCCGGAGCGCCTCGACTATCCGAGGATGGTGGGGTTGGCCGATCACTTCGCCGATCTCATGTGGACACTGTCGACCGGACCGGCCCTTACCTACGACGCTGGCGCCCATGACGACCAAACCACACTGAAAACTTTGGTCGATGTCGGTCGCCCATCAGCGGCTCTGCATCAAGATCCGGATCTCGTCAACGGGCTCATCGACAAGCTCGAACGACGGCTGCGCAACCACGAGCCGTTGAACCCCTTCGATCGGGCCGGACTTCGCTCGACCATCATCGCCATCGAAAACGCACTCGCCTAAAGGCTCGCCGGGGTGCCGGCTGATTCCGCACGGGTGGGGCGACTTCGAAGCGGCCGTCACCGACAGTGACGACATAACGCCTGAAGCTCCGGGGACGTTGCAACCGAACACCCTCCGCATCGGCAATCAGGTTGGGCCAGGACCTTGCCGATGACATCGCGACAATGGCCGGAGGGACATCCGGCTGGAACGTCGTGACGGATGACCCTGGACTGGCTTCGAGCTGTTCCAACAAACTGAGGCTTGGACCGTACGTTCTGAGGAGTTCTACCGTGACCAACTGGGTATATGGCTTTGACGAAGTGGAAGCCGCCGAGTCGTTATGCGACGGCGATTGGGACGCAGTACGAGGCCTGCTCGGTGGCAAAGGCGCCAATCTTGGCGATATGACCCGGATCGGGGTACCGGTCCCACCCGGATTCACGATCACCACAGCCGCATGTAACAAATACCTCGAATCGGGAGCGGCGCTTCCACCCGACCTGCTCGATCAGGTGTCGTCTGCGCTCAAGAAGATCGAAGAGGCCAGTGACAAACGGTTCGGCGACACAACGAACCCACTGCTCGTCTCTTGCCGATCCGGGGCCAAATTCTCAATGCCCGGGATGATGGACACCGTTTTGAACATAGGACTCAACGACTCCGTCGTGAAAGGCCTGATCGCTCTCACAAACGACCCACACTTCGTATACGACTCGTACCGGCGACTCGTGCAGATGTTCGGCGCAGTGGTGCTGGGCGTGCGCGACGAACCGTTTGAAGCCGTCCTTTCGGCTTATCGCCACGAGCGCAATGTCGTCGAAGATTCAGACCTGGCCGCCGAGGACCTCAAGGCCATCACCGCTGAATTCAAGGCCATCGTGGAGCGCTTCTCGGGTCGTCCATTCCCCGACGATCCGTTCGAGCAGCTCCGCCTCGCCATCGAAGCTGTCTTTCGATCATGGGACGGCAAACGGGCCCGCGACTATCGCAATGCCGCCAATATCCCGCACGATCTCGGGACTGCCGTGAACATCCAGACCATGGTGTTCGGCAATATGGGTTCTGACTCGGCCACGGGCGTCGCCATGTCCCGCAACGCGACGACCGGAGAAGCCGGTCTCGAAGGCGACTACCTAACCAATGCCCAAGGCGAGGATGTCGTTGCCGGCATCCGGGCCACCAAGCCCATGTCCGACCTGGAAACCGAGATGCCCGAGCTGTCCGAACAGTTCGCGTCGATTGCCCTCTCGCTGGAGCGCCACTATCGCGATATGCAGGATATGGAGTTCACCATCGAGCGAGGGGTCCTGTGGATTCTTCAAACCCGCAACGGAAAGCGAACCGCTCAGGCGGCCGTCAAAATTGCCGTCGACATGGCCGAAGAAGGCCTAATTGACCGGAACGAAGCAGTCCAGCGGATCTCGCCCGAACAGGTCGAGTTCTTTCTGCATCCTTCATTCACGCCTGCCAGCAAACAAGAAGCGCTCGACGCCGGTCATCACCTCACGACCGCGCTCAACGTATCCCCGGGCGCGGCGGTGGGAGTCATCGCCTTCGACGCCGACCTGGCATCCGAGTGGGCGGAATCGGGCAAGCAAGTTGTCATGGTCCGCCCCGAAACCAAGCCCGACGACGTCCACGGAATGCTGGCATCTCAAGGCATTTTGACGACCAGGGGAGGACGTACGTCGCATGCAGCGCTGGTGGCACGCCAGTTCGGCAAGCCTGCCGTCGTCGGAGCGAACGACATCGACATCGACCTTTCCGAGAGAATCATGACCGTTGGCAACACCATTCTCAGTGAAGGTGAATGGATCTCCCTCGACGGTACCACTGGCGAGGTGTTCGCCGGGAAGCTGGAGACTCGCACACCCGACCTCAAGAACCCGGCTCTCCGCAAGCTTCTCGAGTGGGCAGACGATGTTCGCGACATCGGGGTATGGGCCAACGCCGATCATCCGGCCGACGCCGAGCTGGCCCGTTCTTACGGAGCCCAGGGCATTGGCCTCGTCCGCACCGAGCACATGTTCTTCGACCCCGACCGGCTCCCGATCGTTCAACGAATGATCATGGCTACCAGCCCGTCAGAACGAACCGAAGCGCTCGACCAGCTGTTGCCCTTCCAGCGACGCGACTTCGCCGGTCTGTTCCGAGCAATGGACGGGCTTCCGGTCACGATCCGCCTGATCGATCCACCTCTACACGAGTTCTTGCCGAGCTACGAAGAGATCACGGAGGATCTAGCCGACCTGAAAATCCAACTGCTCTCGGCCCGCAGCTTGCCAGAGGTCGATCAGCTGCTCACCCGGGTCGAAGCCGCCGAACATCTCCTGCACGAAGTTGAAGCACTACGCGAAGCCAACCCCATGCTGGGATTGCGAGGCGTTCGGCTGGGACTGATGATGCCGGCTCTCACCAGGATGCAGGTGCGAGCGATCTTTGAAGCGGCCATCTCCGTCCAACGAACCGGAGTAACTGTCCATCCGAAGATCATGATCCCACTCGTTGCGCACGTCAACGAACTAGCCCGCCAACGGGCATCTCTCGAAGAAGAAGCTGCCAACGTCATGCACGAAGAAGGTGTCGAGATCAACTACGAGTTCGGCACGATGATCGAGATCCCGCGGGCTGCGCTGACGGCAAGACAGATCGCCGAGTATGCCCAGTTCATATCGTTCGGCACCAACGACCTGACCCAGATGACCTATGGGATCTCGCGCGATGACGCTGAAAAGGCCTTCCTCGTGAAGTACCTCGAAGAAGGCATCCTGGACCGCAACCCCTTCGCCAGCATCGACGAAGACGGGGTCGGCCGACTCATGAGAATCGCCGTCAAGGAAGGCCGCAAGGCCAGGCCGGGGCTGGAAGCGGGTATCTGCGGCGAACACGGCGGCGACCCGGCTTCGATCGCCTTCTGCCGAACTCTTGGCCTTGACTACGTGAGCTGTTCGCCACCCCGAGTTCCGGTCGCCCGACTGGCGGCCGCCCAGGCAGCTCTCAATGATGAGGTCCCCGCCGATCTGGCGGAAATGGCGGTACCCGTATAGCTCCATTTCGGCAAGGACGGGAAACGGTATCCGGCACACCCATCCGGTATCTAGGAGTTCGCAAGGTCGTAGACTCCTTTACACTGATTGTTTACAGAATTTTGATTCGGAGACTTAGATCATGATCCTTGGATACCTCGACCCAGGAACCGGAAGCCTGATCATCCAAACCGTCCTCGGCGGTGCGGCTGGTTTGGCTGTCTTGTTCAAGTCCACGAAACGCCGCTTCGCCGACCGCAAGGCAGTGGTTGAACCCGCCATTACCGACGTGCCATCACCGAAGTTGGCGGAGCAGAAAACCGAGTCGTAGACATCGATTCCTCTTCGGCGCCGCCAGACGCCGTGTTCGATCCCGGCTCGTTTCGCGATCCCGCCAGCCGGGTATTTCATCGAGGCGACCAGATCTTCCGGTCGCTGTCGCGCGAGGGTCAGGACGATTGGCAGGCGCTCCGGCAATCCGAACTCTTCCGCCGATGGAGCGAGGCGGGCGAACTCATAGGTACCCGGCCGTCGCCAGCTGAAGCCGGGATCCTGACCCACGACAAGGTTCCCTTCTGGAGCTATCCCTATGAGTGGTCGTTCTCGATGCTCAGGTCGGCTGCCACCATGCACCTCCGTCTCCTCGAGGATGCCTTGACTGAGGGGCTGACCCTCAAAGATGCCACGCCGTACAACGTTCAATTCATCGGAAGCAAGCCCGTCTTCGTCGACATAGGCTCGTTCACCAAGTACGAGCCGGGCGAACCATGGATCGGCTACCGACAGTTCTGCCGACAGTTCCTCTACCCGCTGATGGTGCGCGCTCATGCCGACGTGTCCTTTCAGCCGCTGCTCCGAGGCTCGCTCGACGGTATCTCTGCAGAAACTGCTCGTTCCCTGCTCAGGGGGCGCCGAGCGACGAAGCCAGGTGTGGCTGCAGATGTCATGCTGCAAAGCCGGGCTGAAAAAACCATGTCGGACAGTTCGCGCAACGTCCGCAACGAAATGTCGACGGCCGGGTTCAGCGCCGAACTGATCCTCACCAACGTGCGCCGGCTCAAGAAGGTCGTCGAGAAGACCACCTGGGATCCCGGCCAGTCGACCTGGTCTGAATACGCCGGTTGCGAGCACGTCGCGACCCAACGCGGCCCCAAAGAGATGTTCGTCAAGCGAGTCGCCGGCAACCAGCATCGCCGACTCGTATGGGACCTCGGCGCCAACGATGCCTATTTCTCCAGGTCGATCGCAGACCTGGCGGACACGGTGGTAGCGATTGACGGCGATGAAGCAACCGTCGATCGGGTATTTCAGAGCTTGACGGCCGACGGACCCGACAACGTGTTACCTCTCCTCATGGACCTGGCCGATCCGTCGCCGGGTCTCGGATGGCGGGGCACTGAACGTCGCAAGCTGGAAGACCGTGGTCTGCCCGACCTTGTGCTCCTGCTGGCAGTTGTCCACCATCTCGTCATCGGCGCCAACTTGCCGCTCGCTGCCGTGATCGACTGGATCGCATCTCTCAACGCCGAAGTTGTCTTCGAATGGGTCCCGATCGGCGACCCGATGTCACAGAGACTTACCGCCAATAAGCGGCGCACCGAAGTCCACTCCGACTACGACGAAGTATCGTTTCGTCGCTACCTGGACGGACGTTTCGAGATTCGGGAGGAGCTGCCGCTGGAGGGCCGGCGCCTGTTCCACCTCATCCCGGTCAGCTGAAAGTGAACCAGGCAGTCGAGCTGACGCTCCCGACCCGCTTCGAACGATTTGCCGCCGCGATGGTGCTGGTGCTCCTGGGCGTCACCTGGCCGGTCGCCGACTTGCTCGCCAACAACGCCGAGTTCTTCATTGCCAGACGCTCCCCCAATTCAGAGATCCTCATGATCGGCCTGGCCCTACTAGTCGGGATCCCGCTGCTCGGAGGCATTCTCGCCAGCCTGCCCGGTCGAATCGGATCATGGCTCAGCAACGTTATCCTCGTCGTGGCGGGTAGTTCGCTCACCCTGCTCTACCTTCGACGCCTGCCCCTTCCCTGGTTCGTGGCAACTTTCCTGGCAATGGTTGGCGGCGTGGCGTTGTTGGTGGCGTTCCAGCGGTCTGGCCGAGCCCGCCTTTTCGCCAGGTACCTCATCGTTTCTCCACTAGTCCTGGCGATGCTGGTGGTGCTAGCCACCCCGACGGGAGCGTTGATAACAGACACTGGAGCGGGGATCGGGGCCGCAGCCGACGTGGACGGCCCCATCCCCGTCGTTTTAATCGTTTTCGACGAGTTCCCACTCGCTTCGATGATCGACCAACAGGGCGATCTTCGATCTGAGCAGTTTCCCAACTTTGCCTCGCTCGCACAGGACGGGACCTGGTTCAGAAACGCGGTAACTGTCGAACAGCAATCCGAGCACTCTGTTCCGGCGATACTGACCGGCAAGATACCGAGCCAATCGTTGACCCCATTCGCCGGTCAGTATCCGTTCAACCTCTTTACGGCGTTGCAGGGTACGTACGAGATGCATGTCAACGAAACGATTACGCAACTGTGTCCGAAGGCGTTGTGTGACTCGGTTGCTGTCACGTCCACGCCCGTTTCACGCGACGTATCCGTCGTCGCCGGCCATGTCCTGCTG
>Ga0224496_10000848_pt1 | contig 20285 bp, 12 predicted proteins | sample SF_Jul11_sed_USG_2_FD_168127 | JGI IMG/M metagenome (GOLD analysis project Ga0224496, IMG submission 168127) | Sediment microbial communities from San Francisco Bay, California, United States - SF_Jul11_sed_USGS_8_1 | ecosystem: Environmental > Aquatic > Marine > Sediment | place: USA...
TGAAACCCTTTTTTAATTTTACCTTTTTCAAAAAAACCAATCCGTTCTACATCTACTCCAGTTTTTTTTCTAAATTCACCCCATTCCCATGATTGGAGAGGGTGATCAACTACTTTGTTGTATTCTTCTTTGTCTTCTTCGCGTAAGGGTCTAATTAGCATTGTGTGTAATTATAGGGGAAAACTTCTTAAAAATCCAAGAAGGAGTCTACATCCATGTCTCCACTTAATACAGAATTTAAAACATCATCATCGATGACGAGTCTTCTTTTAGGTTTAACTGGTTCTGGTTTCTTTTTAAAGTTATCTTTGTTGTAGAACCATTTATTACCACCATTATTATTTTGGCCAGTATAGTCATGGATAATTTTACTTTCTGTTCTAAGAATAGTTGAATCTATATCTTGCATGAAGCGGCTTAGAGTTGAATATGAGCTATTACCATACATATATCTTTTTTGAGCACTTGAGAAAAATAACTTTTCTTTGGCTCTAGTGATACCGACATAGCACAGTCTTCTCTCCTCTTCCATTTGGTCTTTCTCTAAGAGTGATCGAGAGTGAGGCAATAGACCTTCTTCCATCCCCACCATGAATACCACTGGAAATTCCAATCCTTTGGCTGAGTGTAAACTCATCATGGTAATGGCATTCTGGGCATTGATAGCTTGAGCATCAGCCATTTGATTGTCCTGGACAAGAGCAATGTTTTCTAAGAAGAGTCCAACATTATCAAACTGAGCTGCCACATTTAGTAACTCATCAATATTATTAAGTCTATCAACGTCATCAGGATCATTGGGTTTAAATTTAGCTTTATAGTCAGTAGCTTCTAAAATCTTTTCTAATAGTTCGACTGGAGTTACTTCAGACTTATTTACAGCCTCTAAAGCTAGTTTAAAGGCACTAAAACGGCGTTTTCCGACCTTGAGAGATCTACTCTCTGAAACGCTGTCATTAGGGTTAATTGCAACCTTTAAATAGGACAAAATATCTTTTATCTCTTTTCTTTCATAGAATTTAAAACCACCTACCAATTTATATGGTATTCCCTGTCTGACACAGGCTTCTTCAAAGAGACGAGACTGTGCATTGGTTCGATATAGAATGGCCATGTCACCATAGTCATGACTGACAAGGCCCTTAATCTTTTTCATTACTTCCATGGCTTCTGTTTCACCAGAATCTGTCTCTAAGTGAGTTAGTTTGTCAGTTTCAGTATTTTGAGTCCATAAACTTAAGATTGGATGAGAACTATTTTTTGAGATTACTTGGGTAGCAGCATCAAGAATACTTTGGGTAGAACGATAGTTTTGTTCTAGTCGATATTCTTTTAGATCAGGGAAATCTGATTTAATTTTCATCATGTTCTTATAATCTGCCCCTCGCCAAGCGTAGATGCTTTGTGAGAAGTCCCCGACTACAAATAGATTATTTTGTGGCTTGGTAAAATATTTAGTTAACTGATACTGAGCTTTATTTGTATCTTGATACTCATCAACTAAAACATATTGGATCATGTCTTGAAAATATGCCAGAGTAGCTTTGTCTTGAGCAAACAGTTTGTTAGTTAAGTTAAGTAAGTCATCAAAATCTACAGCAGAGTTTTTTCTTAAGTTGTGCTGATACAGTTTATATATTCTAGCGACTGTCTCTTGATATCTGCCATTAGCAAAGTTCTCATATTCTTCTGGAGAAAGCATTTCATTTTTTGCATTGGAAATTGTTGCCAGGACTGATCTTGGTTTCATTTCTTTTGGGTCAAGATTTATTTCCTTATAGATTTGTTTTATTAAATCTACTTGCTCATTACTGTCATAGATAACATAGTTATTATCTAAGCCTATTCTTTGACCATATCTCCTCAAAATCTTGGCACAAATACTATGGAATGTTCCAGATAATGGTAATTTAGAGCCAGTTGTTTCCATGACTCTTTTGTTCATTTCATGGGCGGCTTTATTTGTAAAAGTAACCAGCATGATGCTTTGAGGGTGTACACCCTTCTCTTGAATTAAGTGAGCTACTCTAGTAGTTAAGACTCTTGTTTTCCCAGAACCAGCTCCAGCTAGTACCAAAGCAGGCCCTTCTTCATGGAGAACTGCCTTTTTTTGATCATCATTGAGTGCGTCTAATAGTTGGGACATGTTGACCATATTAGCATGTATGACTCGGCTTGTGATATAACAAGTTTATGAAGTATATTTTTGCCAATTGGAAATCAAATAAAAATAGAAAAGATGCAGAACATTGGATGGATGAGTTTGATAAGAACTATGCTCATTTTGCAAGTCATGAAGATTTAGAAATCATCATCGCTCCCCCCATGCCTTCTCTTATGTTTATCTCAAATAGATTATTAGATAGACAAAAACACCCCCATGTCTATTTAGCAGTACAAGACCTTAGTTCATATCCTGCTGGTAGCTATACCGGAGCTGTTTCTACAGTTAATTTAGAAGGTTTTAATGTTAAATACGCTATTCTCGGTCATAGTGAAAGACGTAACTATTTTGAAGAGTCAGATATGGATGTAGCAAAAAAAGTAGATCAAGCAGTTGAAGCTGGAATTACTCCAGTAGTTTGTGTTGATGAAGACTATATTGAGTCACAAGCATATGCCATAGATAAGAAGCATCATAAAAAATGCATTGTTGCCTATGAACCACTTAGTGCTATTGGGACAGGTGATGAAATGAACCCAAAAAAGGTTGTTGAAGTTGTTAATAGAATTAGAAAAGCTTTTGGTGATGTCAGAGTTATTTATGGGGGTAGTGTCGATGGAGATAATGTTAAAGATTATTTAGAGGTATGTGATGGGGTATTAGTTGGTGGGGCTAGTTTGAAGGTGGATGAGTTTAAGAGGTTGGTTTAGATTAGTTTAGTTTTGTTTCTGTTATTTCTTTATAATTAATCTATATGTTTTTTAGGTCAGAAACTAAATCAAGAGAAGAACTTAGTGAAAGTAGTGCAACTTTATTATCTGAGGCAAAATCAGAGATACAAGCTTCTGATTTTATTAGAGATCAGATTAAAGAAGCTTTTGATACTAATGAGCTTGCCCCACTATTAGGAATTAGTTCAATCAACAAAATTCTTTTAGAACAAAATGATCATAGTTTGGCTACATTAGGCTTACTAGAAACCGATGATGATCTTAATTTTTTGTTAGCAAAATGCAAAGAAATTTTTGATGACAAAAAGAATCATCAAAATTATGAAAGAATTACTCCAACTTCATTGGTATTAAGATTAATTCCACTTTTCAATAGAACAAAATACAAGCCAATCTTTACCTTTATCATGGCATATGCACAAAAAGAGTTAGTGCAGATTGTGAGAAATGATTCACTAGATCCAGAAACAATTTCTTTTTATCATTTTTATAAAAAAAATAATGAAATTGAAGTAACACCTGATCTTGAAATAGCATTTAAAACCTTAGAGCCAAATCAGAAAGACCAATTAGTTACTAGTGAGTCAAATAAAGAAAATATACAGCTTGATGTTGCCCCAGAAATTGATTTATCAGATTGGATCTTACCTTCAAAAGTTAAAGACTGGTTTGAAAAAAATGGTAAAGATGAGATCTTTGCTAGAAAAATTATTGATGCACTTAAAATTCATTATAAAGATGGTGGTGTACCTGTAGATAAATACCAGATTAATTGGGATAACGGAATTTATTTATTGATAGAAGCATTACAGGTCCTCCCTATTACAGAAGTATTTTCAACTGTTGATAGCTTGATTCCCTCAGAAGAATCAAAGCTTATCTTTTTACTCAGTTCTCATTGGCTAAGAGTTTTATTACAAGATGAAGCTACTCAAAAAGAGTCTTTAGATTATATTAAGCAAGTTATTCAAAATAAAAACTATAAAGAGTTTATTAGAGATTTTGGTTCACTTATTGTTGGTGAAGAGCTTTTTAGAATGGGTGAAACAAAATTAGGTGGTGAAATTTGGCCATATACCTTTTTAATAAAGCGGATAAGGTCATATCAACAAGCTACTTTATTATTTATTCGTATGGATGCATCAAGGTTGAGAAAAGCGGAAGAGGAAAAAGAAAAAGATCCTCCTCCTAAAAATAAATCTAAAGAAGTCAAGAAAAAATTTAAAAAGCATTTGGCTCATAAAAAACAGTCATTAAAAAAATATCTTACTGAAACTTTTGAACAACTAGAAGGTGTAGATACTAAAGTAATAAAACAATTAAAGGAATCACTTTTTAAAGTGATTGATAATGGTAATGTACAAGAAGTACAGTTTCTATCTCTCATTATTAAAAAACATGGTTTATTTAGTGATGAAGTAATTGCTCTTTTTAAAGACAACGAGCAAAGTAGCAATTTCCTTAATTTAGAGAAAACTGGTTCAGATATTGAAATTGGTTTAGGACAATTCAGAGGTATTTTAGTTAATACTGTCTCAGAAGAATCATTGGCAATTTGGCAAACAGTACAAAATTTAACAGATAATGACAGTAAATCAGTAATTCCGGTGACACAAATTATTAAAAACTATCCTGATAGAAAAAACAAGCAACTACGACGGGTTGTAACTCCCTATTCTGGTATGAGTGTCGGAGAATTACTTCGTATTTTTCATGATGAGCATAATCTGTCTGAAGCAGATTTATATGAAAGATTGGGATTAGATGGAAGACTCAAGTCCCCTTCACTGTCACTTGGTTATAGAGTTGTACTTTTAATGGAAGAATTACGAGTAAAGTTAGGAGAAACTAAGGGGTTATTAGCTAAACATAAGATTGATCATGGTCATCCTCATCCATTTAACTTTTTTGTTTCTTTTGTAGATAAAAGATATTTAGAGGAACAAAGAGCACAAGGCAATAATCTCAATTCACTTGAATATAGTCCTGAAAAAGTAACATTTAATGTTGAAGAATATTTAGAAAATACTGAACAATATGAGGTCGTAGTTAGACTTGGTGATTGGGATCAGCCAATTAGCCAATAATATAATTGCTTTTTTTAATCAAGAAATTGGACTAATTGAATAAATTGAAAAAGTATATTTAACCTATTTCCATAATCTGTAACTCACAAATCATAGGTTATTTTTATTAAGATACTTATACAACCAAAAACCCCTCCATACGGAGGGGTTCTTATTTCTTATTTACCTAAAATTATTTTGTAATTTTAGTGATTGCACCAGCACCGATGGTATGACCACCTTCTCTGATAGCGAATCTAAGACCTTCTTGAAGAGCAACAGGAACGATCAATTTAACGACCATTTTAGCGTTGTCTCCAGGCATAACCATTTCTACACCTTCTGGTAAAGTGACTTCACCAGTAACGTCTGTAGTTCTGATATAGAATTGAGGTCTGTATCCTGAGAAGAAAGGTTTGTGTCTTCCACCTTCTTCTTTTGTTAGAACATAAACTTCAGCTTCAAAATCAGTATGAGGTTTAGCTGTACCAGCCTTTGCAAGAACTTGTCCTCTTTCAACATCGTCTTTACCGATACCTCTTAAGAGGATACCAACGTTGTCTCCAGCTTGACCAGAATCGAGCATTTTTCTAAACATTTCAACACCAGTGACGACAGTTTTTCTTGCGTCTCTGATACCAACAATTTCGATTTCTTCGTTAACTTTGACTTCACCTGTTTCAATTCTACCGGTAACAACAGTTCCTCTACCTTTGATAGAGAAAACGTCTTCGATAGGCATTAAGAAAGGTTTAGCAAGATCTCTGACTGGGTCAGGAATCCATTCATCACAAGTTTGAATAAGCTTAAAGATTTGGTCTTGAGCAGCTGCATCACCTTCAATAGCTTTAAGAGCACTAACTCTAACTACTGGGATGTTGTCACCGTCAAATTTGTATTTAGTAAGAAGTTCTCTTACTTCCATTTCAACAAGGTCAAGAAGTTCTTCATCATCAACCATGTCACATTTGTTTAAAGCAACAACGATTTGAGGAACAGCAACTTGTTTTGCTAAAAGGATATGTTCTCTTGTTTGAGGCATAGGACCGTCAGTCGCAGCAACAACTAAGATAGCACCGTCCATTTGAGCAGCACCAGTGATCATGTTTTTAATATAGTCAGCGTGACCAGGAGCATCGATATGAGCGTAATGTCTCTTTTCAGATTCATACTCAATATGAGAAATGTTAATAGTAACACCTCTAGCGATTTCTTCTGGGCTAGATTCGATGTCTGCATAGACCATCGCTTTGTTTGTATCACAAGGGACCTTAACAGCTAAGGTTTGAGTGATAGCAGCAGTTAAAGTTGTCTTACCGTGGTCAACGTGGCCGATTGTACCAATATTGACGTGAGGCTTAGAACGATTAAATTTTGAGTCTGCCATAATGTCTCCTTTAATTTTATTTAAATAATTTCTAATTTATAATACTACTTTTTTTTCTCTTCACGAATCTTTTCTACAATGTTTTGTGGAACAGGTTCATAAGTATGAGGAAGCATCACACTTGATGCTCTACCTTGAGTCATACTTCTAAGAATTGTAACATAGCCTTGCATTTCAGCCAACGGGACTAAAGCAGTGATAATGACGACATTACCTCTGTTTGCAGTACCTTGAATTTGGCCTCTTCTACTAGATAAGTCACCGATAACATCACCCATGAATGCTTCAGGGGAAGTAACTTCAACTTTCATGACAGGTTCTAGAAGAACCATGTCAGCTTTTGCAGTAGCATCTCTCATACCAAGACTTCCAGCCATCTTAAATGATAATTCAGATGAGTCGACCTCATGGTAAGAACCATCATATAATGTAACTTTAATGTCAGTCATTGGATATCCAGCTAAGAAACCTCTCTCGAGAGCTTCTTCAATACCTTTATTTGTAGGGTTGATGTATTCTCTTGGAACAACACCACCTTTGATTTCATTTACGAATTCATAACCAGTGCCTCTTTCAGTTGGCTCAATTCTTAAAAGAACGTGACCATACTGACCTCTACCACCAGTTTGTTTGATGTATTTTCCTTCACCTTCAGCTGCTTTAGTGATAGATTCACGATATGCAACTTGAGGAGCACCGATATTTGCATCAACTCTAAATTCTCTCTTCATACGATCAACTAAGATTTCTAAGTGAAGCTCACCCATACCACCGATGATGGTTTGGCCAGTTTCGTGGTTAGATTTAATAGTAAATGTAGGATCTTCTTCAGAAAGTTTAGCAAGAGCCATACCCATTTTTTCTTGGTCTGACTTTGTTTTTGGTTCAATAGCAAGAGAAATAACAGGTTCTGCAAAGGTAATACCTTCAAGCTCAATTGGGTGATCTTGGTCACAAAGAGTGTCACCAGTTTTGGTTTCTTTAAGACCGACCATAGCAACAATCTCACCAGCTTTAGCTTCAGAAATTTCTTCTCTTTCATTTGCATGCATGAGAAGTAAACGACCGACTCTTTCTTTTGTACCTCTTGTAGAGTTATAGATATAACTTCCTGCTTGAATAACTCCTGAGTAAACACGAGTATAAGTTAATTTACCAACGTGAGGGTCTGTTTGAATCTTGAAAGATAAAGCAGACATTGTTTCTTCTGGAACTAATTGTCTTGTTTCTTCTTCTTTTGTCTTTGGGTTTGTACCGGTAATGTGATCAACATCAACTGGAGAAGGAAGATATTCAACAACTGCATCAAGCATTGGTTGAACACCAGTATTCTTTAGTGAAGAACCAGCATAAATAGGAACTAGTTTGTATTCAATAACAGCTTTTCTTAAAGCAGCCTTGAGTTCATTAACAGGGATTTTTTCATCATTAAAGAACTTTTCAAGTAAAACATCATCAGTCTCAGCGATAGCTTCAACTAAGTTTGCTCTATGTTCTACAACTTGTGCTTTATATTCTTCTGGAATTTCTTTGACTTCTGGTTCAGTGTCTTGTGCATTATCTTTCCAATACAGTGCTTTTTGGGTGATTAGGTCAATAACACCTCTAAAGTCATTCTCTGCACCCATAGGAAGAACCATGACAGCTGGTTTTACACCAAACTTTTCAATGATGTCTTCTACAGTGGCGAGGAAGTCAGCACCTAATTTGTCCATCTTATTTACAAAACAGATTCTAGGAACATTATATTTATCAGCTTGTCTCCAAACAGTTTCAGATTGTGATTGAACACCTTCTGAAGCATCTAGAACTGTAACACCACCATCTAGAACACGAAGTGATCTTTCTACTTCTGCAGTAAAGTCAACGTGACCTGGGGTATCAATAATGTTAAATCTATATTTTTCTTTAGGAAGATGAGTATCAAAGTGAGGTTCCCAGAAAGCAGTAGTAGCAGCAGAAACGATAGTAATACCTCTTTCTTGCTCTTGAGCCATCCAGTCCATAGTAGCAGCACCTTCGTGAACTTCACCGATTTTATAATTACGACCGGTGAAATACAGAATACGTTCTGTTGTAGTGGTCTTTCCTGCGTCAATATGGGCAATAATACCAATATTACGGATTCTTTCTAAAGGGACTCTAATGTTTTGTTTGCTCATGTTTCTTAATATAAATTATTTACGAAAATACAATTATGACAGTAATGAATTACTTTATCTACCTAGTGTTTACCATCTGAAATGTGAGAAAGCTTTATTAGCTTCAGCCATTTTATGAGAGCTATTTTTCTTGTTAACTGATCCACTTTGTCCTTCTAAAGAATCTAGCATTTCAGCAGCAAGTTTGTCTGCATATGTGTGGTACTGTTTATTAGGTCTTTTGTTTGATTCTGTGACTAACCATCTTGTAGCAAGTGATAATCCTCTAACACCTCTGATAGGCATAGGGATTTGGTAGGCAGCACCACCAACACGTCTGGATCTTACTTCCATTTGTGGAGTGACAGCTTCTAGAACTGCATCAAGTAGTTCTAATGGCTTCATGCCTGATTTTTTACTAGCTATTTCTAATGCGTTATAAACTTGTTTTTGAGCGACAGATTTTTTACCATCTATCATTGCTCTATTAATTAGTTTTGCAACTTGGACTGAACCATATTTTGCATCTGGAAGAATAACTTTGACTTTTGCTCTTTTAGATCTCATTTTAACCTCTCTTTACACCATACTTACTTCTGCTTGATTTTCTGTCAGTAACACCAGCACAGTCATATTTTCCTCTGACTACGTGATACTTAACACCAGGCAAATCTTTAACTCTACCACCTCTTACAAGAACAACAGAGTGTTCTGCTAAGTTATGACCCTCACCTTGGATGTAAGCAGTAACCTCGACTTTATTTGAAAGTCTGACCCTAGCTACTTTACGTAGCGCTGAGTTAGGTTTCTTTGGAGTCATAGTTTTTACAATAGTACATACACCACGTTTTTGTGGGTTTGTAGTTTTTGTAGGTTTACCTGAGTTTGTGTTAAAACTTCTTCTTAGAGCGGTAGCTTTAATCTTCTTAGGTTTGCTTTTTCTTCCACCCTTACGGATGAGTTGGTTAATTGTAGGCATAAATTAATTACTTTTTCTTAAATAACAATAATTTGATACGAAATAGGTCATGATTATAACACATTCTTATCTAGTTTTGAATTTCGATTGACGCTTTCTCTTTACTTGTTGGAATTAGTCTACCGATGATGACATTTTCTTTAAGTCCTTCAAGGTAATCAATAGCACCTGAAGCAGCAGCATCAGTCAACACATTCTTAGTATGTTGGAATGAAGCAGCAGATAACCAAGAGCTTGTAAAGAGTGATGATCTAGTAATACCTAAGATCATAACCTTTGCAGTTGCAGGTTCTCCACCAGCTGCCATAGTTGCATCATTTTCCTTAACAAACTTATTCTTCTCAGTCACTTCTCCAGTTAAGAAATTACTGTCACCAGGATTTTCGACTTGAACCTTGTCAGCCATCTTACGAAGGATAACTTCAAAATGTTTATCATGAATCGGAATTCCTTGAGATTCATAAACACCTTGAGCTTGTTCTAAGACATATTCTTGAGTTGCAAGTAAGCCTTTTGTTGTCAATATTTCCTTTGGATCAACTGAACCTTTAGTTAATTGAGCACCCATGTGGACAAGGTCACCATCTTTAACGAGGAATTCAGAATTATTTGTAACTTTATATACAACTTCTTCATCATTTTCAGATGTTATCTTGATAAGAGTATTCTTTTCTGTAGGTTCAATAGTGACTTTACCAGCTAATTGAGTAATTGGAGCTTGGCTCTTTGGAGTTCTAGCTTCAAATAGTTCTTCAATTCTTGGAAGACCTTGTGTAACGTCTAGACCAACAATACCACCACTATGCTTAACACGCATGGTTAGCTGAGTACCAGGCTCACCAATAGATTGAGCAGCGACGACTCCAACTGGAACACCGATTTCTACTTCATCTCTTGTTGAGAAGTCCCAACCATAACATTTTGCACACATACCTGCTGGAGACTCACAAGTTAATGGAGATCTAACATTGATTTGGTCAAGACCAAGTGAACTAATTTCCTCAGATATTTTTTGAGTGATAATTTCACCATCTTTTACTATGACTTTTTTACCATCCTTTATGTCTCCATTAGCATAACGACCGATGATTCTCTTAGCGAAAACTTCATCTCTGTCACCTCTTGAGATCTCTAGACCTTTTTTGGTTTCACAGTCATTCATTCTAATGATTACATCGTGAGAAACATCAACTAGTCTTCTAGTTAGATAACCAGCGTCAGCAGTTTTAAGAGCTGAGTCAGTAAGACCTTTTCTAGAACCTCTTGCAGAAGTTACGTATTCAAAGATAGAAAGTCCTTGTCTAAAGTTAGACTTGGTAGGCATTTCAACAATGTTACCTAGAGGGTCAACAACAAGACCTCTCATTGCAGCAAGCTGTTTAACCTGATCTCTAGAAGCACGAGTACCTCCAGAATTAATCATAACTTTAACAGCATTGTCTTCTGAATATGAATTCCAAGTTTGGTTAGCCACATCTTCTGTAGTTTCCATCCAAAGGTCAATATTCATACGTTTTTTCTCATCATTGGTGATTAAACCTTGAAGATAGTTATCTTGAATTTCCTCTGCTTTTTTGTTAGCTGTCTTGATGATCGCATCTTTATTGTCAATCATTTTACAGTCTGTAACAGATACAGATAGACCTGAACTAGTAATTGATGCAAATCCCATGTCTTTAATGTCATCGATTAATCTAGCAACTCTTTCACTGCTTTCTTTTTCAATAGATTTTGTGACAATTTCTTTTATTTTCTTTGCAGTAGCAGCTTCATTTACAAAACCATACCAGTCTGGAAGAATATCATTGAACTTAAGTCTACCTACTGTAGTCTCGATGATTTTTGCACCATCTTTAGTTTGAATTCTAACTTTAACAAGTTGTCTCTCTTCAATTTTACCGACTTGGTTTGCATGATATGCTTCATTCTTGTCTGAGAAGATTGTTTGAACCGCTTCATATTTTGTACTTATTTCTGTTAAGTAGTAGATACCTAGTGCCATATTCTTGTTAGGCACGGTAATAGGTTCACCATTAGCAGGTTTAAGTAAGTTAACAGAAGGCATCATCAAGTCTTTAGCTTCTTGTTGTGCAGCTTTAGTTAGAGGAACGTGAACAGCCATTTGGTCACCATCAAAGTCAGCGTTGTATCCAGAACAAACACAAGGGTGAAGTTGGATAGCGCTACCTTCAGTAAGTTGAGGATAAAATGCCTGCATACCAAGTTTATGAAGAGTTGGAGCACGGTTTAGGATCACAGGGTGATTCTTTGTTACCTTTTCCAAAATATCATAAACGATAGGTTCTTTTCTCTCGAGTAAGTGCTTTGCAGTCTTAACATTTGGTGAAACACCACCAGAAATAAGTTCTCTTAAAACATAAGGTTTGAACATTTCTAGAGCGATATCTTTAGGGATACCACATTCATTAAGTTTAAGATGAGGACCAACAACAATAACTGAACGACCAGAATAGTCAACACGTTTACCAAGAAGATTTTGTCTGAAACGACCTTGTTTACCTTTAAGCATTTCACTTAAAGATCTTAATGGTCTTCTATTTGTTCTTCTGTTTTGTCTTGCTTGAGTAGAATCAATTAATGAGTCAACCGCTTCTTGAAGCATTCTTTTTTCATTTCTTAAAATGATTTCAGGAGCACCAAGGTTAATAAGGTGTTTTAAACGGTTATTACGGTTAATAACTCTTCTATAAAGATCATTTAAGTCTGAAGTTGCAAATCTACCTCCAGAAAGTTGGACCATCGGTCTAAGATCTGGTGGGATAATAGGAAGAATGTTGATAAACATCCATGCAGGATCAATATCAGCTTTTCTTAATCCTTCGACAACTCTAAGTCTTTTGATAGCTTTAATTCTTTTAGCACCTTTAGTCTCATCCATTTCTTTACGAAGTTTTTCAACTAAAGTGTTTAAGTTAACATCTTTAACAAGTTCCATGACACTTTCAGCTCCCATACCAACTCTAATGTGGTCTACGGCGTTATATTCATCAAGCTTGAGGTATTCATCTTCTGAAAGGATAGTTCCTTTTTTGATCTTCTTAACCATTGATTTAACAGTTTTGAAGATTTCAGCAGTTTTTTCAATTTCAGCAGCCAAATTCTCTTTAAGAGTGGTCATTTGTTGCTTTGCTTTGAGTTCAACTTCAGAGAGTTTAAGTTCTAGAGTTTCTTTATTAGAAACTTTTTCTTTAAGTTTCTCGATATCAATATCAAGTTGTTTTTTAACAAGCTCGACAGCTTCTTTAGCTTCTTCTTTAAGCGCATCTTGAGCGACAACTACATCTTGTTCTAATGAGTCAATTACTTGATCTTTTGCTTCATCATCGACAGTTAAGACAACGTATCTTGAGAAGTAGATGATAGAGTTTAAGCTTCTTGGAGAAATATCTAAAAGAAGTGATAATTTAGATGGAGCACCTTTGAAGTACCAGATATGAGCAACAGGAGCTGCTAGGCCAATGTGACCCATTCTTTCACGTCTGACACGAGCTTGAGTAACCTCAACACCACATTTATCACAGATGATACCTTTATATCTAATTCTTTTGTATTTACCACAATAACACTCATAGTCTTTTGTTGGTCCAAAGATCTTTTCATCAAAAAGACCATCTTTTTCAGACTTTAAAGAACGGTAGTTAATTGTTTCTGGTTTCTTAACTTCACCATGTGACCAAGATTTAATCTTGTCTGGAGAAGCGATTGAAATTTGTAGGGCTGAGAAGTCAATAATTCTTTGCATATGTTTTATCCTTAAGAAATTTCTTAGTTAAGTTCCTTCTCTGTGCTAACTTCTAAATCATTTTCATCAATATCTTCAGTAGCAAATTCATCTTCTACTTCAGTTTCTACATCAATGGTTTTATCTGCTTCGACTTCAGCTTCTGTTTTTACTTCATCAGTCTCAGGTTTAACTACTTCGTCATCTTCTTCAATTGTTGCTTCATGAGTTTGGACATCAAGACCAAGGGAATTTAGCTCTCTCATCAAGACTCTAAATGACTCTGGAACAGTTGGCTCTGGAATATCATCACCTTTAACCATAGCTTCAAAAGCTTTAGCTCTACCCATAACATCATCAGATTTGATTGTGATCATTTCTTGTAGTGTATGTGCAGCTCTATGTGCTTCTAATGCCCAGACTTCCATTTCTCCTAATCTTTGTCCACCCATTTGTGCTTTACCACCAAGAGGTTGTTGTGTGACTAATGAGTATGGACCAGTTGAACGAGCATGAACTTTATCTTCAACCATGTGAATAAGTTTAAGAATATAGTTAATACCGACAACTGTTTCTTCTTCAAGTTTTTCTCCAGTTCTACCATCATAAAGTTGAGCTTTACCTGAAGCAGGAAGTCCAGCTTTTTCAAGTTCTGACCAAATCTTTGGCTCATTAACTTTTTCAAATGCAGGAACAGCAACTTTATATCCAAGTTTTTGTGCAGCCCAACCAAGGTGAGTCTCTAAGAGCTGACCTAAGTTCATACGAGCAAGCACTGAAAGTGGAGAGATAATAATATCTATAGGAGTTCCATCTTCTAAGTGAGGCATATCAGCTTGAGGAACGATCTTTGAGATAACACCTTTGTTACCATGACGTCCTGCAACCTTATCACCAACTGTAATTTTTCTTGTTTGAGCAACTCTGACAACAACTTCTTTTAAAGTTCCTGGGTCAAGTTCATCACCAAGTTCTCTGTCTAAAACTTTAACATCAATGACAGTTCCACCTTCACCATGAGGTAATCTTCTAGATGTATCTCTAACTTCTTTAGATTTTTCACCAAAGATAGCTCTGAGAAGTCTTTCTTCTGGAGTAAGTTCTGTTTCTCCTTTTGGAGCAACTTTACCGACAAGAATATCGCCAGCTTTAACTTTACTACCGATTCTGACAACACCATCAATACCTAAGTTACTAAGGAACGACTCTGAAACGTTAGGGATGTCATTAGTTAGATCCTCAGGACCTAATTTAGTATCCATGACTTGTGCCTTGTATTCACTAATGTGAACTGAAGTAAGAGTATCATCTCTAACAACTTTGTCTGAGATAACAATCGCATCTTCATAACCAAGACCTTCAAAGGATGTATAAGCGATTAAGAGGTTAGCCCCAAGTGAAAGTTCTCCACCATCAGATGAAGGACCATCGATTAGGATGTCACCCTCGTTGACTTTTTCACCAACTTTGACAAATGGTCTTTGAGTGTAGGCAGTGCTTTGTGAAGTTCTAACGAATTTTCTGATAAAGTAAGTTTCTTTGTTACCTTCAATAGAGATGTCTGTATTGCTTTGAGCATCAATTTCAGCTTGCTTTTTAGCGTTAGCTAGTTCTGATTTATCAAGCTTAACAACAACTTTTTGTCCATCGACGTATTCAACAGTACCTTTATGTCTTGCTGCAATAGTGTGACCAACAGCAACAGCGATATCTCTTTCAATACCAGTTCCAATAATAGGAGCTTCTGGTTTTACTAGAGGAACAGCTTGACATTGCATGTGAGTACCCATCAAAGCACGGTTAGCTTCGTCATGAGCAATAAAAGGAATAAGTGAAGCTGAAGTACCAATCACCTGTCTTGGAACCATGTCAATAAATTGGACATCTTCAACAGGACCTTCAATAAATTCATTCATGTATCTAATAGGAACCCATTCTTGAGTGATAGTACTACCGTCCATATCGATAGAAGCGTGAGTAACTTTGTAGTCCTCTTCTTCATCTGCACTTAAGTAAACAATTTCATCTGTAACAGTAGCCTTACCATTTTTATGGGTAACTCTATTATAAGGAGCTTCTAAGAAACCAAAGTCATTAACTCTAGCATAAAGAGCTAAGTAAGTGACCAAACCAATGTTTGGACCCTCAGGAGAACGAACAGCATCGATTCTTGAGTATTGTGAAGCATTAATGTCACGCATAGAGAAAGAAGCTCTCTCTCTTGTCACACCACCAGAACCCATCACAGAAAGTCTTCTTAAGTTGTCAATTTCTGCAAGCGGGTTAGCTTGGTCAAGAATTGTAGATAATCTATTTCTTCTGAAGAATTCACTAATAGTAGCAATTAATGGTCTTGCATTAACTAAAGCTGCTGGAGTTAAAACTTCATCAGTCTTAGTAAGAGACATTTTTTCTCTGATAGATCTTTCTAGTCTAACCATTCCAATTCTGAAAGCACTAGTTTGAACTAATTCACCAACTCTTCTAACTCTACGGTTACTTAAGTGGTCAATATCATCAATTTTACCAATACCATTTTGAAGTTTGATTAGATATTTGACTGAAGAAATAATATCTTTTACATCAAGAATTGTTGATTCTTTATCAATATCTAGCTCTAATCTTCTGTTAAGCTTATATCTTCCAACAGGAGTCATGTTATATCTTCTTGCATCAAAGAATAATTGTTTTAAGTATTCTTTTGCAGTGTTTAAGACAGCAGGCTCACCTGGTCTCATTTTTTCATATAACTCAATTAAAGCTTCATTTTGTGAAGCTGTTGCATCTTTTTCTAAAGTGTTGTTTAAAAGGTTAAGTTCGTCTTTATCTAAAGTATCTTTGAATTCTGCTAAGATTTCATCATTTGTGCTAAGACCAATCGCTCTTAAAAGAACAGTAACAGGCATTTTTCTCTTTCTGTCAATTTTGACAGTAAGGACATCTCTTCTTGTTGTTGCAATTTCTAACCAAGAACCTCTTTGTGGTCTAATTTCTGATTGGTAAAGAGTTTTACCTGAAATATCATCTACTTTTCCTGAAAAGAAAACACCAGGGCTTCTAACCAACTGGGTTACAACTGCTCTTTCGATACCATTGATAAGGAAAGTACCAGTTGAGGTCATTTTAGGGATATCACCAAGGAAAACTTCTTGAGTTTGTTCTTCTTGAGTTTTTTTGTTTGTGAGGTGTGCTTCTACATAAAGCGGGGTGTCATAGTTGACAGATTTCTCTTTAGCCTGAGCTACAGTATATTTAGGTTCACCAAATCTATAATCACCAAACTTAATAGACCAGTTTTTTCCGGTGAAATCTTCAATACCATTGACATTGTTGATTTCATCAAGAGATTCTCTGATCCCAGTCTTTAGAAATTGTTTGTATGATTCTATTTGTAGTCCTACGAGATCTAATTTAGGAAGATTCTTATAATCTTTCCCCCAGTTTTGGCGTGCTTTACTCATGCAGGTTCCTTCTGTAATTTAAATTTTATTTTAAGACACAAACTAATTCCGCCCTTATTTTTAGGCGGATTAGAGAATGCCGTCAATCATAACAAAAAAATACCTCTAGCGCAAGTACTTGTTTATGTTATCTAGATGTCCCTCATATGAGGTGGCATAATGACCGACACCACTTTTATCATGAATATAATATAAGTAGTCACTTTGAATAGGGTTAATGGTTGCTCTTAGAGCATCCATGCCTGGATTTGAGATTGGATTTGGTGGTAATTGTGCGTTTTTGTAAGTATTGTAGGGTGATTCTATTTCTTTATCACTAGCCAATGGTTCTCCCCACCAGGTTTGTTCAATTTGATTAAAGCCTTTTGCATATTGAAGTGTTGCATCTACTTGAAGAGCCATCCCAATATCAATTCTATTCCATAAAATTCCAGCTACATATCTGAGGTTTTGATAGCCTCTGCCTTCTCTTTCTACTAATGATGCCATAATTAAAATATCATCAAGTGATTTACCACTTTTTTTAATTTCATCTTCTAACTCTGCAATTTTTTTATCAAAGGTATTTGTTAATAAGCTATGAAACTGTTTTGCACTAATTTGTTGAGGTAATAGATAGGTATCAGGAAAAAGTCTACCTTCATCATATTTTGCAAGTTCTAGGAATTCATCCTTATCGAAGAACTCAAAGCCTTGTCGAACCATACTTTCTGCAATCTCCTCTTTTCTCCAGCCTTCTTGTAGGGTTACCCAGGCATCTTCTGTCCCAACAGTTAAAGATCTAGCAACTTCGCTAAGGCTCATGCTAGGGCTAAGTTTAAAAGATCCTGCTTGGATCTTATTTTCTAATTTTTCTTTTTTTACAATTAGTTTAAATGCTAGGTCACTTTTAATTAAATTTTCTTCTTTAAGTCTTAATCCTATCTTGGTAATACTTTGTCCTTTAGGAATGACAAATTGGCTTTCTAAGGATGAGTTAGGATCAACAGGTCTAAAGAGAGAGGCAGCATATAAGCCTACTACAATTAACAAAATGTTAGAGATAAAAAAAATAAGAAAAAAGGTTTTTATAAGAGAGAATTTCTTTGGCATAAAGAGTTAAAGGAAAAGTATATCATACATATGTGTTTAAAGGTAAAAAATTAGTTTTGAGTATCTATCCACTCCTGGAGAAAGTGACTAGCGGCATAATGATCAATTGGTTGTCTCTTTTTAGATTTTTTCATGTGAGAATTATTGATTTTAATATGTGTTTCTTTAGAACTGAGAGTTTCGTCATACAAAATAATTGGGATATCTACTTCTTTTTCTAATTGTTTGGCAAATACTTTGATCTTTTCTGCCATCTCTTGCTCAGATAAACCTAGTAAAATTTGTTTAGCATTTTCCTCTTGAATGACCTTTTTTAGATTGGCAAAAGTTTTATCATTATTTGGAATTATTTTTAAAGGTTCAGCCAGGGTTGCAAAAGATATAGCTAAGCCAATTCTTTTTGTTCCAAAGTCAATCGCAAGAGTTTTAGGGATCATATATGTTTTATTTTACTAATTCTGCTGTCACTATCCCTCTTCTTAAATAGGTTCCTTCTGGGACACATGTAACTAGTTTTAGTTTTTGTGAATCGTAGTTTTGCAAGAGGATTGCGACATCTTCAGGCTGAACTTCAGTTTTTGTTGTCACTTTATATGTGAATTTTACACCATCTTTTTCAATATATATTAAATCATTTGTTTTTAAGGTCATAATTTTACTAAAAATTGACATATACCGACGAGGGTTTTTCTCAAATGGATTATAGAACTGTCTAAGAACAGAGTGGCCAAAAATGACAGGGGCACCTGGGTTACCAGGTTCAGCAGTACCTGGATATTGAATTAGACTTTTATCTAAATCAGTCCCACCAATATTAACAGTGGCATTAAGAACATCTAATTTAGGAATTTCTAAAGTGAATGAGTTACTTGATTTATTTTCATTAAGTTCTTTGACTTTTTCTTGACTAAACCAGTTGGCAAGGTTTGTATAATCTAGCTGGGTGTTAATAATTACTGGCCCAAAATCTTCTACAAATAGGTCAGAGTCATCATCATAGGTACTGGCTTGGGCTATCACAGCTGGAGTAATATCAAGGACACTCTCTCTTGGAATGGGAGTTTTAAGGTCAAAAATACTAAGTTGTGTGGCTGACTTTATATATGACTCTGAAATAGGCATTAATGCATTACTAATTAGGAAAAGTCCAACCCCGATAAATGTAATCGGAAGGATGAAAGCACCAGCTTTAATGATTTTAGGGAGATTATCTTTAAGTCTTTTTTCTCTTTTAAGTTCTTCTTTTTTCTCAACCTTATCTGTTACTGTTGATCGGATGGCAAGCTTCTCTACTTTGCTTTTAAGTTTATCAAGATCTTGACCAGTTGCTATTGCTTCTCGATAAAGATTAACTAAAGCTTTTCTGTCTATAGGTGTTTGTTTTTTTTTATTTTTCACTACTCTATTTTGAATTCAATTTTATCTACTTTATTGGGTAGTTTTTTCCAAATTGACTCTAAAATTTTGGGGAAGAGTTCAATCATAAATGATTTAATCTCAGATTTACCATTTAAGATAGCTTCTGCACTAGAAATACTTTTTGAAGATAGTTCTTGTTTTAATGAATTGTAATCAAGAATTGGGATTGCTTGAGTAGAAATATTTGCATCTATTATTATGGCACTACTTGTAGCACTTTCTTCATTAACATCAGAAAGTATTTGTGGTTCTTTGTCTACTATTTCAAATCCTTCTGGGACTAGGTCTTTAAGGACATATTCTGCAAGTGGCTTTATGTCTCCATTCTCAAATGAAATGGCTTCAACATCAGCACTTAGCTCGAGTGAAAGTGTTTTAGCTTCATCAGCTTCTTTTCCTGAATAATTTTGATCCGTAACTGTTAACTTATTTGTTGAAATAAATGTAATTTTTTCTTCATTATCTGATTGATCCTTGTATTCTTGGGCAGCAATTTCTAATATTTTCTTTTTTACTTCAAGCATAAGCTGAGTTAGGTCTTCTTCTGAGACAACTCTTATCTCTCTGCTTGAGCCTCCTGATAGTTGTTCTACAACCCTACCTTCATATGAGCTAGTTGAAAAATCATCAATGACCAAAGATGCATCAGCGTCAAGATTAGCTTCTGCCCCGATCTTTACAGCGCTAATATTTGCATCACTGGTACCGTAGCTTTTGACTTCTTCATTTGATTTTATTTCTACGCTTGCTGAGGCAACTGTCACATCATCGTCTAAAGTAAATCTTATCCCATTAGCAGTTAAACTAGTCCCAGCAGTGAAGGTTTTAGTTCCATCAGTTTTATTTGATATTTGAATTTTTCCTTTAGCTTTTTCTCCAACTAAAGTGACTCCGGTTGTTTCATTTGTTTGGTTAAAGAAAAAGTTTTTTGAAACCAACTCTGATTTTAAAGTAAGATCTGCAAAGTCTGATTCAGAAATTGATGGATCAAGAGTAATAGAAATATCTTTATTAATATTCTTGGGATTCAAATTGAGTGTGATAATAGCCTTTCCAGAAAAAGTAATTGCTAAAAATCCAATTAATATAAGTGTAAATAAACC